>Ga0315537_1002483_pt1 | contig 14056 bp, 11 predicted proteins | sample SalMarSW160270MG_FD_203091 | JGI IMG/M metagenome (GOLD analysis project Ga0315537, IMG submission 203091) | Salt marsh sediment microbial communities from the Plum Island Ecosystem LTER, Massachusetts, United States - Salt Marsh Sediment SW1602-70 ... | reverse complement strand
ATCTACGAAGGGAAATTCGAGACCATCGTTCAATTTCCCGGAATGCAGGAGCGGACTATAATTTTAGACGGGCTTTCCAAAACCTATGCCATGACCGGCTGGAGACTGGGCTATGGCGTGATGAACAAAGAACTGGCATATTATGAGGCCAGGCTAATGACCAATTCCAACTCCTGCACTGCTTCCTTCTCCCAGAGAGCAGTAATAGAAGCCATAACCGGACCCCAGGATGAACCGAAGAAGATGGTAGAGGAGTTCAAGAAAAGAAGGGAAGTAATCGTTAAAGGTTTGAATGATATTACAAAGATATCCTGCAAAAATCCCAAAGGCGCCTTCTACGTCTTCCCTAATATTACAAAAACCGGCTGGAACTCCCAGAAATTAGCAGACCATATTCTAACAGATGCGGGCGTTGCCGTTCTGTCCGGCACATCATTCGGCAGATTCGGAGAAGGTTACCTCAGGATATCCTATGCTAACTCAGTGGAGAATATCAAAAAAGGATTGGACCGAATCAGAGCCTTTGTGGAAGAGCTCTAACTCTTTCGAATTCCCATGAAATGGCCAGCGCTATTAGCCCTGGCTATGAGCAGATAAAGTATTACGTAGGTCGGGCACCTTGCCCGACCGTTTTTCTTAGTATATTCTGACCAGTGGCAGAGGCCACTGGTTTACCCTACAACAAGTCATTGCGAGCCCGAAGGGCGTAGCAATCTTTGAGATTGGGTAATCCTTCTCATGATATTGAAGATTGGCTTTCGCCAGATGAGAAATTGACATCAATATTCATTCCGGGGAAGTTCTCATTCAGAGATGGTGGTGGAAATCCAATTCCACCACCAACGAAGAGACACCACTTCCTGTTCTGTCAGGTCTTGGCCGCCCTGCGGGTGTGACCTGACGCATCACGATTTTCGTCCCGCTTGAAGCGGGACGCTACGTGGTCTTCTATTTATCTAACCACCAAATACCAATCAACCATCTACCAACAGAGCGGAGCAAGCTCCGCCACTACGCTCTCTAATTCCTCCTGCTAATGGCACTGGGGCGCTGGTCCGCTTTTTAATACATAATTGATCAGATAGACCACGTCAACGATGTCGGCTACCCCGTCTGCATTGGGGTCAGCACAGAAACATAGGTCTAAAGTGAGGTGTCCCGTGTCTGGCACATAATCATGGGGAAGATATTCATTGTATACGAAAAGGTCAAAAGTCCCAACTTGTGGTGCAAGACTGTCATGGCAAAAAAAGCATAGATGCTTGCCTACAACATAGGTGTTTCCGACACTCGGAATATCGACATAGTCGTAAGGCTCCCACTCATCGCCCGAACTCCAGTATCGAACCACATGCGTGTGTCCGAACCAGTCCTTTATCCTATAAGAAATTTCTGCTCCTATGCCCTGAATGGACAACCCTGTACTTGCATTTTGATCTATATCCAGATATATTAGATCCCTCACTCTGCTTTCCACCCAGTTTCCATAGTGCACCACTTTGAAGTAGAGTATACCAGAATAGACCTGATAATATACAGTTTTAATGTCATCCTCTTCATTTCCAACATCCTGCGGATCACTGGCCAGCGGGATCCAACGGCTATCCGGCGGTTGATTTTCCGGTGGAATATTATTGTAAACCTGATCCTGGCCCGCCATTTGACCTTCAGTAAAGGGAGTCGCCTGCACGTTTTCCCTTTCTTCTCCAATGGCCCGGGTATTGAGGCTGTGGACCAACAAAACAAAAGCGACAAGGGACAGCGACACTACGCCGAGCATAAGAATAAAGTTTTTGCGTCGCATCATGCACCTCGTTTGGTTTAAAGGTTAATCTTTCAGTGAAGAAAAAGTTCCCCTTTTGGAAAATTCTGCGCTCAATCAAAGCACCATTCCCACCTCCTTGAAAAAGAGGTTCAGCCCCAATTCCTTTGACTGCTCAAAAACCAGCAAAGACACCTAAGCACATAGCACCATTGCCAGCAGCAGAATCCGACCAAAAAAAGTTTTCAATCAGATGTATATGTATCTTCTTGCTGTAATGAAATAATAACCTTCTAATCCCAAAAAGTCAAGTGAAATTTTAGGGAAAACAGCAGAGCGAAACAGGCTCCGCCTGGGTGCTTTAATCCACCAGGTAGGCCCAGTTTTCCTGTCAGGTGCGCAGGGCACCTGGCCTACGAACTATACTTTGACCAGTGGCAGAGGCCCGCTTGTCTACCCTTATTTATTAACAGAGGGTTCTCCCTGGCCTCTGCCAGGGGGATTTTTTTGGCTGAGGAATTGTCGTTAATATCCCGTATAAGCGGGGGAATTCCTCAGCCGGAGAAATGGTGGTGGAAATCCCCGAAACGGGTTTTGATGACAATTCCACCACCAACGAGTATTTAAATATATTGCCTGACTTTTTCCTTCAGCTCTTCATATGTTTCTTTATTATTTACTCTCCCAGGGTGCCGCCAAGGAACTACTTTAAACTTCTCTGTAATACACACCTTTGATATTGGATCATCTGAGTCAACTGGTAAATCAAGTAGCCAGATCAGGAGTGAAAAAGTTCCACAAGCTACCATTATTTCAGGTTCGATGATTTCGATCTGCTTTCGAAGAAATTTTGAATCCATGTGAGCATATGCATTTATAGACTCCAGGTTAACCATGGATCCACCGTATGTTTTCTTCAGATTCATCGTTGCTACACTCAGTAGAGAATTTTTCATACTTTCATAATTATCTATTTCTTCGTAAGACGGAAAATTTCGTATAATGCCAGCAGACCACCGAGCTATGGTGTACCACATCTGATACTTCGGGCCTTCCTTAAGCATTTCCCGTAGATCAAATCCTTCAGTAGAATTTACCTCTCTCATTATAAAAAGAATTTTTAAATGAGATTCAAGATATTTTGATTCGTTTATTATTCCGTCAGGGCAGAAGCGTTCTGGATTTATGTTCATCTTTGCATGGTATTCTTTCCATTCTGTAAAGAGTTCGTCAAGTTCGCTATTCTTCGACATTTAAAGCCTCCTTTTTTTAATGCTTTTAGATTCTATCCCCCTTGCGCCCAGGCTGGAAACTGAGCCAGGTCTATGTGGAAGGCAACCCTTCCCAGAAAATATATGGTAAGGGTTATCAAGATTATGCCTAAGAAATTCAAAAGTAAACCGGTTTTAGCCATATCCGCTATTCGTAGTCGCCTTGTACCAAAGATAATTGCATTAGGGGGAGTAGCGACCGGCATCATAAAGGCACAGGAAGCAGACAAAGTTGCTGGCACCATCAGAAGCAAGGGATTGATCTTTATAGCCACTGCCACACCGGCTAAAATGGGCAAGACCATCTCGGTTGTTGCAGTATTTGAGGTTAATTCTGTCAAAAACGTTATCATAGTGCAAATCAGCACAATAATTAAAATTGGCGGCAGAATACTCAGTCCTGTTAATTGATTCCCCAGCCAGGTGGACAATCCCGATTCCTTAAGCCCGGAAGCTAAAGCAAAGCCCCCACCAAAAAGAAGAACGATATCCCAGGGCAGCTTCACCGCAGTGGCCCAGTTCATAATTCGTCTCCCCTTCTCGGATTTGGCTGGGATAACGAAGAGCAAAACCGCCATCAAAACCGCTACCGTGCTGTCATCCACAAAATCTGAAACTCCCAGAATATTGGACCAGCCCGGAATAACAAAACCCCCGATCTTGATGTTTTCCCTGAAGATCCACAAGAAAGCCATAAGAACAAATATTATCAGTACAACCTTTTCCTCAAATTTGAAAGGTCCCAGCTTTTTGTATTCCTCTTTGAATACCTTAGAGTCGATCTTAAATTTCTCCTTGGGAGGACTGAAGAGAGTGCTCAGGAAAAGCCATACCAAAACCAGAAAAACAATTGAGAGGGGCAGGGCAAAGGAAAGCCAGACTGCAAATGAAATCTCAGGAGCCTGGGGAAAATATATATGTAGAATCCTGGCAAACGAAAGGTTGGGTGGCGTTCCTATCAGGGTAGCAATCCCGCCAATTGATGCCGCATAAGCGATGCCCAAGAAAAATCCGATGTTGAATTTAGAAAGCTTCTCTTTCCCTAAAGTCTCCTCCAGTTTGAAGATCACTGCTAAGGCAATGGGAATCATCATCATGGTGGTGGCAGTGTTGGAGATCCACATAGAGAGAAAAGCAGTAGTCACCATAAACCCTAAGGTTATTCTTCTTGGACCCACCCCGATCCAGGTGAGAATCTTTAGTCCAATCCTTTTGTGTAAATCCCAGCGCTGCATTGCCAAAGCCACCATAAAAGCTCCGATGAACAGAAAGATGATATAGTTGAAATAGATGGGTGCCACCTTTTTGGCTGGCATCACGTTTAAAAGTGGAAACAGAAGCACAGGCAAAAGAGAGGTAATGGCTAAAGGTACTGCCTCGGTGATCCACCACACAGCCATAAGAATTGCCACAGCTGCTGCCCGGGTGACCTCAGGATGTTCCGGATCCAGATTGAAAAAAAGTAAAATTATCAAACCGAGTGCTGGTCCAAGAACTAAACCTAATCTTCTGGTGAAACTTTCCTTTTTATCTGAGGCTTGATATTTATCCACAATTTAATAATATGAAGTAACGTCAAAACAATTTTATGGCTTCTTATAGAAAAGTCAAGTAATTAATAATCCAAAAAGAAATCAATCTATCGGTAGCACACCTTGTCTCAAGGTGTGTCTAAGAACACAGATTGGGGCAACTTTTTTCACCATAGATAGAATGGAGTGTCAAGCTTCAGCTTGACAAAAACACAGTTTGAGACAACCTGTGTTACCACGGTTAAAATGGAATGTCAAGCCCCACCTATTATAAGGGATCTACGACTTCAGCTTGACTTAAGAATTTTACCACTTTTCAGCGGCGGATAAAATCGACTGGCATATTGTTGCAAACCCATTCCGCTCACAATCAGGATCAATCCAATTATTGTTGAAAACAATATCTGCTCTCCGACTAGGAGATGAATAAAGACCAGAGAGACAAAAGGGGATAAATAGATAAGAATGCTCACCTGGGCAGTTGTCTGGGATAACTTCAAAGCTTTAAGCCAGATTACAAATGTGACTCCCATCTCAAACAAACCCACATAAATCACACCTAAAAGCCCCAAAGTTTCAGGAATTATAATCTTTGAGAATAACAAAGTGGCAATCAAAATGAAAACAAATCCAAAGCAGAAATTCAAAAAAAGCTTAGCCACCTCATCCCGTTGGTCCCTGAGATTATAAATCCAGAACAAAGCCCAGATCACCGCGCTCCCCAAAGCTAAAAGAGCACCTCCCAAATTGGTGAACCTGAAGCTCAACACATCCCCCTGGGTGGATATAACAAAAACCCCGAAAAAGCTGATGAAAATCGCCAGGATACTTAAAGGTTTTATCTTCTGTTTAAGCAATGGTATTGATAAAAGCACCAGCATAATCTGCCAGGTATAGTTGAGAGGCTGGGCTTCCTGAGCTCGAAGCAGTGAGTAGGCTTTGAATAAAACAACATAATAGACAAATGGGTTCAAAAATCCTAAAAGAGCAGAATGCAGATAATCTTTTCCTGAATAACTTTTCAGAAGATGGAGTTTATTCTGGATCAACAATATGAGGAAAAGAATCAGGATAGAGACAAAAGAGGAATAGAACAAAAGCTGCAGAAAATCCACATATCTCAGAGAGATTTTAAAAACAGAGGCAACCGTTGACCAGAACAAAACTGCTATAATAGCATAAGTATAAGCTTGCCTTTGTTTTTCCATGTTTTTCTATTATAAAGCCCAACAATTCATTATGTCAATTGAAAAGTTTTCCAATTCCTTTAGGATAGCTCCGCTTCCAAGTGAGGATCTCTTTTTTTTACTTGACATTTGAATGGGAATAGATTAAATAGAGAACCTTAGATATTAGCTTATGAATGTAAATAAGTGGAAAAAAGGTTAATCACTTAAACCAAAAGGAGTTACACCTATGAAGCGTTCAGCTTTAGTCTGGGTTTTAACCCTTTTAATTCTCTGTGGTGCAGTAGCTGTGATACTCAACTCCTGTGGGGTTTCCGAGCCAAAGCTCATCCCCAGGGAGGTCATCTTCGGAAATCCAGCAAAAGCCAGTCCCCAGATCTCCCCTGATGGCAAGATGATGGCTTATCTTGCACCGGTAGACAACGTGTTAAATGTCTGGGTGAAAACCATCGGGGCCAAGGATGACAAACCGGTTACCAAGGATACCAACCGGGGAATACGCCGCTATTTCTGGGCAGCGGACAACAAACACGTTATGTATCTTCAGGACGTGGGCGGAAACGAAAACTGGCGTCTTTACGGCGTGAACCTGGACACAGACGAAATCAAGGATTTGACGCCATATGAAGGTGTGCAGACCCAAATTGTTGCGCGCGATAAAAATTTCCCTAACGAGCTTTTGATTGCAATGAACAAGGAGAATCCCCAGCTTCACGACGTATATCACCTGGATTTAACAACCGATGAACTCAACCTGGTTGCCAGGAATCCCGGAAATATCATAGGCTGGCTGGCTGATGCGAATTTTAAAGTCCGCTGTGCCATGGCTTCCACACCTGAGGGCGGATTTGATCTTTTGCTCAGAGATAATGAAGAAGCCTCCTGGAAAAAACTGCTAACCTGGGGCTCGGAAGACGCCTTAAACAGCGGACCCATGACCTTTACCAAAGATGGAAAATCCCTTTACTGCATAGATTCCCGGGATGCCAATACCAGCCGTCTGGTCAAAATGAAAATCGGTGATGTGGAAGCAATTGAGGTAATTGCCGAGGATCCGCAATACGACGTCAGCGACGTAATGGTCCATCCGGACACCTACGAACCACAGGCTGTCAGTTTTACCAAAGCCCGGCAGGAATGGAGAGTCCTGGATGAGTCCATCAAAGCTGATTTTGACGCTGTAACAAAGCTGGATCATGGAGACTTTTCAGTTTACGATCGGGATGATGCCGACCGGACCTGGCTAATCGGTTTCACCAAGGACGATGGGCCCGTTTCCTATTATGCCTATGATCGGGAAGGTAAAAAAGGAACTTTTCTTTTTGTCAGCCGCCCGGTTTTGCAGAAGTATACCTTAGCCCGGATGGAACCCATATCCTTCACCTCCAGGGATGGATTGACCATTCACGGCTACATTACCTATCCTCCGGGAAAGGCTAAGACAAATCTACCCACCGTTTTGAACGTGCACGGAGGTCCTTGGGCCCGGGATACCTGGGGTTATAACGGAGAAGCCCAGTGGCTTGCCAACCGAGGCTATGCCTGCTTGCAGATCAATTTCCGAGGATCAACCGGATATGGCAAGGATTTCGTGAATATTTCAGACAAGGAATGGGGCGGCAAAATGCATAATGATCTGGTGGATGGAGTAAAATGGGCTGTGGACAAGGGCATTGCCAATCCTGATAAAATCGCTATATATGGTGGTTCTTATGGGGGTTATGCTGCTTTGGTTGGAGCAACGTTTACACCTGACCTCTTCTGCTGTGCGGTAGACATTGTCGGTCCTGCCAACCTGGTAACCTGGATCACGTCAGTTCCTCCATACTGGGCTGCTTTCAGAACCATACTGTATCAGAGAATCGGCAACCCGGAGACCGAGGAAGAGTTTTTGAAGTCCCGTTCCCCGCTTTACAAAGTTGACCAGATAAAGATACCCATGCTCATAGCACAGGGCGCCAATGATCCCCGGGTACCCCAGGAAGAGTCAGAACAGATCGTAAAGGCATTGAAGAAAAATGGAATAGACTACGAGTATTTACTATTTCCTGACGAGGGACATGGCTTTGCCAAACCCGAAAACCGTTTGAAATTCTATGCTGCCGCAGAAAAGTTCCTGGCAAAGCATTTAGGCGGACGGTTTGAGGAAGCCGTTAAGTAGCTAAAAGAGCAATATCAAAAAAGAAATATCTGAAAGCCCACCTTGATCTCGAGGTGGGTTTTTGTTTATAATGATTCCCATCAGATGAAACAGATGTAGCGTCCCGCTTCAAGCGGGACGGGATGCAGGGGAGCCCCTTGTGGGCTCCCTGATTTGGTAGGACAGACAAGTCATGCCGTAGGCAGATCCGCCTCAGGCGGAAATGTCTGTCCTACCTTCTAAGGGGTTGTTGAGAGATTTTGTAGCGGAACTCTTCAGAGTTCCAGGAAGGGAGAGCATACCTCCCTACCAAAACGCGTAGCAGAGCCTTCATGGCTCTGAAACGTGGTGGACAGCTCCCCTGACCTTTCCATAAAAATATAAAAGGGTAGCCTCAGGCTTCAGCCTGAGAACAACGGAGTGCAATAACTTGTTATTGCATTCTTTGAATGTTTCTATCTTTGTAACAACAAGTTGTTACACTCCAAAAAATCATTAACTGGGTCGTGTGAGGTTCAGCAAGCACAAGAAAAAGTATAAAAGGTAGCCTGAGGCTTTAACCTGAGAACAACGGAGTGCAATAACTTGTTATTGCATTTTTTTAATTTATCTATTTCTGTAACAACAAGTTGTTACATTCCAACAAGACAAAAAAAGGGGTTCAAAAACTTGTTTTTGCTAAAAATCATCTTCAATTTTCAAATCTTCAAAGCTATATCCTTTAAATTGTTTTTCTACCTCTTCTTTCCCATTTCTTCGTAAGAAATCCTGAAAACTCGACCACTTGTAATCCGCCAAACTCGTCACGTAACCATGTTTTAAAGGATTACAATAAATATAATTGATCCTTTTAAAGAAATCCTTCTCTCCTCTTATGCAGGTATCCCAGTAGTTCCACCATATTCTGAAATTAGTTATCCTACCCTTCTTTAGTAAGTTTGAGCTCTTACGATGAATTCTTCCAAAAAGACTTTGAAGATCTTTACCTTTAAAACTTTTCAATATTAAATGATAATGATTATCAAGAATTACCCATTCCATCAATCTCCACTTAAACCTCTCGCAAGATTCTTTGATTATTTCCAAAAGTAGTTTTTTATCTTCATCATTTTTGAAATGGGGCAGTTTCTTATACGTGCCACCGGTTATCATGTAATAAGCATTATCAAGTAAAAGGTGTGGTGGATTGTGTTTATATCTCTTTAAAATTTTATCGTTTTTCATTTCTCAGAAAAGATAGAATGCAAAATTTGTTTTTTAAAGGCTTATCTTTTACCTAACAACAAGTTATCATTTTCAAATTAAACACACTTAATTCCTCTTGTCAATTGGAAATAATAGGGAGTGAATAAGGAGTGCAATAACTTGTTATTGCATTTCTTTGAATTTCTCTATCTTTGTAAAAACAAGTTGTTACACTCCAAAAATCATTAGCTGGGTCGGGTGACCCAGCAAGCACCAAAATTTGTGATTGGGGTCATTCAAGATTTTATGGCAATTAGGACATTCTACATAGACTTAAATCTATTAATCTCTTACTCTTTTTATACATAAATTTAAATACTTAAAAAAATTAATTTATTCAGCAAACCTTCAAAACCACCAGCGTAAAATCATCCCAGAAGAGTGAACCGCGGGAGAAGTCGTTGACCTCCTGGACGATCATGTCCTTTATCTTCTCCGCTGTATGACGGTGCGATCCCTCAAGTAAATCCAAAAGCCTCTGCTCCCCGAACTGATCCTCGGCTGCGTTGAATGCCTCGGTTAAACCATCGGAATACATGACCACGGTGTCGTCCGGGTTAAAAAACCGCTCTGCTCTCTCATAGGTGGCTGAGGGGAATTCCCCTATGATTAAGCCCCCTTCCTGCAAGTACTCAACCCCACCCTCTTTTCGCACTACTATTGGATAGTTATGCCCGGCATTGCAATAGGAAATCCTTCTCTCCGTTGGATTGAACTCACCGTAAAACATTGTGGCGAATTTCCCTGAGGAGGTGGAGGTGCAGATCAGCTTGTTTATATTACACATTACCTCATTAGGGGGAAGTTTGTTTTTTGCTTCTGCCCGTAAGAAGGCGTGAATTAAAGATACCATAAGTGCAGCTGGCATCCCCTTGCCCGAGGCGTCCGCTATGGCTATGCCGAAGGAATCGCCCTCGGTTCGGATGAAATCGTAATAATCCCCACCTACCTGCCTGGCTGGCTGAATGTAAGCCGAGAGCTCGAATGTTTTGCCACGAGGTATTGATCTGGGAAGTAAGGCCAGCTGGATCTGCCTGGCCCGCAAAAGATCCTCCTCCAGTATTTGCTTCTCTAAAGACTCCTGGTACAGATGGATGTTGATCATAGTAATTATTAACTGGTTGCCCAAAACGTTTAAGAGAGTCAAGTCTTCGTAGCTGTACCTGAAGCCGGTTGCCTTTTCACTTAAACCCAGAAAACCAATAAACCCCTCCTGGCTTTGGAGGGGTATCATAAGATAAATCTTATACTCAGAAAGACATCTGGAAAAAGGAGTATCATCTTTTTTGATCTTAAGAGCTCCGATGAAGACCGGCTTATTCTCCTCGTGGAGAGCTCCGATGAACTCATCGTCCTGATCAAAGGGAATGGTTTTATCCTCCGAGTGCAGCATAAATTTTTTGTTTTTGTCGTCAAGGATACAAAGGCACATCCTTTCCACCTGCATGTTTTTTTTCAGGGTCTCAAATACCATCTCCTTAAGCTTTTCGAAGTCCAGGATGGTAACGATCTTCCGGCTGAACACCTCCATCATGTTTCTATAATCTGCAACGTCCTTCATGAAGCCCCTTTTTATCAGGTTATCCAGCTGTCCCATCAAGGGCTGGAAAAAAATCACGGCTAAAATCACATAGCTTATATCCAGTATGGGGGTGGGCTTTCCAATTATGGATTGAATGAGCTTGCTGAATTGCATAACCACCAGAAAATAAAGGCCAATGAGAAAGGCTGAGGTCAAAGAGTAGATCAGAGATTGGCGCACGACAATTCTGACATCTAAAAACCTGTGCCTGATTATAGCCCAGGCAATTAAACCTGCACCGCAAAGCAGAGCGGCAATGGTGAGAAAGTATTTTAATCCCGGGGAAAAATTAATGGGGAACAGAGCGGGCAGAATATAGGCCACCGCATAAAAAATCATGGAGAGATTTATTCCCAGCATCACATATTTGGAAGAAAGCCTTAACCTGGGAATCTTTATATTTCGGTATCCCTGGTAAAGAACCAAAACCGCTATAATCAAATAGACCAGGTTAACCAGAGAGAAAAGCTGGCTGTGGATGTTATAGAAATTCCCTAAAAGCACGGAGATAACCCGGCCCGATAAAGAGAGGGGCTGCAGAAGTGCGGCGACTAAGGTATCTGCTTCTTTGACCGTGAAAAGGGAAACCACCCTTTCAGGATCATAGAAGACCAGCACCAAAAGCATGTGAAACAGGTAGGGCAAAAATATGATATATTTGAGCCGGGGGTATCTTTTGACTGCATCCTTTTCCTCGGGAAAAATCAAAGAGAACAAAAGAAGCTGGGGAAAGAAAAACTCCCACAGGTGGAACATGTTCTTATAGAAAACTGATTTTGCGAATTCAGGGGATACTGAACTGAGGATGGTTCCACACACACCCAGAAACGGTCCCAACCCAGCAAAGAAAAGCATCAGGCCGGTGACCTTATTGATCCGGGCTTTCGGGTTCTCCCGAATAATAATAAGAGCCAGAAAGAATAACCCGATACCGATTATCAGGTAAATCGCCGCAACAAAAGAAGAAAGGTTCAATTATGATTCCTTGCTCTCAGCATTTTTTAGATGGTAGACAGTGTTTAACAAACTTCACTACTGTTCCTTCATGCGGTTCGTAGGCAAAATCCACCTCATCCATCAAAGATTTAAGTATAAAAATCCCCCGTCCCACCTTTTTAAGAACGTTTTCATTTTCCACCGGGCTGGGCACAGAGTCCGGGTCAAAGCCGTTGCCCTGATCCTTAACCCAGATGGTTATATCCGATTCTTTTATCTTTAGGGTAATAGTGACCCTTTTTTGCAGATCGCATTTATTTCCGTGAATCACGGCATTGGTGACCGCTTCGGTCACTGATATGGCTACGTCAGCCAGATCGCTTTCGGACAAACCGCATTTCTTTAATTTTTTCTCCACAAAATCGTCAACGTCCTTCAGGTAATTCAGGGAACTGGGGATAGATATCTGGTTTTCTGTTTTTAAAATCTCAGTCATTGCGAGATCGCTCCTTCCAAATAAAAAAGGTAGGCTTTCGACCTACCTCAGAATAGTAAATAATCTCTTCAAATCGAATTCATCTCCAAATACTATTTGAAGCTCTCGACAGCCTCCTCCAATGAATCATGGCACTCGAAAACAGTTATCAATTTGGTAATGGTTAAAAGACTCTGGATTTTCTCGGTGACATTAGCCAGTTTCAGCTCGCCGCCGCTGTTGCGCATGGTGGTCAACCCGGAGATCAGAATCCCCAATCCGGTGGAGTTCATCCAGTCCACTTTTGATAGGTCGATGACTACCTTCTTCTTTCCCTGGCTGATAAACTCATGCAGTTGATCGTGCATTTGTGTGGCATCCGGTCCTCCCATTATCTTTCCTTTAGGGGAAAGAACCATAATGTCTTTAACCTCCTGAAAACTAAGCTTCATTTCCTCCTCCTGCTAAAAATTACGAATCCTGAAGGCTATTGTTTCGGCAAAAAAATAAGTCATCTAATGACTTACCTGTAAAGATAAAAAGAAGGGGTCCTTTGATTACTTGAATAAAGCCTTGATCTTCCCCCAGGTGCTTTTGGGCACAGACGAGGCGATAACCCAGACAGAGTGCTCATGGCTTCCCTCGAAGGCTTTTAATTTCGGAACAGCTCGGTTGTTATCAACTAACAGGGTGATGCTATCCTCCGAAGAACACCCCTCCTTAACCGGGGTCATCGGATCATCTGCGGGTATTAATAGTCGGTACTTACCATTATTCTTGGTTTCAGTCTCTGCGTATTTGGTATCACCAATTATAGCTTCAACTTTCATTCCATCCGGAGCAAGTTCCCCGTGGAAGTATACGTCTCCGTAAGGTTCACAGGGGGTTCCCGGTTTTCTGGCACTGAGCCAGCCAAAAGAAAAGAGAATTACCACAAAAAAAATTGCCAGAATAATTTTTATCTTTGCCCCACTCATATAGCTCTTTATTATAAGCACGATGCCCATTTTGTCAAGAGAAAATTGAAAATATTCATAAAAATCAAAGACTTAACAGTTTCTCTTCTTTTGCTTTATTTGTGTTTTACGTCTTCAGGTTCTGTTTGTTTACCAGAAAAAATGAAAGATGCTCTAATTCCATAGCCATGTTCACGGTCCTGAGGTAGACCGCGGGAGGCACGTTTATGTTGGTGGGGGCGAAATTCAGGATGGAATTCACGCCGGCTCTTACCACCTCATCCACTACATCCTGGGCAGCAGATGCCGGAACTGCTATTATCACCATGTCAATTTTGTGTTTTTTCAGCTCCGAAGCCAGGTCTTTCGCATCCCGTACCATAATCCCCTTATGAGACTTCCCTATCTTTCTCTGATCGTTGTCAAATATCAATTCTATGTTAAATCCCTGCTTGGGAAACTCCTTGTAGGATACCAGGGCAGATCCTACATTCCCCACTCCGATCAGTGCCACATTCCACTGCCTGTTGATTCCCAGAATACCAGCGATTCTATCCTTCAGCTCCTTGACCGGATACCCCAGCCCTCTGGTTCCAAAACTTCCGAAAAAGGACAGGTCCTTACGAACCTGAGCCGGCGTTAAGCTCTCCATTTTAGCCAGTTCCCTGGATGAAACTGTAAGCCGATTATCGGCTTCCATATCCAATAGAGAACGATAATAACGGGATAATCGACGAACAGTAGATTCAGATGCCCTGCGCATCAATCACCAGCCTTAAGATGTTATCAAACAACTTTGTGAACTCTTTCACAAATTAAACCCAAAAAGTACAATTGTCAAGTGAAAATTTGCTTAAATTTGAGCGGGTTAGAGTATTTGATGAATTTTAGCTAAATCCATAGATTTGAATAAAATTATAAAAAAACTCAAAAAATAATGAATTTTTTGAAACTTTTTTGAGTTTCGGGG
>Ga0315537_1002482_pt1 | contig 14066 bp, 10 predicted proteins | sample SalMarSW160270MG_FD_203091 | JGI IMG/M metagenome (GOLD analysis project Ga0315537, IMG submission 203091) | Salt marsh sediment microbial communities from the Plum Island Ecosystem LTER, Massachusetts, United States - Salt Marsh Sediment SW1602-70 ... | reverse complement strand
TACATTTATTGACTGCGTTGATTAATGAATTTTTGAAGGTACTGCTCAAGATCGCTGCAAGTTTCTTCGGGGGATAATGAAGCAACTCGCTGTTGAGCAACCTTACCGATATTTTCCCGTTCCTTATCGCTCATTTCCCAAACCCGCTGCATCGCCTGAGACAGTTCCAAATGATTATCAGCCTCCACAAGAACTCCTGATACGCCATCATCAATAAGCTCTTCAAAACTTGTTCCCCTTGTTCCAATAACCACTTTCCCTAACGCCATTGCTTCCAACATCGTATTTGGGAGGTTATCTATCAAAGAAGGTAAGACTACCGCCTGGGAATATTTCACTATTGGATAAAGTTGAGAATGTCGTAAAACCCCAAGATGAATAATCTGCTTTTTGTAGGCACTTGCCTGTTGCAGAATATACCTCAACATGGAGGGGCCGTTGGAACTCGGAAAATCTTTTCCTATAAGTACAAAATACATCTCAGGATATTGAGATAAAATGTTAGGCAGGACTTTGGCAAGCACCTCACCACCTTTTAATAGTCCAATGGCCCCGACAAAAACAAAATATTTCCTGCCACCAAGACGTTTGTTGTAGATACCTTCATCAAAAACGTTCGTTTCGATCGAAAATGGCGGACGCAATACCTCTGTTTTTATGCCGGCTTCTTGTCTTAAGATATGGGACAGGAGTTTACTGGGCGCATAAGCAGCATTACTACGACGCAAGGCAAGTAGCTCCAACCATTCTATAAGACGCTGATCACGGGTAAGTCGATCACGATAAAATTTTCTCCACAGTGGTCTATAACTCGATACCCTGCTTATGACCGGTACGCGACGATTAAAAATAAAGAATAGGCCGCAGGCTTGACAACTGCATGCTTGTACTATATCAAAACGTTGAAGACGGTGCCTTTTCAGAAAACTTTTTTTCAGACAGTGTGACTGGGATAAAACATTTAAAGTTTTTCTAAATCGATATCGCATAAGACGAACGCCGAATTTAAGTATCCGGCTGCTTACTTTTACCCGATTGACTATTATCCCATCGTGCGAAATAGTTTCGTTATGCTCTGAGCAAGTAAAAATTTCTACGCGATGGCCTCGCTGCTTCATCCCGTGCGCTGCCCGGTAGAGATAATTCGCTAAGCCACCATCAAAATTCGATTCCGTCACGTACTCAGGTGTGAGAAAGGCTATATGCAATCTTCAATCCCCGTAGATTTTTGTCTCTTTTCCAGTCGTGTCAAGAAATCCTCCATTATTGCGTCCTCCGGCCACATCTGACCGGTTTTCCAAATGAGTCTTCCGGATTCCAGACAGCCTTCAAGTTCCCAGTGGCCTGGACACTCGTGTACGACTCAACTCACGTAGCTATAGCTGATTTCCGTCGTCTCGCACTCATTTCCACGGGAGAGCCCGTCGATCGCGACACTTTGAGTGCCAAGCGCTTGCGCCGTTCTAAAGCCATCGGCGCCCTTGGAGACAACCAGGCAAAAAATGAGCAAAGCACGTCCGTCATGTTTCCTACCTCCTATTAGGACAGAAGACATGAATCTTCCGAGAGAATACGATGCATTCGGGAAATAATGAAACATCGGATTACTACCCTCGAAGCATCAATGGATAGACGACCAACGGGTTCCTTCTTGCCCAACCGCCTGGCAATTGTTCTAACTGTCCGTTTAAGCGAGGAAGGAATACATTTCTTTACGAGCGGCATGAGGCCGGCATGATCAAGAGACCCACGCACAAAAGCGTCACCTTCCAGATGTCTGTAGCAGTATTGCAACATACTAATGGGCAGCAGCGATTTTGCACGCTCTGTTCGGATTTCATCGTTGATAAACTCTCTGATTTCGGAGCGAGACAGAACCGACAGCCACGAAGATATACCTGATTTGGTAGCAATCGGGATATCTGGCTCCAACTGGGCAATAATCCTCCTAAATAAGGCTTTTTGTGTTCGCAGATGGTCCGGTTGGTGACGAACAGCGTACAGGATCCGCCGACTTAGAAGGGGATTCGACTGTTCCATATAACACAAAAGTCCCTCAGCAAGTCCAGCAAGGATATAGGGAATCCTAAACTCATGGTACAACCGATCTCGCCATGTTTCCAAGGTTTCGCCAACCATTCGCTTCAAATGTTCGGGAAGGAGTTGAGGGAACAACTCATTTGCGCCTAAGCAGGTTCCGTTCGAGTAATCGCAAAGCATGGTAAGATCGACACTCCGTCGGACAGTCAGTTCATCGCTTACAGGCACCCACCCAAATCCCTCGTCGCTACGGATTAGCCCACAGATGTTGCTCTCACACATGCGTTTATATCGTTCAAAACCATCCAAAGCAGCGTCAAGGTGGTCGATCCTTCCTTCCGACGCCATTAGAACCCGATCAAATATGTGTTCGAGTGGTTCATTGGTCAATTCGGTGGAAAACAGTTCATGATCAAGTCCGTAATTGGTCGTCAGCTGTGTTGCCACGTGAGCATCTGTGCCGGGTTCATCCTGTGAATCGCTTTTCCCCCACGTGACGCATTTAGGGCGACAATGATTCTTGAGCAAAAACTTCAATGACGCACGACTGTCATAGCCTCCCGACAAGGCCAAAACCCATTTAGAGTAATCCAGATTTATGTTTTGGAATGTACGTTCAAGCATTTCATTCAATAATGCTTCATGCTCCCTGTCGCTGACCTCTGTTGTAGAGAAGACAACCTCATTTACATGCTCCCGAAGACACCAGGTGTTGCGGTCCAAAGTGAACCGGCTGTCCCCTCGCATGCTTTTGATCCTTCGATCCCATGAGAGGCCTGGTCCCAGCGAACCAGATGATAACACCCAAGGATAAACTGCCTGGTTGGGCTTGAAAGAACGAAGCACAGTTATTATTGCTCGTTGCGAAGTGGAGGCAATGAAAAGGTCATTGGTGTGGACGTACCAAATCGACCGGGATGCGACCGTGTCAGTTACCAATTCAACCCTGTTAGAATCTGCCCGAAAAAGAGCGTAAGTGCCGTCTGGAACATCTGTCTCGGGCTGCCACCAATGTGACTGATCCGCTTCGGCCGCCCCTAATAGTAGGCTGACCCCATGTACCATAATCGAATCGTTGTCACCGATTATTACTGCACTAATACCATCAGGAGTTGTGATGTTACGAACTTTTGGGGCAATATGATCTGGAGTAAGATGACGCGCTAACAAGCTCACTTCTGTTTCTCTCAAATTGAGTGATTGGGTGTATCGAGTACAGATGTAGATTGCTTTGGCCATTTTTTTAGTATCCTGAATGGTATATGTTGGGTTGGCATCCTGCCTACTCGGCCAGTTCCTTCCACCATACCCAGCACGTGTTTTCGGACTCCGGATCATCGCATCCAACATGATCCGGCTGAATGGCAATAGTAAATGTCATGAACACATTCTCCCTCATTCTTAGAGCTATAGATATCTATTAAGAAATCGAGGCCTTCTTCCTTGACTTCAGCCGCGCCAAGAAATCCTCCATAATTGCGTCCTCCGGCCACATCTGACCGGTTTTCCAAATGAGTCTTCCGGATTCCGCATCGCCTTCAAGTTCCCAGTGGCCTGGACACTCGTGTACGACCCAGCTCGCGTAGGTATAGCTGATTTCAGTCGTCACGCACTCATTGTCGCGGTAGAGCCCATCGATCGCGACGCTTTGAGTACCAAGAGCACGCGCCGTTTTAAATCCCAATCGAATAAATCCCAGGTCGATGGCTCCATAGTCCGTGTCGAAATTACCGCTGCCACTTGCGCGGAAGTCATCCGGACGGTTGAACCGCCGAAAGGCAAAAGCACGATTACCTATGACTGTCACACGAGTGTCATGTGGATTATTTGGCAGAAACTCCTGAACCATCAGATAGTTTTTTTGTAACTCGAAAAGGAACCCTGGATTTGGGTGCAAGCCTTTAAGGAGCAAGCGAGCAGACGGCCGCAGACGCTTCAAAATCACCCGGAGGTTAGTGCTCGTTGGTCGCTCCAACGAAAACACACCGCTGTAAAATAGTTGATTAAGCCAGTATTCCGCCTCGCCGAAATCCTTCAGTAACCTTACATTCTGGCTGCTGGCGCCCCCGGCAAGTTTGATCACCAGAGAATAATTGGCACTTCGGCAAAAATTCAGAGCATCTTCCCGCTTCCAGAAAATCCAGGTCTTCGCAGTCGGAATCCCAGCCGCCTCCAGAAGATAACGTTGCGCAACCTTGTCATCATAGTGCCAAGAAGTGTTCCAGTCGGGAAAAACGACCAAGCCTAATCCCTGCTCGACAACGGCTAAGAGACGCTTGGCAAAGAGCCGAGGGAAAGGAGTGTGGGGGAATCGCCACATGAATCCATCACACTCGCGCAAGTGTTCAATGATGTCATTCCGATAGACATCCACAATCCGGACCTCATGGCCCAGTTCCTGTGCCTTGGCAATCCACCGGTCCGAGAACGATTGCCTCGAACCGTTCGGAAAGATAATCTCATCGGGCTGAATGGCGATGGTAAAACTCATAGTTCTTACGATATTTCACAATTTTCTTAACAGAATTTTTCAGAAAGAGCTTTTCTGCAAAATACCTTTACTTCATTACACACGCAATGAAGTTTTAGACCTGAACAAATGACGCATCCTATGTTCGGTTCTGGAAACGATTAATCCTTTGGTCAAGAATTATACCATCGCGAATAATTGTGGCTTGATCAAGGACATGATTTGACTTTTCCTTTATCAAGTCATCTATGAAACGAGCCACAACTTTACTGATAGATTCGGACGCTGATTTGTAGAACAGCGACGGGGTGTGATCTACGGCATAGTGAAATATGCCGAGATGCAAATAGACAGGCTCGTCTATCGTAGTGGGACGGCTGCTTTCAATACACAACCCATCATCGCAGCTAATATCAACGATCATCGCGCCAGGTTTCATTTTCGCCAGATCTTCTTCGTAAATCAGGTGGTACTCATTGAAGACATTCCACAACACTGCGTTCACAACGACATCATAGCGACCTATTTCTTTACTAATTAAGTGAACGGTTTTCCGGTCATATACCGTAACATTGCAACCAAGACGCTCTAAGGTTCGGATAGCACCGCGGGCAACATTTCCACACCCGATAACTGCAACCACACTCTTATACGCCAGTCGGCCCCATTTTATAAAAGCATGTAGAACAGCGGCTTCGCCTGCAATCTCATTATTGTGCCAAAAACAATGACGTCCATTCTCGAACATTTCTTCCCACGCAATTGCAGTCATTTTGTTCTTAACCAATAAGTCGGTTATCTGTCTCCCTTGCACAGCGTGTATCCAGCCAAAGAGCAGTCTGCCGGGCCGGAAGTATTCGTCCGTTAGCATAAGCTTGCAGTTACAAATAATCGGGCATTCGCAAACCGTGCGCCGGTCCGTCACCGTGGCGCCAATGCGGCGGTATGCCTCATCATCGTATCCCACGACCTGCCCATATCCTGATTCAAATACTAGATCCTTTACATGTGTCACCAAATAAAGGTCACCTGGCAACAATGCGCGGCGAGATTCATTTTCTTTCATTGGAATGGGAAAGCCTATTTTCGGCATTATCTATTCCTTAATCTCAGAGGATGGTTTATTGTAGGTCAAACAATTTCCCGAAGAGCCTTGAAGTTTTCTATGTGCAAGGTTGTCCCTGATTTTAGAATGCTGACCCGGTTTCCCTGCATTGCCAAAACTGCCGCTATTATAGATTCCGGTTTATTGACATCCATACAACTGCGTTCTTTTTCGATGAGTAAGAATTTTCATGTGCTAAGCTTTTTAGATTTGGTCCTTATTTGCTATTTCAGGCTCTAATTACACTTTTCTACTTTCCAAATATTGCTCATGAGGATCGTGTCAATCAATTTCTTTATCACACCTTTTGTCTATAGAGCCCTCTACTGGAAATACATTCTTTAAGTTCATCTACTAATAGTTCTAAAGGTTCGTTGTTTATGCATAACCTTTTCCAAATTGCATAATTCAAAATATTCCAAAATGTCATTGCCTTTTTAGGGTCAAGAGATTGCATATCACGAATTTGTTTCTCATCAAATACTTTCGAAGCTAATGGCACCAAAGGTTCAAAAACTCCTCCTTTCTCCGACCAGAATTCATTCCGAATTCCAAATCCACTCTTGGGACGAGCAATAATAAACTCTGGAACATTACCTCGACGTGCTATTTCCTTTCGAAGTATATTCTCAGGACGTTTCATTTTTAATTTCCAAGGTATAGAAAAAACATAATTCAGAACATCTAAATCATAAAAAGGAGAATAAAGGATTCTCCCATTTTCTTCACCAATCTTAGCCCATACTGATTCAGTTATATCTTCATCGTTGAAGAGAGAATATAATGAGCAGATATCATATATCGGTCTATCTTCAAATTTTTTAATAAAATTACAGGCTTTTCGAATAATATCTTCTTCTGTTACATTGAAGTAGTCACAAACCCATTTCTTGCTTCCATAGTCACTCCAAGACCAGATGAGATTCTTTGGATCACATACTAGATGCTTTGAAGCACACTTATTTAAGGTTTCTACAAATTTTCTTCCTTTTCCAGTTATTTTGGATGCTATTCCTAAAATTGCTCTTGATTCTTTTGTTGATAACAACCTGTATAATATCTTATCCTTTAGATAAAGATAATTACGAAAGTTTCCGAAAGATGGACCAGCTCCACTTCCTAGTATTACTATTTTTTTATTCTCTGGGATTCCCTTTTTAAAAAGTGAATGTACGCATACTGTTTGCAAGTGATTGAGGGGTTCTTCAGCTTTTGATATTGATTCCAAAAAATCGATAAGGTAATCCTTGTTGGTAGATTCATAATAATGATGGTTCATCCCAAATGCTTGGGCTGCTGATATAGCGTACCTCTTTTCGGTATTTAACTTTGGATCCCCAAAGGGGTATCCAGTAGAATAGGATGTATCTGTTCCAAAATTGTCTTTACATATTGTGCACAGAATTGAGGAGTCTATACCTCCACTAAGCAATAACGCTATCTCATTTTTACAGGAATTTAACTTTTCAATAGATTTATATAGATAGTCATATGCAATTTTCGAGGAACTATAAATAGAAGCTATATTTTGATCTTTCTTAGGCAGATTGTAATGTTCTACTGATTCAATTACACACTCCCCATTCAATATCCTAATTTGCAGCTTTCCTCCTATGACAAGTCTATATATGTTTTTATACATTGTTTTAGTAGGCATAAGTTTACGATAAACAAAAAACTCGGGCAAAACTTCAGCGTTTTCTTCAATCGGCACGCCGGCTTTTCTGAGCATAGATATATGTGTGGAACAGAAAAATTCACCTTTTGAATTTAAATGATAGTAAATTGTACTACCTGATAAAGTAGACTTAAAAATGCTAAGAACATTTTTATCTTTATCATAATTAGTTTGTGAAAAGATAATATTCCCAAAGTCAGGAGAGAATACGAGCGGAGACTCAATAATCGAAAACCCATTTGATCCAGGAATGTATTTGGACAAAAAATTGTCGGTAACAATAGTTACCATTAATGAATTAATCTTAACCTCTTCAACAGAGAACGAAAGAAACCTATCTTTAACTTGGGTTCTTGTAAATGTGATTAGAAACATTTTCTGTTACTCCCTGTCCCGCAACTTGCTACCCTTTTATCTTCCAAACAATCTTATTTGGCTGAAAGACTCCTGCAAGATTCTTCAAAATATATTTATCTTCAGGATATTCTACAATCAGCCTCGGTTCTCTATATGCTACATAAGCGTTATCATGCCTTATCGTTCTGATTTGAACGTCAATATTATAGAGTCCCGGAACAAGATTATGTTCCTCCACTGAAATCTTCATATGGCCTTTTTTCCTTGTGAATTTGAAGCCACTGAAGCTCGATAGAGCACCAAAACACATAATTCCATCACTCACCCTCTTTACTAAGATTGCAACCGCACAATCTCTAATATCTTTGTCTTCCAAATCATAGTCAAAACTTAGCCGGATCGGCTGTCCATACTTTATTCTGATTTCGCCATCACATTTTTTTTCATATTTAACATTCTGAATTTTTGCGCCCCCTAAAGGAAGATACCCGAGGCACGCTGAATTCGTTTGAATGTGATTCACGCCTTTATACATATGATTCTCAAATGCATTAATGACTATGTGAGGCTTATCCAAAAGTTTGATTTTCCCGTGCAGCAAAAGAAGTACTTTATCACAAGCACTGCCTATCTTTGGCATGTGATGCGACACGAGCACAGCAGCCACCCCTTCGGTTCTAAGTTTCGAAATACGCTCCAAACATTTAGCCTGGAAAGATATGTCTCCAACTGCCAATATTTCATCTACCAACAAGATGTCTGGTTCGCAGTGAGCAGCTACAGCAAAGCCCAATCTCACGAACATTCCACTTGAATAAAATTTAACCGGAGTATTTAGAAAATCGCCGATATCAGCGAACTCAACGATAGCGTCAAATTTCTTATCAATCTCGCGTTTACCCATACCAAGGATAGAACCGTTAATATAGATGTTTTCTCTGCCCGTTAGTTGAGGGTGAAACCCGGCCCCAACTTGAATAAGGGCACTGACACGGCCTTTTATTCGAAGGTCACCTTTATCAGGTATGATGATACCATTTAGCATCTTGAGAATCGTGGTTTTCCCAGCCCCATTTGGGCCGATAAGGCCGAGCGTTTCTCCCTTTTTAAGCTCGAAAGAAACGTCATCAACCGCCCAAAACTCCTTCCGGCGCAGCCGGCCCGATTTAGGGCGAAGGCCGGACGTATCTCGCAATATGTCCCGGAAGCCGTACCACATCGAACGCTTCAGGCTCCGGCAAAACTTCTTCGACACCCCATTAACTTGGATAACAGCGTTATTTTCCAAATCCTATATCCTCTCTGCAATACGGGACATCGCCAGATGAAAGATACGCCAGGCGACCAAAAAGACCACTAAGCTCGCCACACTAACATAAAATAGCCCATCCGGCTGGCTGAGTGTGCCCTTTGTTGTCAGGTCTCGCGTGGCAATGATGAAGGGGCTGACTGGATTCAGATAGTTGATAAGTACCTTCGGCCATTGCGTAGGTGGTGGATATATGACCGGCGTCAGGAACATTGCGAAGGTCAGCACCAGCGTCAGCGAATTGCCGATGTCTCGAAAGACTCCATTAGCTATAGACAGTATGAAGCCAAAACCCACCGTCATCAGCGCCAAAGGAATTAACACGAAAGGCACCAAGATAATTGTCCACGCCGGTACAACTCCGAACCAGGCAAAAACCACTCCAATCAACACGATTCGTATCATAAAATTAAATATAGATTCGCCAAAGGCGGCAAGCACGAGAGTTTCTCTCGCAAAATTGATCTTTGTGATAATGGCGCTGGCTTGTACCAGGGACTGTGTTGTTCTGGTTAGCCCGGTGGCGAACAGTTGCCATACTGACATGCCTAAAAGCACATAGGCCGGATAAGGTATATTTGTTTCCCCAATGGGCAGTGTACCGGAGCCCTTCAAATAAGTGAAAGTAACAACCGTAACAATAGCGGGCATTACTGCCCAGACATAACCAAAAACCGACTGCCGATAACGGGCGGATAAGTCGCGCAGGAAAAGCCGCCACATTAATTCCCGGCTCTGGATAAGCTCACGCGCCATATCTCGCCACACGCGCCATCCAAAGCCTAAATGGGCATCAGGCGTATATACAACCTCTTTGGTATGCTTTGTATATTCTGCTCGCGATGTTTCCATAAATTACACTGAAAAACTCATTCTGGACAATTATTCTGTCAAAATGCCCTTTTTTGCTTCGAGTACGACAAGCAATGAGTGGGGAGTCTCGGAGATTTTTTAGGATTTCACTTGTTTTTTGGATTATCTATCGTATAATACAGATCTAACTAATGGATTAGGGTCACAATCAATAATCAATAGTCAATCATAAATCCGGAGGGGTTACCCAAATTGCCATCGTTTTACAAAACGCCGGAAAACAGGACTTTTTTGTCATATCAGTCCGAAATAGCGGAGAAATAGAGAGTGTGTTTCACTACGATTATGCAAAACAAACCCAATTTTAAAGATGCTAAAATGAACGTAAACTCACTAACAACAATGAATTATGAAAATATAATCGATTGGACACTTGGTCAAAACAAACCCAATTCAAACCCAATTCAAACCCAATCAAACCCAATCTCCGAAAAGCCAAAATGAATGTAAACTCATTTATAACAAAGGATTACAGAAAAAAAGATGATTTCGCAGTCAAAAAAAACAAACCCAATTCAAACCCAAACAAAGCCAATTTCAAAAGCCCTTCGTAATGGGTCTTGTTATCAGAGAAATTTACTACAGCTATACTCCGTCCCCGTCGGCTGCATTGAAGAAATCAATGTAACTTCCTTTAACAACCCAACTTGGGATGCTGTTCCAATGCTGGTTTTCACCGGCATCGGTTTGGTCTATTTCAAAACACTATCTATCAACCACCCGGACCTTGCCGTTTGGACCCGGGAGATAATCCAAAACCAAATCTGTTATATCCTTTGCCATCGTTCGGACGAAATTCTCCAGCACCGAGCTTATCTGAACCTGTGCCACGTATCGAGCTGGGTCGCCGGCGATATTAGGCCTTCGACCAAGTGGACCGGAAAAGTCGTTTTCGTCGGCGGTAACTTGGCCGTTCAAGATATAGAAGTTCAAGACAACTGTCCGGTTGTGCATTGGAGCGAGCTTATGGAAGCGATGTATTAAACAAGGTATTTGTCGGCCGGCCCGTGAGACAAATTGCAAAGATTCGGTACCGTCATGGATCCAGCCATATCCGGGATAGCACACTCGGGGCCGATGACCCAGTATACCTCCGGGTTTGGAGGAGCAATATACGATATAAACATCCGCCCAAGCCTTGGTTGCTGAAACAATATATCGTCGGCTCAAAAAATCGTCCGCAAAGTTCTCCTCCATATATTCCTTAGCGATACTGGGAATGGGCAAATCGCTGCCGGCCCAGCTCCCAATTTGTGCAGGGAAAGCACTCAGGGAGACAGGCAGCACGATGGGAGTATCAACAATGCGCTTCAAGCCGGATGCCAGAACACGGTAAGTTATGCCGGCGGATATCAACAGCAGAACAGCCAAAACCCAAACGAACCATAGTGGCGTTGTACCTGGTGCTGTTCGCATCGAATATGATACTTCGCGTGCTCTTTCCAAATAGTTATGCCCAATCGGATACATCAAAGAGTATAACCTTAAAGTAGTACTCTAAAGCCAAAAAATAATGCTCCTCCTGAGACAATGATACACCGCCTTCCGCTGGAAAAAATCCTGGGATGCCTCCTCCATAAGGGCACCAACTATAATCCATTAATATACCTTACGAGGGTATTTTCGTCAAGGCCTTAGTCCCACATAAAGAAAAAAGAGACAAATCTACGGGCATACTCCGATAATGGCCGAAAATCAGCTAAAAATGCACTTTTTTTCTGTTTTTTGGCAATGGAAGCAACTTTATCGGTTCTGAAAAAAATCCGGTCCTGTTCACAGATTCAACTCAATCCAACACATATGACAGAGGACAGGCTCTGACCTCTGACTTCTGACCTCTGACTTCTGACTTCTGATTTCCTCCAGTCCCTGGACTTTTTTTCGCTTGATTTTTCATCCCAATTCTGCTATTAGCAAGACCAAACTATAGTGGCAATAAGCCAATCGTTGGAGTATTTCACAATGCGATTACGCAGGCATACGGTATCGGTACCTTTGGTGCATTTGGCTGGTCTGGTTTTTTTCATGGTCCTCCTCGGAACATTCGGCCAATCCGCCTGTGGCTATTCTTTGATCAAAGAAAGTAGGGTGACACCCTGGGAGAGGCAGTACAAAATCAAGCCGAACGAGAAGAACCGGTTGACTCCTGCTGATGTGCTCGGCCCGGACGGAATCGTGTACCCTAACTGGACAAAATGTGGTGTCCAGAGCGGGATTCCAAATATAAAAGCAGTTGCATCAATCGAGGACTTCGGTGCCAAAGCAGATGATGATGCCGACGACTCCGAAGCTCTGGCAAAAGCGTGTGAAGCCGCGGGTAAAATGGGAGGTGGGGCCGTACTACTGGGTGAAGGTATCTATTATCTTGACCGCCCCGTGACGGTACGCCACGACGATGTGGTGATTCGAGGCAAAGGCCCCGGAAAGACCCGTTTGATATTCCGATATTCGATTCCCGAGAACGGCGTTGTTTTCTACAATCCGCCTGCGGGCAGCCAGGTGGGCAGGAACACGCGACTCGAAATGCACTGTAAACCCAGCCTCTCTAAGGGGCGGGGTAAAACTACCAGCTTGATGAAAATGACGATGATGGTCGACGATGTAGTTATCGGTGAATGGAGTCGGGGTCAACACTCAGGAAATACATTTGGCTTTACGGTATATGGTCGCAGTGCTGTTGGCAAAGTTTCAAATGGCCCACACGTCTTAAAAGGTATCGCAGAGTACAAGGACGGAGCAAAACGCACCGGAGAAATTCCCATCATTCTTGATTCAGCATTTAATGACACCCGGCAGGTTGCGGACTCGCGAGCGGCAATTACCTTCGCGGGCAAGGGTACGGTTGGCAGGAAGTTGAAACTGGCCAAGAATGGCAAACGGGGTGATATGACATTAGAATTGGAAAGCACCAAGGGACTTCGGCCAGGCGATTGTATTCTTATTGACGGGCCTGCAACCCAGCGATGGAAAAAGCTCACTAAAAACGCCTGCAAATGGGGAGTATATCGTCAATACGAAGTAGTCATCAGCGATATAAAAAACAACACTATTGTGCTCAAACAACCACTACGAATTGAGTTTCCTGTTATCGATGGCTCTTACGTGCAGAAAGTCGTACCAATCCAGCGCTGCGGAATTGAATCTCTGTATATAGAACAGACAGAAAACCTCTGGATCAGCAGCGTGGTCTTTTATCACGGCTGGAACTGCTGGGCAAAAGATGTAACTGCGAAGAAGTGCGGCCGCTTTCCCGTATATGGTTCGATGGCCAAATGGTGCGAAATCCGTAATTGTGTTTTCAATGACGCATGGTTTAAGGGTGGCGGCGGCACGGCCTACACCGGCTGGGACAAATGCTGGGATTGTCTTATGGAGAACGTCGAGACGTTCAAGATGCGACATGCTCCCCTTTTCCAGTGGGCTGCCAGCGGCTGCGTGATTCGCAAAAGCGTGTTCCACGAGAGCGATGGCCAGTGGCATGCGGGCTGGACGAATGAAAACCTCATCGAACAGTGTGTAATCGAGTCTGTCCGGGGCCATGGAGGGTACGGGTACGGAATGTGGGCGTCACCGCCGCAAGACGCTGCCCATGGGCCGAACGGCCCGAGAAACGTCGTTTACAACTGCGATGTCAGCTCCCCGAGAGCAGGCCTCTGGATGGGCGGAATGAACGAAAACTGGCTGATTCTCCATAACCGTTTCATCGTGGACAGCGGCCCGGGCGTATCCGCCAGCACCGCAAGCTTCGACCATATTGTTAAGGGCAATGTCTTCATCCTCAAGGACGGCAAATCGCCGATGATTTTCCTCGCTTCGTCCGACTGTATTGGAGCCGAGATAATTGGGAACGGATTATACGGGGGCAATGGCCGTTTCGTGGCCGGCAGGGGCGAACCGGCCGTGGTCAAAGACAATAAAGCTCTTATGCTCAGCGACTCGTCTCTGCGAAGCGCTTCGTCGAAGCAGGATGTCCCAAGACCAATCCCAGAGGTGCCGTCAATTTACGAATGGCAGCACAAGCGGTAAAATAGTTGTATCTGTCGGGATGATTTGATATAAACAGTAGTTTGACAGTAAACTTTATATTTGACTTCAAAAATAGAAAGCAGGGTGACAATATTTAAAAAGGAGAAAACACTGATGACAGAAAAAGAGCAAAACAGAAGGCAGTTTCTTCAGATAGCGGGAATAGGTACGGTTGCTTCGCTGGCCAGCACAAGCAGCTCTCTGGGCC
>Ga0315537_1002480_pt1 | contig 14074 bp, 12 predicted proteins | sample SalMarSW160270MG_FD_203091 | JGI IMG/M metagenome (GOLD analysis project Ga0315537, IMG submission 203091) | Salt marsh sediment microbial communities from the Plum Island Ecosystem LTER, Massachusetts, United States - Salt Marsh Sediment SW1602-70 ... | reverse complement strand
GCATGCCAGGAGAGGCAGGCGGTATATGAAACTGATCTGAAGAAATACCACAGATTTTGGACGTGGGAGAGTCACCTGGAGCAAGGGATTCGTTCAGTTGTTTACCTGCCCTTGAGTGTCACAGACCATAGTATTGGCAGCCTGATTTTGGCCAGTCGTAAGCCTAACGCTTACAGCCGCAGGCAGATAAAGCTTCTGGAGAAGGTGGCTTTACAGATTGCTGCGCCGGTTGAGAATACTCAACTTTACGCCCGGGTGGAACAAAAGTCTCGTATTGATGAGCTTACCGGGCTATTTAACCGACGCCATTTTGAAGAGCGGCTCAAAGAGGAAGTTTCCCGGCATTCTCGTTACGGCGATGTATTCTCTATATTCATGCTTGACCTGGATAACTTCAAGACCTATAACGATATGTACGGGCATCCTGCCGGGGACATGCTACTGAGCCAGGTAGGGAGAATAATCAAAAGCTCTATCAGGGACGCTGACCAGGCTTTTCGCTATGGGGGAGATGAATTCGTTGCCATTTTGCCCGAGACATCTAAGGAGGATGCCTACGTCGTAGCAGATCGGGTTCGAGAGCAGATCGCCAAGGAGATGGATAGGAAGTCACTTACTGTGACTTGCAGCATCGGTCTGGCCAGCTATCCTGAAGATGGAGTGATATCCGGGGAACTTGTTACTGGGGCTGATACTGCTCTTTATTATGCTAAGTGGACCGGAGGTAATCGAATCTACCTTTCCTCCAAGGCTCCGTCCGAGCCGGTGGACGAGGGAAGGATTTATGGGAAGCGTAACGGTTTAGGTGCCGTTTATGCCTTGGTCTCGGTAGTGGAGTCTAGGGATCCGTATGTTTATGGTCATTCCAGGAAAGTTAACATTTATGCCGTGGCTTTAGCGGAAGCGATTGGGCTATCACCTGATGAGGTATCTAAGGTGAGCACTGCTGCTTTGCTTCACGACATTGGCAAAATTGGCGTTCCCGATAAAGTACTTAATAAAAAGGGGAAGCTTAATGAAGAAAATTGGGAAGAGATTAAGGCTCATCCCAGGTTAGGGGCGAATATCGTCAGTAACATACCCAATCTGGTTCCCTGTGCGAATGGTATTTTACATCACCATGAGAGGTGGGATGGTGATGGCTACCCTGACGGGCTGAAGGGCGAAGAGATTCCCATAGAATCTCGCATCCTCGCCATAGCTGACACCTTTGAAGCTATGACTGCTGTCCGTCCTTACCGTCCTGCCTTTTCTCGTGAGGAAGTAATAAAAGAGCTCAGGGAAGGTGCCGGGAGTAAATTTGACCCCAAGTTAGTGGAGGTCTTCGTTGGCCTTGTCGAGGCTGGATTTTCTGAGGAAGTGAAGACGGATCGAGTTTCATCCAGTGAGCGAACGGGTCCGTAACTGCTGGTCTAAGCATCGTCACTACGAAAATTTGGGCTCTCGAGTTTCTTATAAGGCTAAAGAGTTATGCCGCTTTTTCTCTGCAATCACATCCTCCACAGCTTCAAATAGAACTATCTTCTAGAACATAATCTCTTCCCAATCTATTCGCAGCCCTGTCATACTATATTCAGATTCCAGATAATGGAGCCCCTTTTGTCATTCTGAATGACACGGGGGAAAACAGGGGGGTATAGCTATGACAAAGCCCATTGATTTACTGCGAGAGAGAAAGAAAGATGAGCTATGGCAGATGTGTTGCGGCTTTATATACCTCAGCCTGGAGCAATTTATGGCTATCCAGAATAGGCTGCTTCTGGAGGAGATTGAGCTATTAAAAAGTTGTGAGCTGGGCAGGAGGGTAATGCACGGTGCCATGCCAGAGACGGTGGAAGAATTCCGGGAACAGGTGCCTTTGACCACTTATACCGATTACCTGCCTGAGCTTGTGGAAAAAAGGGAAGACGTATTGCCAACAAAGCCCGCCGTATGGGTGCATAACATAGGCTGGCCTGGTAAGTATCACGTTAAATGGATGCCCTTTTCGGAAAGGTTCCTATATGAGTTTGAAAGGATAGCTGGTGGTGTTGGTCTACTTGCCTCTTGTGACCATCAAGGAGATTTTCCGATGAAAGAACACCTGAAGACCCTGCTTACAATGGGGTCTCGATACTATGGGTTAGGTGTCATGGGATATTTGATGCAGCAGGCACTAGGCTACGACCTCTTGCCTTCTAATGCTGAAGAAATACCCTTTCAAGAGAGGGTAGAAGCCGGCTTTAAAGAGGCTTTATCTCGGGGTCTCGATGGTTGTGGTGGTTTAACATCAGTTCTGGTTTATGTTGGTGAGATATTTAGGCAAGGAGCAATAAATACGGACACCCGCTTTTTAGTATCTCATCCAAAAGCATCTGCTCGTCTAATCAAAGGATTGGTCAAGAGTAAATTGGCTAATCGTCCTATGCTGCCCCAAGACTTATGGTCGCTTAAGGCTATTGTCATTGGTGGCACAGACAGCGCTATCTTCGGCAAGAGGGTAGAGGAACTATGGGGAAAGAAACCTCTGGAGATATATGCTGGCACTGAAGGTGGTATCTATGCCACTCAGACCTGGGATTATGAAAGCATGACTTTTATTCCCAACCTCAACTTCTTCGAGTTCATTCCTGAGAGGGAATGGTTCAAATGGCAATTAGACCGCTCCTACCAACCGAAGACCATCTTGCTGGACGAGGTAAAAGCTGGTGAGAAATACGAGATAGTCATCACCAACCTCCATGGTGGTATTCTGACCAGGTGTAGAATCGGCGATATGGTCAGAATAACTTCGCTCCGAAACGAGAAGTTAGGTATTGATATTCCTCAGATGGTGTTTGAAAAGCGTGTTGATGAACTTATCATCATGTTTGGTGTTGGCCATCTGACGGAAAAACTAATCGGGGAGGCGATTGAAAATACAGGCATTCCTTATTTAGATTGGACAGCACGCAAGGAGATAATTGATGACAAGCCAGCTTTACACATCTATCTTGAACTCAAAGATAAATATATTGTCAGTGAGCAAAGAGCGGCTGTATCTGTGTACAATGAACTGGAAAAATTAGACAGTGTTTATCACTTCAACCTTCAGAAGTATGTCTATGGTGATGCCATAAGTTTACTCGGCCTAAGACCGGTAGTAGTTACTTTTCTTCCTGAGGGCACATTCTCCGGTTATACCTCTATGCGTCGGTCTGAGGGAGCTGCTGTGAACAGTCTGAAGCCGCCGCATATTAACCCCTCTGATGAAGTACTTTCTTTGCTGAGAACTCCTAAGGTAGTGGTGGAGGCTGCGCCGGTAACTGAAGCCGAACGTGCAGTTCCTCGATGACCCTAGCATAGTTTGGAGAAAATTAAGATGCCTTGCCAGGGCAAGGGGGGCGAGGTTTTAACCCCGCCCTTTCCTTTATCACCTGGGCCCTTCGCAGATTTTTCGAGGGCAGCCTAGAATGAAAAAGGTGAAGCTTCAAGCTCGCCTTATGCTGAGAGAGCCATGACTTAGAATACCTGTACCTTTGGGGGGGGTACCATAGTCATTCTTGACAGTTTCCAAATTTATGTCAATAATAGCTTTATATTAAAGTGATTTATGTAAGTTGTGAAACAACAGTCGTTGCGGGTTCCGATTTATCGGGATGAAGCACTCCCTTGGAGGGGGTTCAGAATGACGGGTAAAATTGTTTCGGAATTTGGGGGCTTGACTATATAAGGGTGATATTATGAATATCAACGTCTTAGTACCCTTCATTGCCACGATTGCTTATATCCCCTTGTTTGTTATTTTGCTATCTAACCGGCCATGGCAACGAAGGCACAGGCTTTTCCTCTTATTTTTAATTCCTGCCATATTTTGGAGCTTGAGCATTATTCTCTTCCGCGGCGATTTTCTTACGCCATACAAGCTCATCCTATCTAAAATCGGCATCTGTCTTCTCATCTGGATGCTAGTTCAACTTCATTATTTTATCTTCTCTTTTTACTATTCTGGGCGCATTAAAATACCCTTGGCTTATATTTTCTTATTAAGCACGATTACCCTGGCGCTGTTGGGCTATATCCCAGAGAACATTGAACCCATTGAAGGTGTCATCAATGTTAACTACGGTGTCTGGATTATTGCTACATGTTTAATTTTCCTTTTCACGGTAGGCGTCAAGGATATGTATTCTTTGATACAAAAGTACAGGCTATCACCCAACCCGGAGGAACGTAATCAGATCGTTTATTTACTTGCTGCTATTGCTATCCTAACGGTGTCCCTTTTTAGTTCCATTGGTCCCCGTGGAGGCGAATACCCCGTGGGCCACATCGGCAACCTTACTATTGCCTGTATCTTCAGCTATGCCGTTATAGCCCACCGTCTGGTGGATATCAGGGTTATATTTCGCCAGGCCCTTATATATGTAGTCCTCTATGGCGGTAGTGTCGGCATTGTGGTACTGTTTTTTTGGCTCGCTCACCACTTCTTTGGCTTTGAGCTTAACTTTGCTTCTTTAGCGGTAGCCATCGGCCTGGGAATTCCAGCTATCCTGTTTTTTGGTCACAAGGTGCGTGACATCTGGCGAAGGAAGGTGGAGGAAGCCTTTATCGGGGCGAGATACTCCTATCGCAGGCAGTTAACTCAGTTTATCGACCAGATACACGATATTCCCAGCCTGGAGCAGTTGGGCAGTGAATTTATATCGCTGCTTGCTCAGTCTCTTGACTGCAGTAGGGCTTGTCTGCTTTTGCCCGAGGCTGAAGAAGAAGGTTTTAGCGCCCGATTTACCTACCCTCCTGTGAAGAATAATCCTATGGGGGAGTTAAAGTTAAGGCAGGATAGTCCTATTGTGACCTGGCTGGAGCGCGAAGGCACCGTATTACCGGAAAGGAATCTCGCCATCTTTCCTGAATTCCAATCTATATGGGAGGAAGAGAGAGAAGAAATTCAATTGGTAGGTGTAAATATATTCGTTCCCTTAATGAACAAGAGGAAGCTTGTGGCAGTTCTGGCAATAAGTGAGAGGCGGGATGGGAGGCTTTACGCCGTTGAGGACATTGATTTAATGGAGTTTATCACCACCCAGGTAGCAGCGAGCATGGAAAAGGAATATTCCCACGAGCAATTGAAGGAACAAGAAGAAGAAATAAACCTGGTTAACCGTTTAACCACAATCATAACCTCCAGCATGAGCATTCAGATGATATTTGAAGCTTTCGCCCAGGAATTAAAGCAAGTGGTGAATATCGATTGGGCGACAATTGCTTTAATTGACGGAAGCGAGCTTTATTTTCTGGCTCTATCCAGCACCATAGGTTCTGCCTGGCAGCTGGAGGAAAGGATACCACTGGTAGGGACAGCTACGGAGTATGCATGCCAGGAGAGGCAGGCGGTATATGAAACTGATCTGAAGAAATACCACAGATTTTGGACGTGGGAGAGTCACCTGGAGCAAGGGATTCGTTCAGTTGTTTACCTGCCCTTGAGTGTCACAGACCGTAATATTGGCAGCCTGATTTTGGCCAGTCGTAAGCCTAACGCTTACAGCCGCAGGCAGATAAAGCTTCTGGAGAAGGTGGCTTTACAGATTGCTGCGCCGGTTGAGAATGCTCAACTTTACGCCCGGGTGGAACAAAAGTCTCGTATTGATGAGCTTACCGGGCTATTTAACCGACGCCATTTTGAAGAGCGGCTCAAAGAGGAAGTTTCCCGGCATTCTCGTTATGGCGATGTATTCTCTATATTCATGCTTGACCTGGATAACTTCAAGACCTATAACGACGTATACGGGCATCCTGCCGGGGACATGCTACTGAGCCAGGTAGGGAGAATAATCAAAAGCTCTATCAGGGACGCTGACCAGGCTTTTCGCTATGGGGGAGATGAATTCGTTGCCATTTTGCCCGAGACATCTAAGGAGGATGCCTACGTCGTAGCAGATCGGGTTCGAGAGCAGCTCATCAAGGAGATGGATAGGAAGTCACTTACTGTGACTTGCAGCATCGGTCTGGCCAGCTATCCTGAAGATGGAGTGATATCTGGGGAACTTGTTGTTGGGGCTGATACTGCTCTTTATTATGCTAAGTGGACCGGAGGTAATCGAATCTACCTTTCCTCCAAGGGTCCATCCGAGCCGGTGGGGGATGGAGGGATTTATGGGAAGCGTAACGGTTTAAGTGCTGTTTATGCCTTAGTCTCGGTAGTGGAGTCTAGGGATCCGTATGTTTATGGTCATTCCAGGAAAGTTAACACTTATGCCGTGGCTTTAGCGGAAGCGATTGGGCTATCGCCCGATGTGGTATCTAGAGTGAGCACTGCTGCTTTGCTTCACGACATTGGCAAAATTGGCGTTCCCGATAAAGTGCTTAACAAGAAGAGGAAGCTTAATGAAAAAAATTGGGAAGAGATTAAGGCTCATCCCAGGTTAGGGGCGAATATCGTCAGTAACATACCCAATCTGGTTCCCTGTGCGAGTGGCATTTTACATCACCATGAGAGGTGGGATGGTGGTGGTTATCCTGACGGGCTGAAAGGCGAAGAGATTCCTATAGAATCTCGCATCCTCGCCATAGCTGACACCTATGAGGCTATGACTGCTGCCCGTCCTTACCGTCCTGCCTTTTCTCGTGAGGAGGTAATAAAAGAGCTCAGGGAAGGTGCCGGGAGTAAGTTTGACCCCAAGGTAGTGGAGGTCTTCGTTGGCCTTATCGAGGCTGGATTTTCTGAGGAAGTGAAGACGGGTCAAGACGCATCCAGCGAGCGAACGGGTCCGTAACTGCTGGTCTAAGCATCGTCACTACGAAAATTTGGGCTCTCGAGTTTCTTATAAGGCTAAAGAGTTACGCCGCTGGTATCTTGGGGGTGCTTTGTTTCTTTATCAAAACGCATATATTCCGTGAAAAGTTCCTTATCGGGAATTGGTAGGATTTCTCCGGTGACATAGTAATGATTTCCCAGCCGGTTTTGACTAATAGCTTTCTTAGCTCGCCATAAGAGAAAAGGTGATAGTAGCGGTAAATTGTTTTTTCTTTTAGCCTCCAGGGGATTTGTCGCTCTTTTGATTTGAACCAGAACCCTGGTTGTCCGTGGTTCCATACGGTTAAAAATGCCTCGCCCTGGGGCTTTAATACCCTCTTTAATTCTACGAATGATTTTTCCCTTTCCTCTCTGCCTTTGATGTGGTGATAAGTGGCTACCGATATTGCCCAATCGAAGGTATTGTTGGGGAAGGGTAGGGATAGGGCGTCAGCGGCCATTAGGTTGACATAAAGCTTAAATTTGGCAGAATATCTCAGGGCTTGCTTGAGCATGGCTAGGGAGGAATCTACCCCCCAGAGTTCAAAGCCTTGGCTGAAAGGTAAGAAGTCCGGTCCGTGAGCGCAACCCACATTTAGCAGCTTTCCGCTTTGCCATCTTGCCGCTAGTTCCTCTAGCTCTTCTTTTAATAAAGGCCAATGCCTCACCCGATACCAGCTTTCAGCTATTTGGTCGAAGGCTTCTCTATTTGTGGTCATAGATACACTCTGCTAAACTTTAGCACATTATGGTGCAATGCTCATGGGTACAGTTGTCTATGCTGTCATCCCGCGCCAAAGCTATGACTCTGAGCGAAGTGAAGAAGAATGACATGGAGATGGCATGAAGAAAGCATCTCGAACTATTTCTGGAGTAACCCCGGTAGCAGTTATGGCCAAGCCATTTCCTTGCCCTGGCAAGTGTGTTTATTGCCCCAGTTCTCCTGAGGCGCCCAAGAGCTATACAGTTGAGTCTCCAGCGGTGCTCCGAGCTCGAAGTTGCGGTTTTGATGCTAGAAAGCAAGTGGAGGTCAGGCTCAATACACTGGCTGAAATGGGACATACCCAGGATAAGGTAGAGCTTATCATCATGGGGGGTACCTTTCTGTCTTACCCCCAGGACTATCAGTATCAGTTCATTAAGGATTGCTATGATGCTCTGAACCGCATCACCTCTAGCAGTTTAGAGGAAGCCAGGAAATTGAATGAAAATGCTGAGCATCGCTGTGTGGGATTGTGCATCGAGACCAGGCCTGACTTTTGTGGGGAAGATGAGATAAGGAGCATGCTCGATTTTGGCACCACGAGGGTGGAGCTTGGGGTACAGACCTTGGACGATGAGGTTCACTACCTGACGAAAAGGGGACATGGGGTAGCTGAAATTATCTCCGCGACCAAGCTATTACGGGATTATGGCTTTAAGGTGTACTATCATTGGATGCCTGGTTTACCAGGGTCAACACCTGAGCATGACCTAGAGCTATCGCGGCAATTGTTTGGGGACGAGCGTTTTCGACCTGACGGGCTCAAGCTTTACCCCACGCTGGTAGTCCGGGGGAGTGAGCTAGAGAATTGGTATCGGGATAATCGCTACCGACCTTATGGTGCTGAAGAAATGATTGATTTGCTTATAGATATTAAAGCTCTAATTCCCAAATATGTGAGGATCCCGAGGCTGATGCGGGATATTCCCAGCAAATTTATCATTGCCGGGAGCAGAGACTTAGCGCTCAGAGGGACTATTAGAAAGAAGATGGAGCAAACAGGACTTAGCTGTAGCTGTATTCGTTGTCGAGAATATGGACATCGCCTGAGGGATGGCTGGATAATTGGCGAGCCCCGGTTAACCAGGATGGATTATGAAACCTGGGGAGGAAGGGAGGTCTTCATTTCCTATGAGGATGAGAATGAAACTTTGTTTGGTTTGCTGAGGCTGAGAATAAATGGGGAAAAGGCGGTAGTCAGGGAGCTACACATTTTCGGTCCTGAAGTTCCACTTGGGGGGAGACTAGAGCGAGCCGCTCAACATCACGGTCTCGGGGAAAGGTTGCTTCGAGAGGCAGAGAGAATCGCCAGGGAGGAATTCAAGGCGGATAGATTATCGGTGCTTAGTGGTGTCGGTGCCAGGGAGTATTATCGCTTGCTTGGTTATGGACTGGAAGGCGCTTATATGGTCAAGGAGCTTGGTTAAGCTAAATGGAAGCCTTCAGAGATATTGTTTAGCAACCTATCTCCACCTGAGCAAAGTGGAAGGGTAAGTTGGTCTGCTCTCTAGTGCCGCTCATGATTTGATAAGCTCACCACGAGCGATTTGATAAACTATCCCCTTAACTGTATTGACATCATGTAATAGCTATAATTATAATGAATCGAAGAGCCGTATAAGCTACTCCATAAATTGAGAAGCTTGGAACCTGAAAAAACAAAGAAAGGAGAAAGAGCAGATGGATAATGAGGTAAAGCCAACTTGGAAATTAGCTTGGGGATTGTGGTGGCGGGTGTTTCTCATTAGCCTGGGAATAGGTGCGATAATCACGGGAATTCTAGTCGCGGTGGGCGTGACAATCATACCTTGGGGTGACTTTATGCCTTGGTGCATACCTTGATGAGTTCTTTGAATGGTTGCCTTGAGTGTTGTGACGATTTGATGTTGCGACAAGGCAAGGGTGTGGTGGTTGCAGCGTCGGGCTGGATTATGGCAGGCAAACCCGCTGCCGTGGTGGTGATTGGGGTTTTGAGGTATTGACAATGAGAGCTTCTAACTATATCGTTATGTAAAAAATTGAAAAGCGGGCAAGATATGGAAAAGACCTGGAAACCGACAACTGCGGGCATACTCTGTATTATTGCAGGAGCCATTGGTGTTATAACCGGTATAGTGGTTGCTGTAGTCGGGGGCATCGGATGGTTCTTTGGGATACCATGGTTTAGCGCCATTGCTGTTCCCATAATTGTATTAGGGATAATTGCTATAGTGGGTGGTAGCTACGCCTTGAAAAGAAGGGTTTGGGGACTGGCGCTTGCCGGGTCTATCTGTGCACTCCTTGGTCCCTGGGTGATTCTCGGGATACTCGCCATTATATTTGTCAGCTTGGGGAAGGGCGAATTTGAGTAAAGTCCAAGGTTCTGCAAATTATGAAGTGATTGTGCCTGATGAATCAGGTAAATACAAAAACGTGTTTGAAAAACTTTAAGGACAGAAAGGAGGCGAGATGGAAAAAAAGTATAGTTTTCTACCCTTTGCAGCCAAGGTTTTGAGAGTTGTAGCATGGATAGTACTGGTGGTTGGCGTTATTGCTTCGATCGTTCTCGGAATTATAACGGGTGGTGCTGCAAATGGAGGTGTAGTTGGGCTTGCAGGGGGGTTTGCAGGTTTTTTAATAGCTGTTGCGGGAGTAATTTTCTCCTTCCTGTCTTGGGTATTCTTGCTTACCGCCAGGGAACTCCTTTACCTTTTTATGGATGTGGAAGAGAATACCAGAAATACGGCTGAGCGCATTACCATTACAGAGAAATCAGGCCTAGATTAAATTTATGCCCTAGGTGGTTGTGTGAATGAAGGCAGTAAAATTTTCTGCGTTCGGTAAGCTCATTCAGAAACTGTGGCTACTTATGCCTAGGAGGAGAGCGCACGATGTTGTGCAGAGAGGGCGGAAGGCAAACAAGATACAGGAGTTTTATTATATAAAATATGCGACTAGTGCTTTGAGGGTCATAGCATGGATAGTATTAGTACTTGGATTTATTAGTTCGCTTGTTTTGGGAATTACTACAGGTGGAATTGAAGGTGGGTTACTGATTGTAATAGTAATGATTGGCTCATTCCTGGCATGGCTAATCTTGTTTGCGGCCAGGGAGCTTCTTAAATTATTTGTGGATGTAAAGGAAAATACCGGAGACACAGCCGCGCGCTACCTTTATAAAAAAATCAATCTGAGATAAATTTATGCCTTAGCAGGTTATATGAATCAAGGCAGCAAGCTTTTTCTGTTCGGCAGGCTCATTGAGCTTGCTACGGCGTCGTAGGATAGCCGCACCAGTAAGATTAGATTCTTTACCTTAGCCCAGCTTTTCGCCTCTTTACTGTGCCATCGGCAAAAATCAGAACACTCCGGCGGTATTTCTTACCTTCGACTACTATAGAGCCAAAGATAAGTCCATCTATTTTAGCCACGAAATTTAACCCTTCCTCCTCTGATTCCCTTGCCGCCCTGTAAATCGGCTTTTTGTTTGCTGTCGCGCTTTATTGCCCGGCCGTGCTTGAAACGATTTAGGTTTACAAACCCTTTTGCCACTATTTCCCCTTAAATGAAGTTGTCCTTCAGCTTGAATATCGTCTCCTCAACATTGCCACCTTGTGCTCTGAGGTTTTTTATAGCTTGTTCTATTTTATCGTGTTTATAGCTATCACTGAGGTCAGCTAGCCTATTGTATAAACCGGCCCGGCTGCCAAAGTTGAAATTGAGTCTTTCCTCATCTGGCAAAGATAAATACTTATTTATGATATTGAGGCATTTTTCTTTATCCTCAGGCATTTTGCCTTCGATCTCCATCAATAAGTTAAGTGTATGGTCGCTCTTAAGACGACTGGTAACTTGCAGGTTTTCTATGAAAACACCTATTTCTTTTGCTACTTCGTCTTCTTTTTGCAGTTCAAAATCTCCGTCTTGCAACCTAGTCCACAATGGCATAGCTGGAGTTACGTGGAGGCTACGCAGCCTGATATAATCAGGGTCAATCGCGTTTAACACCTTGGCTGTTTCCCGGGCATGTTCTTGAGACATTTTCTTGCCCCCCAGACCAGGCATGACATATTCACACAGAGAAATGCCTGCTTCTTTCACCTTTTTCCCACCCTCAATATGGTTCTTAGCAGTGCACCCCTTTTCAATATAAGTCAGCAAAGGATCATAGCCAGTCTCCAGTCCAATGTGAATCCTATCTAACCCGGCATCCTTGATTTCCTTTAACTCCGCTAACGACTTTCTAGCTGCTGTATGGGACCGACCATATGTAGTCACTCTATTTAAGCTGGGGAAGGTTTTTCTCAGGAAAGTAATCGCCTGTGTTAGCTCAGGGGTACGCATGATTAAGGTATTAGAATCCTGGAGGAATGCTGACTTGCCTCCTGTTGCAAGCCAGCGGGCAACATTATGCACACATTGTCCATATTGAAGTTGATTGGAGAGCATTGCTGCTACCTCTATCAGTTTGTTGCCATGACCCGTCTTCCATGCCATTTCCTTTATACCCTCACTGATGGCCTTAGCCGCCTCAATATCTTTTATAATCTCCTCCACTGATCTCAGTTCGAACTTATTGCCTTTGTATATAGGGCAGAACTGGCATCTATTCCAGGGGCAATTCCTGGTCGCCCTTATCAGTAGGGAAAAGGCTTCACTAGGAGGCCTTATAGGGCCTAGCTCAAAGGTCTGGCTCAGCTTCTCTGGGACTGAATAACTTAGCATTCTGTGTATTTTAGCGCGTTGAACTGGAATAGACAAATGGACTTTCACCTCCTTACATGATAATATCAGCATTTCAAATGAGGCAGATTAAACTAATCTCTTTTGATGCTGAGGGAACAGTGGTAACGCCTGATTTCAGCCAGGCTATATGGCATGAGACTATCCCTACACTTTATGCTCAGAAAGAAGGACTTGACCTTGCTCAAGCAAAGAGGCATATTGCTGATGAGTATGGCAAGATTGGCGACCAGAGGCTTGAATGGTATGATATCGAATACTGGTTTAACTATCTTGGCTTGGGTTCTTCTGAGCCAGCGGTACAAAGTTGCCTGGGTAAGGTAGCCTATTATCCTGAGGTAACTGAGGTCCTTTCTTCTTTATCCAGTGAATATAAGTTGGTTGTTGCCTCAGGCACGCCATTGGGGCTGCTGCATTGCTTATTGCGAGATATCAAACATCATTTCATTCGAATTTTTTCGTCCGTTTCGCATTATAGGCAATTAAAAAGCCCTGATTTTTACCTAAGGGTATGTGAAGAGATGGGTGTCAAACCGAGCCAGGTCATTCATGTAGGTGATAACTGGCAATTTGATTTCCTCAATGCCCGACAGGTTGGCATAAATGCTCTCTATCTTGACAGGTCGAAGAAAAACCACCAGGAATCTATTAGCGATTTGACCCAATTAAAGCGCCTCCTCCCACCGCTGATATAGTATGTCCCCTTTGGTCTGAGGGTATTCTACTTACTATAGACATTGTAAGCCATTCTGGGTTACAATTTAGTCTTTGACCAATGCCAAATCATAGCGAAGTATCCCCTGAAAGAGCCTCTCCAAGTAACAAATTCAACCTGTCCACGGCAGAACTCAAGGAAATGGCTAAAAAGCTACGCCGTCATGTAATCGAAATGATAGCTACGGCGGGCAGTGGACATCCCGGTGGCTCTCTATCAGCAGCTGACATTATCGCTGCGCTTTATTTTAATGTTTTGCGCTATAACCCCGAAAGTCCCCAGTGGCCGGATCGTGACCGATTTATATTGAGCAAAGGACATGCTGCCCCGATCTTATACGCTGCCCTGGCTGAAGCTGGCTACTTTCCTGTGGCAGAACTGGCAACATTGAGAAAGCTGGATAGCCGTCTCCAGGGACATGCTGATAGTAAGTTCACCCCCGGAGTAGAAATGTCAGCCGGTTCTTTGGGTATGGGTTTGTCCTTCGCTATTGGCGTCGCCCTGGCCGCTAGGCTGGATTCCAAAACTTACCGGACCTACGTTCTTCTGAGCGATGGGGAATGTGAAGAGGGGCAAACTTGGGAGGCAGCTCTTTCTGCGGCCCATTTCAAACCAGATAACCTAACGGCTATAGTTGACTGCAATGGTATTCAGCTCAGCGGGTGGACTCGAGATATCATGAACCTTGAACCTTTTACCCAGAAATGGCAAGCCTTTGGCTGGCATACTATTGATATAGACGGACATGACTTTGACCAAATTCTGTCCGCTTGCCAAGAGGCTGAAAAGAAAAAAGGTAAACCCACTGTCATCGTCGCCCGCACCATCAAAGGCAAGGGCGTTAGCTTCATGGAAAACAATGTGGCGTTTCACGGCAAGGCACCTACCCGGGAAGAAGCCGCAAGGGCACTAAAGGAGTTAGCGTAAGTATGGCCGAAGCATCTACTCGGGAAACCTATGGCAAAACCCTGGTAGAGCTGGGCAGGCAAAACAAAGACATTGTTGTCCTGGACGCTGATTTATCGCCCTCAACAATGACCAGTTTTTTTGCCCGGGAGTTTCCCGACCGTTTTTTTGACTGCGGCCTGGAAGAACAAAACATGATCGGCATAGCCGC
>Ga0315537_1002478_pt1 | contig 14082 bp, 10 predicted proteins | sample SalMarSW160270MG_FD_203091 | JGI IMG/M metagenome (GOLD analysis project Ga0315537, IMG submission 203091) | Salt marsh sediment microbial communities from the Plum Island Ecosystem LTER, Massachusetts, United States - Salt Marsh Sediment SW1602-70 ... | reverse complement strand
CTTTGCGCCGATAACTACATGCCCGGCTTGGCGAAGATTCTCGAAAGCATCCTTGAAATGCGGATAATCTTCCGGGCCGACGCCTATTGCTTTGGCCAACTGGCCGAGTTTGAGCGGCTCGTAATCACTGTGCTTGAGCAGCTTGATTATTCTATTTTTAAATACTTCCGCCATATATAAAAGCTCTCCTTAGAAATATATTTTTTACCATTATAGCCGCTACGGGGTGTTTATAAAGAAGGAAAAAAGGTTTAGTATTAACAAGTGCATTTTGCCTTTTTCGCGATTTTTAATAATTTGATGATTCGCTTATCATTGATATCTTCTAATGAATATGTTTTTATGTGCCGCATTGTCTTACCTTTTCCTTCGAATAGATCTATTTCTTCTTTTGACAGGCCATTTATAGCAAATCCCATGTTGACGTGATCTTTGAGGGCGACAATATAATATTTCCCTTCGTAAAACGGCACACCTGACCACAATCTCTTTTCAATCTTTGGAAATGTTTTTATTATAATCTCGCGCAATCTCAGACACATTTCTTTCTGCGGGGATTTCTGCTTCTCGATATATTCCCCAATTTCCTTTTTCATATTAACCATTATAGCTGCAAATGATTGTTTATAAAATAGGGGAAAATTTGATAGTCCTTATTCGACTTTTGACCGGACAGTAGTGACAAAGTGAGGTTTTTTCGGGATTTTCTTGATAAGAATAGAAAAATTTGATACGTTTATTGTGATTTAGGATTGGAGGTTGTTTCTTTATAACATGGATTTGTTTGAGCATATTTCACAGTATATAAGCGACACAATTGTAACCGTTAAGAAACGGAGATAATGATGTGTTGGAATCATTGTTGAAAGTTAAATGGAATTAGGAAAGGAGAAAAAATGGGGTTGATGAGAAGGATAATGTTTATTGGGGTCGTGTGTTGTGTATTTAATGTTACGACTCAGGCAGATATGTTTGACTTTGAGGGTTACATCGACTATCACAATGAGGTTGACTACTACTATTTCAACTTGTCAACTAATTCAACCCTGGTTGAGATTTGGACTGACTCCTTTGACGGTGGTGCGAATTTTGATCCGATAACCACCCTGTGGGATGGGCTGACTGGTGATCTGATTGATGAAGACGACGACAATGATACTATCAGGCCGTTGACACAGACGTACTACCATTGCGTCATATGCCAACTTTGCGTCGGGTTTAAATATCGCCGATGGATTTGCGTTTGATGGCCAAACACCCATTGCCATTACACTTTATCAGATGTTTGATGGGCAGTACCCCTCATCCGGCTACTATCACCTGAACTTCTCAGGAGTAGACGGTGTTGTCGTACCTGTTCCCGGCGCTGTTCTGCTTGGTATGCTCGGCTTAAGCATAGCGGGAATGAAATTACGCAAATATTCATAATATATTGTAATAACTATATTTGTATATAGATACAAAAGATACAGGCGAAGCCTCTTTGACCAAAGGGGTTTCGCTTTTCGTTTATAATCAATAACGGTGTATATTTTTGTGTTTATTATTGTCCCTCCATTTCATTCGTTTCACTTCTTCGTTGGCTTCCGCTCGTTCCTGCTCAATATAAACTATTTACACCGAAAAGAAATTCACAAAACTGTCACTTCTTCAAAATCGGAAATCCGGATTGGTTTAAAGAGTAATCAGTGGAGAATACTGAACCAACGTTATATTTTCTTCAGAAATGCCTTTCGCATTAGCTCGTAGCTTTTTATTTTGAAATTTTAAGGTTTATCAGCTCCTTTATTGATTCAAGATCGGATATCTGAATTCGAGTAAGGTCAAGCGTTTGAAGATTGGACCGTTTCTCAAGCGGGCTTAAATCGATTGAAAATCTCTTCGGTAAATCATAGATACCAAGTTTTGCCGGAATCTTCATTACATTAGTATATCCATGCCTGGCTGCATAATGCAGCGGAGTTAATATAAATAATAATACCCTGATAATTTGCATTGCTCCGAAATAGAATTTTCCTTTCTCCATTTTCCTTTCTCCCCATCGCTGTTTTATAAGATATTTAAACATGATTTTTCTCGGGTTGATGTTACCGTGTTTCACTTATGCTGGTGTGATTATAAGAGCGATTGAGCAGGTAAAGCAAGGAAACCATTCTTTACCTGTTGTATAATGCAGTTGGTATCGAGTAGCGAAGGTTGGTTGGCATGCGAGATTTGCAAGATTAAAAACCACACCACGGTCTGTCATTCCTGTTTTCACAGGAATGACAAAACATTGCGGTTACTTATTTTGAAAATGACATCGAGCGTTGAATATCAAGAACCAGGCATCGAGTCACGATTTATTAATCAGGTCTTTTTCGCCTTGATGGCGTTAAGTCTCTTAGCCAGTCGGGATTTTTTTCTGGCGGCGGTCTTTTTATGCATTGTGCTTGTTGATGCGGTCTTATCCAGTTTCTTGGTAACAAGTCTGAATTGTTCGGTTGCCGCTTCGACGTTGCCGCTCTCCAGGATATCTTCAAAATGTTTGATTTGTGTTTTAACCCGGCTTTTGCGCGCCCGGTTTGTCGTTCTGCTTTTTACGTTTTGTTTGGCTCTTTTTTTCGCCTGTAACGAATGTGCCACTGTAATCTCCTAATACTATCAAAATCTTTTCTATAATAAACTCACTGAGAGGTTGGTTCTGTTTTATTGCCTCTTAGTTTCTCAACCCGCTGGCTGACGTCTTTATATGCGAAATCCGACTGGGCGATTTTACGATATATATCAAGTGCCGTTTGCGTATCACCCTGCTGTTCGTAAGCCAGTGCAAGATTATACCGTAATTCCTTGCCGGTTGCATTATCTTTTAATTCGTGTGCATCTATTGCCTTGGTAAAGATGTCGATTGCGTCCTGCAACCAGCCCTTTTTCAGAAAACAGAAGCCTATTTGATTCATCGCCGCAATCTTTCGTCTCGGGTCTTTCTGCGCTTCCTGGAACAGGGGAATAGCCTGGTCATACTGCTCGTTTCGGGCCAAACGTACGGCATATTCATATTTGACCCGCAGGTCGGTCGGATAGTTTTGCGTGCAGAGTTTGAAGTGTTCCAGCTCGGTTTTTTTAAATTGTGCGGACAATCTTTCGAGCTCGACCAGAGCCTGCTCGTCATTCGGATTGGCTTCAAGTGCGGTTTTTGCCCGTCTTATCTTTCTTCTAAGCTGTTTTATCTTGAGCTGTCCGGCCTTCTGCATAAAACTGAAATCACTTTTTGCTTTATAGGTATTTTCCAGGAGTGCTATGGCTTCATTTTCATCTTTATCAGTATCCTGGTCTGAGAGGGCGTCGGTCAGTTCGAAAATATTCGCCGGCAGATCCGGGTTTCGGGCCAATTTTTTTCTGGCATCTTCGATCGCCGTGGCGCGATAATCTTCGGTTTTAATGACGCCGGCCTGGGCATGTAGTTTTTCCTGACTTTCACGGTCTTTGATTGCTTTACGAAAATCCTCATCGGTATTATATTTACCTAATGCCATAGTCAGTTCAGCCGAGAGGTTTTTATATTCGTCCGCCATCTCTTTATCATCAGGTTTGAGCCTGATGATATGTCGGCACGCCACCACGGCTTTATCGAATTCGCCGATGGCTGCGTATGAATCTTTCAACAGGATATATGTATGAATAGAGGGTTTGGCAGCGGCGTTATTTGTCTGGAATATCAGATTGGCAATCCAGTGAGCCGTTTTTTTATAACCACCGGCTACAGCGGCTTTTAACATTGCCTCGGCATAGGGTAAATGGTCCGGGTCTTTTGTAAAGAGATATTCGGCGTTGAGCATCTGCTCGAGGGGTGTTTTGCCTCGCATCCGCTTGACTTTTTCTACCATCGACGGGTTTTTACCGCCGGCTCCCTTCCGACGCATAGCTACTTCGCAGAGAGGTAAGTGGGCCTCTTCGAGGGCCTCCGGCTCAAAGTGCAGGCCTTCGATATACAAATCGATTGCATAATCGAAATTGTTTGTTTCGGCTACTTTTTTCGCCTTTTCAAAAAAAGCTTTGGCTTTAGCCGATACTTGACCATTTTCTTCCAGCATAAATATATTCTAATTTTATTTTCCAATTCATTAATAAAACGCTTATGGTAGTCTGAAACTGTGTTTTGTCAATAAATATATTTACTTGTCGGTAGGGCCGGGCTATGTTATAAAAATAGCGAAAATGGCCCATATGGCGTTTTAAGTTTCAAAGCAGTTTTATTAAACAATTTGGCGAGAGAACGATATGATAAATGCTCTTGAGCAGTATGACCCGCAGATTTGTGAACTAATCAGGCAGGAAGCAGCCCGCCAGAGTGGCTCAATCCGCCTGATTCCATCGGAGAACTATGTATCCAAAGCGGTTATGTTAGCCAGTGGGAGCTGCCTGACCAACAAATATGCAGAGGGTTATCCGGGCAGGCGGTATTACGAGGGCCAGCAGGTAACAGACCTTATCGAGAGAATGGCCCAGGGACGGGCAAAAAAATTATTCAAGGCCGACCATGCCAATGTTCAGCCTTATTCAGGCTCGGTAGCAAATCTGGCCGCCTATGCAGCTTTGATAAATCCAGGTGATACAATTATGGGTATGTCTCTTTCTCACGGCGGACATCTGACTCACGGATGGAAAGTCTCGCTAACCAGCAAGTTTTATAATTCCGTCTCATACCCTGTAAATACGGAAACCGGCAGGCTCGACTTCGACCTGATTCGGGACCTTGCCAAAAAACACCGTCCGAAAATCATCATCTCCGGTGCAACCGCGTATCCGCGAGAGATTGATTTTGAAATATTCGGCCAGATAGCCGGGGAAGTCGGAGCTTATCTTGTCAGTGATATCGCCCATATCGCAGGTCTTGTTGTGGCCGGAATACATAAAAGCCCCGTACCATACGCCGATGTAGTGTCAACCACTACGCATAAAACCTTACGGGGACCTCGCGGGGGTATGCTGCTATGCAAACAAGAGCATGCAAAGAGCGTGGATAAGGCTGTTTTCCCGGGTTTACAGGGCGGCCCGCATATGCATACATTGACCGCTATTGCGGTCGCAATGGCTGAAGCCGATACACCTGAGTTCGTCGCTTATGCCAAGCAAATCGTCAAAAACGCGAAGGTTCTGGCGAAAAAACTAATGGAATGCGGCTTTAACCTGGTGACCGGCGGAACGGATAATCATTTGATTTTGATAGATTTGAGAAATAAAAATATCCCCGGTAAAAAAATGGCCAAGGCACTTGATCGTGCCAGAATTGTCACGAATTATAACACCATACCCGGTGACCCGGCTCCACCGATGAATCCCAACGGTGTACGGCTCGGGACACCGGCAATTACCACACGTGGTATGAAAGAGCCTGAAGCGGAGAAAATAGCTGAATTTATCGACGAAGTTGCCCAAAATATCGACGACGAGTCGGTCATTGAAAAAGTGGGTAAAGAAGTATTGCTGTTGTGTTCGCAGTTCCCCGTGCCGGATCATTTTATTATACCCGGCAAGAATAACGGTTAACTGATAGCTTACGGAATAATACAGAATTCCGCGGTATGGAGATATAAGATAACGTTACTCATACCAAGAGCGTGTGAACCGGCAGTAATGGAGTCAGTAATTGGAATTCCGGAAGCATCGTTTTTAAATTATCTCACAGGACCCCCTTAGAGAGCCCGGATCGCGACATATTGGGAAGTTTATTGGTGACGAAGTAATTCAAGCAGAACATTTTTTCATAATATAAAACTCATTTTATGAAATTTTAATCAACATTTTATCTTTGAGAAACGCTATATACTTAAGCGGTGGTTTATTTTGATATCGTAATTGTGTTGTTAAGTGTCCTGCCTCGAGGGATATGAACGGCAGAATGGTAGTTTTGTTTAGAATCGATTGTTATTCTGGCAAGAGAAAAAAGGTGGACATTTTCATTTCATTGTTTGATTTCACTGTTTTTTTATAGTCGCGCGGCATGCGCTTGAACAAATGGAGGTACAGATGCTGACAGCAAAAGACATAATGACCAAAAATGTGGTAAATGTCAGGCCGGAAACACCGGTGGAAGAGGCATTAGAACTTATGCTGGCACACATGATCTCGGGCATCCCCGTGGTTGACAAAAATGAGACGCTGCTGGGGATTATTACGGAGAAAGATTTGCTCAGACTATTTTACGGCCCACAATATGTGAAGGGCAGAACTGTTGAAGAGTTTATGACGCAGCCGGCGGTACACTTTGATGAGAATGAGAGCCTTGATGATATTTGTAAATGCCTGGTCGAGGTCGCTTTCAGGAGAGTTCCGGTTACAAAAGAAGAGAAGGTGGTCGGGATAATCAGCAGGCCTGATGTCCTTAAATGCATTCTCTCGATATGTAACGGGAGTATTGCTGTGTGATTCTTCTTTGATTCTTGCGTCGAATCATCATACCTGAAAACGCTGGAATCCGCACGATATAAGCAATATGAGTTATTATTTCAGGCTCTGCCGGGCAATCTTTTAGAATTTGAGATTCCTGGGTGGCCGAAGAACATATCAATACAATAATTATTTGCTAATTAATCGACTTAATTGTTGATTATTGGTATTATATAGGGAGTCTTTGATATAGCATGGGGTAACGTCCTGAGCATTGGTTGGTTGATTTTTTAGGCACAGCAGGAGGCTGTATTATAACGAGTCGGACCGGGTGACTTGCACATGATGAGGATTTTTTGATACGAAATGAAGTTGCCTTCGTCGAGTCTTTCTGCGATAAATATACTGAGTGTATGTATGGGATGATTTTGATGTAATTTTATGGTGCCACAATGAGTAAACAAAAAGGTTTCACGCTGATAGAACTTTTGGTAGTAATTGCTATCATTGCATTACTCATGTCCATATTAATGCCGGCATTAAATCAGGTTAAGGCTCAGGCAAAGGTGGTTGCCTGTCAGAGCCGGCAGAAACAATGGTCCTACATTTTTGCGATGTACACGAACGACAACAACGGCTATTTCCACAACAGGGAGTTCGGGACAGATGAAGGTTATCAAAAGATGTGGCCTACGTTCTATAAAAACTACTACAGCGATCCGATGATGCGCTGCTGCCCGGCCGCCGAGAATCCCGATAATAACATAGGCCCGTTTTCTACTTGGGGCTGGAGTATGCAATCCGCCGATTCTCAATGGGGCTGGGGTGGTACATGGACTCCTGAAGAAGGTGTGTTTGGCAGCTATGGATTTAATCGCTTCATCTTGAATAAAAAAGGGGACGAAGCTTATTGGAGAAAAACCGGGGTAAAAGAAGGAGAACAGGTCCCGGTTTTTGTGGATTGTCAATATGTGGCACTGAATCCTTCTTCCACGGATTCGCCTCCTGCATATGATGGCGCCCGGGGCAATCAAATGCAGTTCGCGTGCATGGAGCGTCACATACAGAGTATTAACGGATTGTTCCTGGATTTCTCCGTAAGAAAAATCGGATTAAAGGAGCTCTGGACCCTCAGGTGGAGCCGCACATTCGACACTGCCGATACCTATACAACAGTCGGCGGTATGCAGCCGGAAGACTGGCCTCAGTGGATGCGAAGCTTTAAGGATTATTAAAAAATCGCTCTTCGTCGCGTGTCTTACATGAGTCGAACGAGTTATTTGATTCTTTTGACAAACAGGAGGAGAAAACTGATTATTTGTCAATACAGAATATTGAAGCTTTGATTATCGAAAATACAGCGATTATTATATGCTCGCCACAAAGTATGACGGCGACATATCTTTTTTCATAAAAGAAAGAAATTACTGAAAGGTTGAAGGAGCCTTAATCCCCGCTGGCTGAAGGTCGTATTCAAACGAGAAACAACGCGTTGTTTGATGGTGTTTTCGACAGGCAGAGCCTGAAAGCTAAGAACTCAAAAGAAAAAAACCGCAGTTATTAACGCTTGTTGAAAACAACAAGAGTTTTCTTGTTTGATTTGGGCACAACAGTGAGTGTTTGTGCTTTTTTGCAGATAGCGGAGGGATTTTATATTATTACGTTTGAGTTGTTCTGTTCTGATAACAGGTCCACTCTGATATTTCTGTGGTTTGGGTTATATACTTTTTCATGATGTTATCTTTGTCGTTCGTGGTCAGGTGATTCCGGCAAAGATCTGTTGATGTATGAACGAGGTGTTTATTGTTATTGCAACTAAATGGAAGTTTTTATTTGAAAGGGTGAGAGTATGAACATTACAAGCATGTTAAACAGGAATGGAGAAACACAAAAAAGAACAAGAAAAAATATGATGTTTCGCATATTGCTTGCGGCAATGGTCGTCTGCGGCGTAACCGGTGAAATTGCGAACGCACAATATCCATTTTTACTTCTGGATTTTAGTAACAATAATATCGAAGCGCAAACAGAGCCGGGCTTCACTTCTTTTACTATCGCAGACAGCGGCTCGGTAATAGATGGTATTACAGTTGAAGTTGCCGCCCTTACCGGTTCTATTGATGCACGCTGGCGCGGCGCACCAACCGGAATCCCATACGAGCTTATTTATCGTGATTTTCTCTTTACCCGACCGGGTGATATGAGGATTACGTTATCGGGTCTTTCACCCAATGAAACCTACCAGATAACTATTTATGCATATGATACAGGCAGCGGAACCGGAGGCGATAGAATAGCAGACTGGACAGCCAATGGGGAATTTTGTCTCACAGCCGGCTTCAGTGCTGGATCCGCACCTACAAGTGCGGCTTACTATGCCTCTACCGGAACAGCTCAGTCAGACGGCACCGGTACAATCATCTTGGTAGCCGGGCCCAATGAAAACACCGCCGAACTGTCGGGCGCGAGTAATCCATACGCTTTTGTCAATGCCCTGGTGGTCTCCTCGATGACCCCTATAAATAAAGCTCGTCGTCCTGTACCGGAAGATGGGGCCATTATTACAACGAAAAGTGTCGTGCTTCAGTGGACTCCGGGAAACACCTCGGTCTCTTCCAACGTTTACATAGGAGAGAGCTTTGAGGATGTTAACGAGGCTACGACGGCGGATACTGATATATTCCGCGGTAATAAGGTGGAAGTATCATTTCCCATAGGTTCGGCTGGCAATCCTTACCCGAGTGGTCTTACTGAGGCAACTACATATTACTGGCGGATTGATGAGGTCGAAGAAGACGGCACGGCAAACAAAGGTACTGTCTGGAGCTTTACAGTTGCCCCAAGGACGGCCTTCTTTCCCGTTCCCGTCGATGGGACGATATTTATCGATCCAAATATCACGCTTAGCTGGACTCCCGGCGCAGGTTCGATTAACCATCATGTGTATTTCGGCGATAGCCTTGAAGATGTCCAGGCCGGCACCGGCGGGACTGACAAAGGTACTGTGATCGATCCGAATTATTACCCCGGCCTGCTCGAACTCGAAACGACTTACTACTGGCGGATTGACGAATCCGATTACTTGGAAACATATCCGGGCGATATCTGGAGCTTTACCACAACTCTTGAAAGTTTGGGTACAGTCGTCATGGAGATATGGGAAGGTATTACCGGTTCCGCTGTGACCGACCTCACTGGAAACGCGGATTATCCGTCAAATCCAACACGTATTGAAGAATTAACGTCGTTTGACACCGGGGATAGTGCTGTTGGCGCCAATTATGGCGGCCGAATTCATGGCTGGCTCTATGTGCCGATTACCGGCGATTACACGTTCTATTTCACCTGTTCAAATGAGGGCGAATTATGGCTGAGTACGGACGATGACCCCGGCAACGTACAATTGCTTGGTCGTGAACTTGTCTGGGGGTCCTACAATACGTTTTCCCACATATCCGATCCGGTCTCCCTTGTTGCCGGTGAAAAATACTACATCATGGCGATATGGAAGCATGGAGCCAATTGGGAACATTTCCAGGCGGCCTGGCGGGGACCCGGCATTCGCGAGCGTGAGATTATTCATGGAAGTTACGTCTCACCGTTCCTACCCAATAGTTCTTATGGTGCAGTTCCTCAGAATGGTACTGTTGATTTGCAGACGAATCTTGTCCTGAAATGGTCGTCGGGTATCCATGCCCAGTCGCATAACGTATATCTCGGCACCAGCATGGAAGATATTAGCAATGTCAACGTAGATAATCTGGCCGACTACCCGAACGTCGTTTTTGCCAACGTTTCTGAAAGCAACTATGAACCTGAGCTGTTGGATTTCAACACAACTTACTCCTGGCGAGTTGATGATATCAATACGGCTCAACCGGATATGCTGTACAGAAGTGAAGTATGGAGCTTTACAACAGGTAATTATCTTGTTGTTGACGATTTCGAGGCATACAACGACCGTAATGAAGGTGAAGAAGGTAGTAACAGGATATATCTGGCTTGGTCCGACGGATATAATGATCCCACGGTCAACGGCAGTACGATCGGTTACCCTGATCCCGATTTTGCCAACGGTGAGCATTTCGTAGACGTAAATACCGTAAACGGCGGCAGTCAATCGGCCCCATTTTTATATAATAACACCGTTGCAAGCTACTCGGAGGTCACGTTGAGTTCGAGCTATATGTCGACCGGACAGAATTGGGCACAGAAAGGTATTGACACGCTGGAACTGTGGTTCTATGGCGATCCCAACAATCCGGATCCTTCCAATGAACAGTTATACGTGAAACTCAATAATGCCAAGGTGGTATATGACGGCAATACAGCCGACTTGTCTGCGGGAGCATGGACACAGTGGAGTATCGACCTGGATGAATTTGGAATCGATCTCTCGAATATTACGCAACTTGTTATCGGCATGGAAAAAACCGGTGCGACCGGAACAGAAGGGATTTTGTTCCTTGACGATATTCGTCTATATCAACTGTCACAATAATAGTAAGAGCGAAAAGCAGCATTGAAATTGTGATTGACGTTTGATTATGTTGTTAATGTAAGCGGTTTGTATAGTATTGGGGGCCTATATTTGTTGGACAAATATAGGTCCCGGTTTTGTTTGATTGTAAAGTCGTTCGAGATATATTGTTTATTGAAGTCCGAGATTTGCTTTAATAAAAACACAGGGACGGACTTTTTTCTTCGAATTATTCGCAGGGCAAATCAGAGCAAAAAATGATTAGACATCCGGATTCTTATGCTCTGCAGTTTTTGATTTTTACCTTTCAATAACTGATTATTGGTTTTTGAAGGAAGGAGGTATAGTCAAATCGTTAAACATTTATCCTGGGCAGATATTTGTTAAAAGAAGAGTGAGTTAAGGTAAAAATCTTAATTGTTTGTATATATTGTGACTTTTTTAAGGAGGCTTATCATGCGTAAGAAATTTTTATGTATAGTACCTGTTTTTGCGCTATTCATGGTTTATGCAACTTGCGTTTCAGCCGGGATTACCTATGTGGATGCAACTGATGCAAGCGATCCCAGTGTAGCTGCCAATACCGCCCTGGCTACGGGCGAAGTTTTTACGGCCGATGATCCGGGCACCTCAGGCAGCGGCGCCGATGGTCTTTGGCGCAAACGAGCATTCTCGAATGGAGGCACCATATTCGAAGCAGCCGGCGACTGGGGCGGCAACAATTCAGAAGATTGTCCGCGCCTGATGACGACTGTCGAGGTGCCGCGAGGAAAGTACAAAGTCTATGCCTATATGATAACCGCCAGCGACGCTCAGTGGCTTATGGGAGCTTCGTTGGAGGACAGTGAGGGTGATTTGCCACTATACCTCTGCAATGACCCCAATGGAGCAGCAACCCTGGCTGTTGCGGAAGACTTTGCGGAACCTGTGCCGATGTTGACTCAGGACAACCGTACGTTGTGGCAGATACCTCTCGGCACTACCGGCGTTACAACCGCGATCACCGTCTATATCGACGACTATGCCGATCGCGATCCGGCAAATGGTGGTAATCTCCGTACCTGGTATGACGGTATCGGCTATGAAGCCGTACCTATCGGGATTACCTATGTGGATGCAACTGATGCAAGCGATCCCAATGTAGCTGCCAATACCGCCCTGGCTACGGGCGAAGTTTTTACGGCCGATGATCCGGGAACCGCTGGCAGCGGTGCCGATGGTCTTTGGCGCAAGCGTGTTTATGCAAATGAGGGTAGTATATTCGAGTCCGGCGGTAGCTGGGAGGCTGACCTCAACACAGAAGATTGTCCTCGTCTGGTGACATCGGTCGACGTGCCGGAGGGTAACTATGACGTGTATGTCTATATGTGGTGCGACGATACTGGCGCTCAGTGGCGTATACAGGCTTCGTTAGAGAACCTCGAAGGTGACTTGCCGCTTTATCTTGCTAATGATCCCAATGGGGAAGCAACATTGGCTCTCGCAGAAGACTTTGAGGAGCCTGTGCCGATGTTGGCTGAGGGCAATCGTTTTTTGTGGCAGGTAAAACTTGGCACTACGGGGCTTACTACGACAATCGACGTTTATATCGATGACGACCCCAACCACATTACCGGTAATGCTCGTACTTGGTACGACGGTATCGGCTATGAGCCCGCAATACCCAATATTACCTATGTGGATGCTACTGATGCAAGCGATCCCAATGTAGCTGCCAACACCACCCTGGCTACGGGCGAAGTTTTTACGGCCGATGATCCGGGTACAGCAGGCAGCGGCGCCGATGGCCTTTGGCGCAAACGAGCTTATGCAAATTCTGGTACCATTTTCGAGGCCGGCGGTAGCTGGGAGGGTAACGGCAATACAGAAGATTGCCCGCGCCTGATGACGTCGGTCGACGTGCCGGAGGATAAATATGATGTGTATGTCTATCTCTGGGCCGACGGCGATCAGTGGCGCATACAGGCTTCTTTAGAGAACCTCGAAGGTGACTTGCCGCTTTATCTTGCTAATGACCCCAATGGGGAAGCAACGTTGGCTCTCGCGGAAGACTTTGAAGAGCCTGTGCCGTTGTTAGTTGAGGACAACCGAACTTTGTGGCAGGTAAAACTTGGCACTACGGGCGCTACTAACGTGATCGACGTTTATATCGATGACGATCCAAACCATCTTTACGGTGCTGCCCGTACTTGGTATGACGGTATCGGGTACAGGTTGTATGTGGCCAGGCCTGAAGAACCTAAAGAGCCTGAAGAGCCTAATGAACCCGCATTGGAACCGGCTGAACCGATTGATCCCGGCACCGAAGGTTTGGTTGCACATTATGCAATGGAAGGTGACGCCACGGATAGTTCCGGCAACGGGCTTGATGGTGTAATTATGGGCGATCCGATTTTTGTCGAAGGACATGTTGGTTTAGCAATAGATCTTAGCGGCGATGACCAGGTGGACTGTAATAATCCTGACGGTGCATTTGATATCCAGGGACAACTTACAGTCGCCACATGGGTCAATATAAGATCGCTCCCACAAGCGTGGGCTCCTGCTGTAGTCAAGGGTGAAGATGCATATCGGATTTCCAGCAATAGTAGTTCGACGAGTTTCCACTTTGGTATCAATCACTACACAACTGCTAACTACGGAGTCAATGGAAGCACCCAAGTGGGTATGAACGAGTGGCATCATGTCTGTGGAACATTTGATGGTACTACGATTACTTTATATTTGGATGGAGTGGTTGACGGCACCCTCGCAAATGATGTCGGCATAGGTGTCAGTACTGACCCCTTTAGGATTGGGGCAAATATTACATATGAAGATCGTTTCTGGGACGGCCTGATTGATGAGGTTATGATATTCGATCGAGCTTTAACGGCAAATGGAGTAGCATTTCTTGCCATTCCGTAAAGTGTTAAAGGGATAATCACTGGATTTACAGCACCAAGTGAAGAAAAACTGGATTACCTCCTTTAGGAAATTTCGGGGCTTATATCGATTAATTCGGTATAAGCCCCTTTTACTTATTAATCTGCAAAGTCGGATATTTTTTTGACGCTGAGTCAGTCAATACGGTATAAATGTGATTTTGGGTGAAAACGCTTGCGCAGGCGTTTAAAAGTCAATTTTCATTTTTTTGCATGCGCAATTTGCTCCTGTATCTTAAGCTATCAAAAACAAAAATTGCAGAAAAATAAGACCAGACCTCCGGATTCTTATGCTCCGCAGTTTTTAAT
>Ga0315537_1002476_pt1 | contig 14089 bp, 24 predicted proteins | sample SalMarSW160270MG_FD_203091 | JGI IMG/M metagenome (GOLD analysis project Ga0315537, IMG submission 203091) | Salt marsh sediment microbial communities from the Plum Island Ecosystem LTER, Massachusetts, United States - Salt Marsh Sediment SW1602-70 ... | reverse complement strand
TCAGGGATAGCGGACCGCTTGGGCTACATGGCACACCAGTGAACAATCCTGTATATGCTGAAGCGCTTGTCTCGGCGCTGCATTCTCGGAGACGATAGCCATGTCGACCGTAGTGAACCGCTCAACCCTTGTTGTCCTCTACAGCGTAAACACGCCAAGCTTCCCGCCGGCAGCGTGGCTCATCAACCCGCCCGGCTTGTGGCTACTGCTTGGCCTGGGCGTGCCGGTGCGCTACTGGAAGGTGGACGACGACGACCTGGTCGAGCAAGACGCCGCCGAGCGGGCCGCCACGGATAGGGCGTTGCTGCCGCAAGACAAGGCTGCGCGAGCGGCCGAAATCGCCGTCAAGACGATTGAGATTCAGAACGCAGGCATCGAGTATCCAGGTGGAAGCGGTGACTTCTACACACTGAGCCCGGCCGCGCTCAAGGCGTTCCAGCTCCAGGCCAGCGTTGGCAGCTTCCCGTTTTTGTGGCACTCAATCGACTATGTGGGCGCTCTGAGCGTCGACACCGCGACGCAGGCAGACGCGCTCCTGTCTGCCGCCGCCAACAAGCTGCGCGCCGTGTTGCAGGCGGGAGAGGACTTGCTGCAGCTGGTGAGGATGGCGCCGGACAAAGCCGTGCTCGACGCCATCGTTGACCCGCGCTGAAAAGAAAAACGGCCGCCAGCACAATGGCGACCGTCTTCCGTGTTGCAGTCGTTTGGCTCAGTGGTCGTTGTGGGTGGGTGCCTCCTGTCGTTCTTCTTTGTGGAACTGCAGAACGAAACGGCGGGGCCCGGGCTTCGACCAGGCGATGGGCTCGGAGTGCATGACGCCGCCGAAGCTGCCGTCGCGGTTCTTCCAAGCCGGACCGAGCAACACCCACAAGTCCTTGTCGTTGGCGCGTTCGATCACCGCGTACAGAGTGCCGACCGGCTTTTCACCCTCGGGCATCGTTTGCAGCAATCCAGATGCTGATGATTTCTGCGGCGAGGATGTTGTTGTCCCGGACTGCCTGCTGGTGCAGGACGCGGAGAATCGCGGTTTGCCGGACCCGGTACAGCTGCAGATCTGTCTCGCCGGGTGTACTCCGGGCTTGGTGCTCACGCCTGGTCATGGCCATGTCGGCACAGTTGTTGGCGAGGTTGGTGATTTGCGACCACGTCGGCGCGTTGATCGTGTCGGGTCGAATTCTGCTTGTGTGATTGCTCATTTCAGCCAATCCTTTCTTTCGGGTGCACACAGTGAATTGAGGCACACCCCTAGCCGTCCGTCAAGGAAAGGAGATTGGCTCATGAGACACAAGATTTGCCTACTGATCGTATTGTTCGTGGTGATTGGCTGTTCAGGGGACGGGGCGGTCCCAGCGCCCGCCGCTCCGGGTGACGCTGGAGCCTCGAGGCCTGCTACCTGCGCTAGCTACTGCGCGGCGGGGCAGGCGGCGGCCTGCGCTGGGGATGCGCAGCGTGGTTGCCAGATCGCGTGTGAGAGCGTTGAGGCTGACGGGCCCTGCTACTCGCAGCTGCAGGAACAGATGCGCTGCGGGGTGGCTGTGGCGGCGACTCAGTGGTCCTGCGACGCTGCCGGGGAGGCGACGCCCGGAGCTGCTGCCTGCCCGGGGCAACCGGCCCTGGAGGACTGCCTGGCTGCCGCGTATGCGGCTTGCGATGATGGGTCGCTTGTGCTCGTCGAGTTTTGGCAGGACGGCGTTGCCGACTGCTCGGATGCTTCCGATGAAGCGTGACGAGGGTGGCGTTTGCCAGTGTGCTAAGTGCAGAGCATTCCAGCTGTCGCTGCGCAGCCCGGAGGGCAGGGAAGAAATCACGCAATTAGTGAAGATGCTCCAGCGCTTATCTGAGGCTGAGGGGGTCGAAGTGGCCACGAACTATCTCGCGATGTTCAGCTCAGATGTAATTTCACGGTTCCTCAATGCATTTAGCCGGATTCACCTGCACGGTCGTCAAAAGCTGACAAACTAGCTAGGCCAGCGAGCTTCGCGCCGCTGAGCAGACGGCCCTGGACAGCCTACCCTTCTGTCCAGGGCCGTCGTTTATTTGAGCCCGATCAGTCGGCGCCCGCTGTCAAGCCCCCGGTTTTGAGCTCGACTTTCCGCCTGGTAACCATGCAATCCGGCAAGAAACGTGCCACATGCTAGGTATCGTTTGGACGTAGCATCGGCTGCAGCCGGCTGATATTCTCTGTGGGCTTGTGTCTAGCCAACCGAGCTGGCCCCCCTGCGGCGCGCTTGCCTCCAGGGGGGCCGCCTATTTGCGCCGGCTGGTCTGGGGTGTACACTGGCAGCATGGCTAGCAGTAACATGAGCAACGGGGGCGTCTCGGCCCCTGAGACGCGCCAGGACGCTCCCGAGCCCACCGCGGGCAAGGATGAGGCTCCGGCGGTTGTGCAGCAGTGGGCGGTGGGTGATGGCTGCGGCTCGCGGCCGGCCCCGGAGGGTTGGGACAACTTTTGTCCCAAGAGCACCGTCGGCGGGCCGGCCCCGGAGGGGCCCTCTAGGAAAGATCGTAAGTTATGCGACCACCGCGGAATCGTTGGGAAAACAGCCGCGCCGATTAAGGTGCCCTCGGGGTCCAGGCTGGAGGAATCGCTTACCAGTTCGGACCGCTGTCCGATCTGCGGTCTGCCTCTTATCGCAGGGCCAGTGCAGTGTCCCTACTGCGCGTCGCGCCAGGTCCGAGAACTCGGGGCGCGCGTCAAGTGAAGCAGCTGCCCCTGTACCAGATGCTGTGCTGCATCTGCCAAAGGGAAGCTGTTGGCAGCTATCCAGGCTCCCGCACGTTTGAGTGGAGCTATTGCTGCCGCCACCAACGCGCAGCGGCTATGCTCGCCTACCACGATCGTCGCACCGGTGGCGGCCTTCGCTATCTCCCCTCACATCGCACAGCACGCGGCACCAGGTGAGGCTCGTTAACGGTTGGTCAGGAAAGGACGCGGCTGGAGCGGGCAGCTTGCCGTTTGAGTTGTGCGTTGAGCGCCGAGCCGAAAACTTCGACGGCGATCCTGTGCGGGTGCTTGACCGCATCTCCCCCCAAAGCTTGCGGCTGGGGGAGGCACGCAAGTTGCGCGCGTTGACCGCCTCGCGCGGCCACGAGCCTGAGCCCGCGCCCGAAGGCGTTCCCAGCGGCGTCACAAGCGCCGCCACTTTGGAGCGCTGCAAGCTCCGGGACAGACTGCGGCCCCTGCAGGGCCAGTTGCAACGGGCATGCGGCTGCCGCCCCATCGGGCCCGTCTACGTGGGAGCGGGTTGGCAAAGGGGCTGTGTCACGTGCAAATCCGTGCACGCTTGCCCCGTGTGTGCGGCTCGCCGCATGTTGGAGCGCGCGGCGGAAGTTCAGCGGGCAATTAAATGGTGGACCGAGCAGAGCGGGTCGGTGGGCATGCTAACACTGACGGTGCGTCACGACGCTGGCTTTTCTCTCAAGCGGCTGCGCTCTGTCGTGTGCGAGGCATGGCGGCGCCTGTGGACCGGCAGAGAGGGACGTGAGCTTCGTGGGCGCGTAGCTCACTTCGTCCGCGCGCACGACAGCACTTGGGGCACAAACGGCTGGCACCCGCATCTACACGCGTTGTTGTTTTCCGGCTTGCCATTGCCAGAGGAGTGGCTTCAGGCTGTACGCGAGCGTTGGGCCCGAATCGTGTCCGCGTTGATGCCGATGGCGATGCCGCGCACCGATGCAGTAGGCGTCACGTATACGGCCGGGATGACTCGCGCCGAATACATCTGCCAGCTCGGGTTGGAATTGAACGCTGTCACGACTAAGCAGGCTGCGCCGGGACACGCAACGCCATGGCAGATTGCTCGCATGGCAGCCGACGAAGCCGACCGGGGAGAACGCGATGGCCCCATGGGCAGGCTGTGGCGCGAGTGGTGCAAAGGCATGAAGGGAGCGCGCCACCTGACCTGGAGTCGCGGCCTGCGCGCAGCCGTCCAGCTCACTGAGCATGAGGATTCCCTGGCGCCTGAGCAGAGCGACGCCAAGGACAATCCTTGGGTGGTCATCGTGCAACCCAGGGACTGGTTGCGCTCGCGGGACGCTGGGTTGCGGCCATCGCTGCTGATGAAGCTCAGCCGCAACGGTCCTGCATCGTTGCTTGCGGCGTTTCGCGCGGTCGGCTTCTGGGCTCGGGGACCAGAGCCCCATTTCCATGACGGCATCTTGGTCGATGCCTGGCGGGTGTGGCATCCGTCCATCGCACAACAGCTCAACAGGATTGGTAGACATGAACGAGAACGAAAGAGACCCCATCAGCCACCTGCTCATCATCATGCCCAGCTACAACGCTCCGCGGGACGCGACTGCTAGGTCGCTGTCCCATCTGCGCGATCTCGGAGCACAGGTGGTCTCCACTCGCGGCGTCAGTGATGTGGCGTTAGCTCGATGCTGGGCGGCCGCAAAGGCCTTGCACTTCCTCGCCGGCTACGATGGCATCCCACTCCGATACGTCCTCTGGCACGACGACGATATCGTCCTCCACTCGCCGGCATGTCGCGGCTTGTTGGGCTGGCTCGACACGCTCAGCACCTTCAGCGTGTCGCAGGGTGGCAAGCCCGTTGCCGTCTCAGCGCGCTACCTCCAACAGCACGGGCCAGCCATTGCCGCCAGTCATCTTTACGGGTCCGAACACCAGAAGCTGTGCGGGCTGAAACCGGTGTACTCCGGGCTTGGTGCTCACGCGATGCACTTGGAGGCCTGGTTGGCGTTTTGCCGCAAACTGCAGCACGTGGTTACGCTGGACGGGACCACCATGGTGCCATGCGTGACAGCGTCGGGACCACTGCAGCTACCAGACCGCGTCGTGTGGAGCTCGGAGGATTCCACCTATTGCGCGTTGCTTGAATCGGCCGGGTACAGAACGTATCTCACGCCAGTTCTTGCCGGCCACATTCCGCGAGAGGGCGAAAAGCCCCGCTGGCCAGAGAAGGACAGTCCAACCCTGGACGAACGTGAGGGGCAACTCCGTTGTAATCCGCCACCGCTAGCAGCAGACAAGCCCCGCTACGCTGCAGCGCTGGCAGCAGACGGTGATTTGCCAACACCCGGTCGCAAGCTGCTGCGGCAACTAGTCGCGTCGCGCCAGGTCGACCCGAGCGCCTGACGGTTTCCTCAGCCCGCCCCCCAGCTGTCGGTTCGTGAGCTTCAGGCCAGCCACAATGCACCTCCGGATGAGTGCCGCGCGCGTGCAGCCGATCGCTGCTGCTCGGACGTCGAGCTCATTACAGGCAGCCCGGCTGATATATGTGTAGGCTCGCGCTTCTTTCGTGTGTCCGAAGTTCATAGCCATTCTCCCAATGCTCTTCTCAGGTCCTCAGGGGTGATTGGGGCGACATTTTCGAGGCTGTCGCGGTACAGAGTTCGTAGGCGCTGCACGACGTCTGTCCGGGTGCGTTGCCGCCGCGATGCCTTCGGGTGGTCCAAATCGGTGCGCGCGCCTTGCCCGCGCGAGCCAGTGGCAAGCGATTTGAGCTCACAGGCATAGCCCACCGGTACCTTCAGCATCGTCGCCAGCTGCACAGGCGTCGCCCCGAAGTCGAAGCCGGGTCCGAGCGCCCCTCGAGCCCGCTCGGGGTGCCCCGCCAGCAGCAGCAACCCAGCTGCGTCGCGGTCGTTGTGGCACTGGTGCCGTGGTGGTTTGCCGGGCATGCGCAGCGCTTCCCAGGCTGCCGTGCGTATCCGGCCGTCCAAAATGTGACTGACCCGGTGTTTCCGCAGAATCAGGACCGGCGGCCCGAACCAGCAGCCATAGCTGGTCAGCAGAACCTCCGCCTCTCCAGCATCGATCAACCTGTGCATGCCCATAGTCTGCACTTTTTGCGTCGTGCGTCAAGCCCGCGCGCAAAAAAGTCAAAATCGAGAGCAATATGTGCTAGATTTCAACAATGGCAACGAAATCTATGCAGGCGATCGTAAAGCAGGGAGAGAGCGCGAGCAAAGCTCTGTCTCGCTACCGCGCCCGCGCGAGAGAAGAACAATCCCAACTGGTCACCAAGGCCGAGGTCCTCGTTGGAGCGACCGCGGCGGGTGCCCTGGACGGGATGTATGCGGAGAACGACGCCGAAGTGTTTGAACTCGGCGGACTTCCCGCGAACGCACTCATTGGCGGGGGAGCCGTCCTGGCAGCGATTGTCGCTGGTCGCCAGCTCCCCGGCTACGAGCACGTCGCAGCCCTAGGGCTCGGCCTTTTGTGTGGCTTCGGCTACAGCGAAGGTCGGAGCCGCGCGAAAGGCTGATTCCTCAACCCGATTTGGCTGACGCAGGCTCGAAAGGATTCCCATGAAACGCATGAGTGTATATGACCGGATGGCCCTCGGGCAGCCGGAGATTTTGTCCGGCGTCGACATTCTCGGCGACCCGGCGATGGGCGTTCAGGCCGAGCAGGCCGGTGATGCCGTCAAGTTCAAGGTGGCCGAGTACACCGCTGCCGACGAAATCCACTTCGGCATCGGGGGCGCGGTCGTGATCGGGCCTGGTGTTGTTGGCCAGGTTTTCCAGGCACAGGTTTCAACGCCCTTCAAGCCGACGCACGTGAGCATCCGCAGCACGGTCGCGCCGTTCTTGATGATCGAGCAGGTCGTGATCGGCCCCACGCGGCTCATCGACGGCAATGCGATCAACGGCGAGAACTGGTCCGAGGTTTCGAATAATGGAGCGGTTCGCTGGCCGACCGCGGAGACCAGCCAGATCATCGCATTCACAATGACCAACTTGGACCTGGTGAACGCGCATCGCCCCGGGATCACGCTGAAGGGCTGGCGCTTGCGCAAGTAGAGTCCTGGTGGTCGTCCTGACGGAGCTCCCAGAGACCGGCCCGGGCTTGATGCAGGAAATCAAAATCCTGCTCGATGCCCTCGCCGGGATTTGGGGGCGCCACATGCGCGCCCACCCAGTCCCCCCGCTCTACAGCTCCGGGGTGCGCTACCGCGAAGAGCCAGGCAACGGCTCCGGGATCGAGGATTGGGCTTGTCCGTGGCGCGTCATCCAGCGCGGCTGGGGGGACTGCGACGATTTGGTCGCGTACCGCGTCGCCGAATTGCTCGCCGCTGGCGAGGCTGCGAGCGTTCAAGTGCTGCGCAAGCGCGGCACGAAGAGATTTCATGTGCGGGTCCGGCGCGCCAACGGCGCAGTCGAGGACCCATCGATTCGACTCGGGGCCAAGCTCCCCGCTTCTGGAGAAGTCCTATGAAACTGCTACCGCTCATCCTGGTTGGCGGAATCGGCGCGCTGGTTTGGTTGCTGCCGAAGAAAGCGAAGGCGGGTGAGTACGCTGGCCCCCTCGAGCCGACAGATGAAGAAGAAGAAGACGCTGCGGACCGCCAGACCTGGGAAGGTTCGTTGGGTGGGCCGCCGTCGGATTCGCAGGTGCAGGCCATGTACCAGGCCGCCATGGCCCCTGGCATGACGGACGTCGGTCAGCTGCGTTACGCGTACTCGCTGGTCAACCTCTACGGCACCCCCGAGCAGGCTGGCGCCATCGCCGCCAAAATCGAGTCCGTGGAGTCCGGCGACTACATGCCTGGCCCCTCTGTCTCGCCTACCCCGGCGCCCGCTCCGACCGAAGTGATCGTGGCACCTCCGGCGGGACCGCCAGTCGCGGTGCCCGACGACGACGACGACGAGGCCTCCCCCGCCCTGCCACCGTCCCCGCCACCCATGGCGGCACCGGCGCCGCCCACACCTCTGCAGGAGACTGAGACGCAGCCCGAAATGGACCCCAACGGGACCGTCAGGCTTGCTCGTCTGCTGCTCAACCGTGAGGGAGAGCCCAGATGGAAAAGCGCTCACCAGGCACAGGTCAAGACCTGGCAGGGTGTGGTCGGGCTGACCACCGACGGCAAGTTCGGGCCACTCAGCGCTCTCGAAATGGCAGAAGAGGTAGGGGTCTTGCCGCTTATCCGCTATTGGTCCGGGTGGAACAAGAGCGATGAGGTGCAGAAGTACCGCGACCGCTTGCGGGCTTTTGCGTCCGAGCTCGAAATGGACCCGAACAAGCGGGCCCACGCTATGGCGTTGCGTGCCAGCGCGGACCGAGAGAAAGGCCAGGGCTGGCCTGCCAACGCCAAGGTGCAGGCTGTGCCTGTCGCCGATCAACAAGCAATCCTCGACAGCATCCAGGCTACCCTGGAGGCGGAAGAGGGGGCGTGATGCCCGACCCTGTCATCCGTTCGATTGCGTGGAGTTGGGACCGAGCTCGCGGGATTGCGTGGGCGCGCGCCCGGCTCAGTGACGGCCAGACGTTCGCCGTCGGCGTCCCCCTCAGCACGGTCGTTGCCACGTTCGATGCTGAGCTTCAAGCTGCCGGCGTGCACGAGCCTGCGAGCATTGGCGAGTGCGCTAGCGTGTCGGGGCTGTTTGGTCGAATCAAGCGGCTGAGCCGCACAGCCAGTCGCGCCACCAAGCGCGCCACCCGACGCGCCACCAAGCGCCTGAACAAGAAGGTCTGGCGCTCCGCCAAGAAGTGGGGCGGCCGCTACACCGGGTACACGTACGCCAAAAAGTACGCAATGAAGGCTGCTCGAAGCAAGGAGCTCCGAGCGGGGCTTGGCGTTGCTGCGGTTGCTATGCCTGCTGTTGGAGGACCCGCCCTCGGAGCGTGGGTTGCGGCCAACCGCGCCGTTGCTCAATACGATCAGGGGAAGGCGGCTCTGCAGCGTGTCCGGCGGGGCTTGCGCAGCCCGCAGGCGATGCGGGCGATTCGCTCCGCTGGCAGGGTCCAGCAAGCGGCGCGCGGCCTGGCGCGGAGTAGACACCCAGCGGCGCGCATGTATTCCAGCGCCCTGCGGAGCCTGAGGTAGGAATGGCCGGAGCTTGGGTACATACGATCCCTTGGGCACAGGGTCAGCAACACACGCAGGGTATCGACATCGGTCCCCCCGGCCAGTTGGCAAACGGCGACTGGCGGGGGTCTCAAGCCTCGGCCTTTGCCGGGGTGCTCCGCATCGGCTTTACCGGGTTGCTGCCGACTGTGCGGTTCCGGGCGCAACTTCGAATGGCCGATAACGGAAACATTGTTGGACCGATCGACCTACCCACCGTGTGCCCAGCAGAGCTGCCGGCGCGCGTTGAGATCACCCCGGACGCTCCGCTTGCGGCGCCCGCAACGGTCCAGATTGCTGCAATCGACGATACCAGCTGGTATGGCCGCTTTCAGGTTCACACTACCGTTCTGCTCACCGAAGCGGGCGGCAGCGCGCGCCTGCCGCCTTGGTGCACCGGGGTCAGCCTGCTGACGCCCGCTGTTACTGCCGATTGGCGCGATGCGGCTGACGCGGTTGTGCTCGGCACCTTCGCCGGCAACCAGAATCCCCGCCCCAAGCTGGCCCATTTCATTCGTTCTGCGGAGGAAGCGCTTTATGCAATCCTCCACTACAACCTCTGAGGATTCGCTATGGCATCTCTGCTGGCTCAGTTTCACGCCGCGGCCGCCCGCAAGCGCAAGAGGGCTGCCGTTGAGGCTGCGGCCAAGAAGAAGCGCGAGAAGGCCGCCAAGCGCGAGACCCGCAAGGCTGCGGCCAAGAAGCGATGAATCACGCGGAAGCTGCTGTCCTGATCGCTGCTGCGCTCCCCGAGGTGAGCGACGGCGGGCGCATGCTCGTTCAGAACATCGGCTGGTTGGAGAGCAACTACGGTGCTGGGTGGAAAGGAGCGGGCAAGGACAGCCACAACTGGGGCGCGATCACGGGCACGCACAACGGCGACTACTTCGTGTACGGCGACTCGCGCCCGAACCCAGCCGACCCGAACCACCCGATCAAGTACGAGACCAAGTTTCGAAAGTACCCCGATCACGTTGCCGGCATCCAAGACTTGTGGCGGCTGCTGAACAGCCGATATCGGGGCGCGGCCGACGCGGCTGAAGAGGGCCGGTGGGAGGATGTGTCCCAGGAGCTCTACGATCGCCACTACTACACTGGCACTTCGACCAACCCCGCAACGAACGTGGAGCGCCACCGTGGCCGCGTCATGAAAACCCATGCGGCGATTGCCCCCTTGTACGGCATACCGACGGACGCGCCGTCAGGAGAAGACCCTAGCCCTTTTCGACCTAGGCCACGGCTGACTCGATTTGCCGTGGCCATGGCCCTTCCCGCCCTGAGTCTGTTGATGACCCTCGCTCGAGCCAGGAGACGCACGTGATTGACGCCAAGCCTGCTTTCTGCCTGTGGACCGGCGCAAGTTGGGTGCGAGGATGAGAAGCATCCCGCCCGCCATCGCCTCCAGTCGCACCCTCACCGGCATCACTGCTGTGGTCGTTCTGCTAGGATTCTCTGCCGACTGGATGGCCATCCCGTGGTTGCTTACGGCTGTCAAGGCGTTGTTGGCTGGCATCATTGTCGCAGCGGTGCTCCCGCTCATTCACCCACCGGACAAGCGGAGATGACGCAGGAACGCATTGGACTTGTTCCGGGTCCGCAGGCTTGGCGCTTGCTCCGCACCGACAAGGACGGTGCGAGTGAGGCACAGGTGCGCAACACGCTTGGACCGGCGATGAGCAAGATGCTCCAGGAGGCGAACGACAGCGCCGAGCCGTGGGAGACGATCAAGACTCTCGATGGCTATCGCATCGGCGCGGCGCGCCCCATTCGCGTGCTGAGCGTGGGGCGGCAGGCAGAACCCCTGCCGGAGGGACCGACCCTGGCGAACCGGCAAGACGGAGTCGGTAACGTCGTGCCGACCGTGGCCGGCAGCAAGCCATGGTTCGTCAATCTCGACCTCTGGTGGCGCGCGAACGCGACCAATATTGCCTACCCCGGCCTGCGGCGCGACTGGCTAGGCCGCAAGGTGTATGGGCTCAACGGCGCGGACTGGACGTTGGATAAGGCCGTGGACTTGCCCGAATCGTACGAGCAAGACGACCCAGGCGATGAAACCTGGGGCGACGCGACGATCGACCAATGGGGCAAGCGCATCAAAGCCACGGCTCCCTGGATTGGTGTCGGCTACGCCACGTACCTGGCGCTAGGTGCAGCTGCTGCGGCGGGTGCGTACTTCTGGTGGAAAGGCAAGCAGAGTGATGTCTGAGCGATTGGCTAACTGGGTCAAAAACCAGCAGCGGCTGGTGTGCGATGGCATCAAGGCCAGCCACATTCGCCTCGAAGGTCCCGACGAAACCACCTGGGCAACCTGGAGCTGCGAGACTGAGAACCTCCCCGATGTGATCGCACAAGCTCTCATCGACTTCAGCGAGGAAGTCAGCAAGGGTAGCCATGGTGCGCGCCTGATCGCCTGTACGTCCAACGGCAAGCAGCTAGGGATGCTGCCGCAGACAATCACAGGCAACGCGGCCAAGACGCACTCGCGCGCCCAAGAGGCGGTCACCAACGCGCGTGCGACCGCGATGAACGTTTCTACCGCCCAGTCCCAGCTGGACAGCATGGCTCGGCGCGCAGAGGCGGCGGAAGAGCGGTCGTTTCAGATGATGACTCATTTTTTCCGCATGACGGAAGTGGTCACCAACATGCAACGCGCGTCGGTTGAGGAGGACGGTCGCCGACTCGAGGCTGCGGCACGCGCCGATGCGATGGTGAGAATCGGCGGCGCGGTCGCGGAGCACGCGGGCCCGCTGATGGCATTGCTCACCAATTTCGTTGCCCAGAAAATCGATCAAGGGGCGGATGTACCCACACGAACCGAACCCCATCACACTCCTGTTGACGATCGGCCTGACCAACCCGCAGCTGCTCCGACCACTATTGGTCGGAGCAATAGCAGGCCTCATGGAGGGCGCGGCAAGCGTGCTGCGCCGAGAACCACCACCACCAGAAAGCAGGGTTAAGCAATGCCAATATTCCGCCTCCGCCTCAGCCCGTCCGGCCCATTCGTCGAAGGCGAGCCGGGCGAACCGCTCGAAGTAGGGCCGGGCACGCCCGGTCTTGTGTGGCGCGCGCAAGCCACTGGCGCGACCGCAACGGACTTCGCCGTCAGCCCAGGCGTTAGCCCGGCAGGTATGGAGCTTCTGGCATGGGCGATTCCACCCGGCTACCACTACGACGTGGAACTGGACGTCCAGTTGATCAACTCGCAGATCGGCGACACGATCGCTTGCGTGGTCGAGTACTCGGAGGACAACGCCGCCACCTGGCTGCCGGGTGCCGACGTCGGCATCACCCGGACGCAAACGTTCGTTGAGACCGATACGGCGGATTTTTTGCGCTTCCAGGAAGTGGACTTTGACCGGACCGCTCCGGGCACTGCTCCGATCACCCACGTCCGGGTCCGGATGATTGGACCCGGCACCAGCAGCTTCCGGCCCGCGGCCTGCGCGCTGCGCATCTGGCAGTACGTTTGGTAGTCATGCGCAAGGTGAGGATTGCCCCATCAGGGGCCTACGTCGATTGGGCTGAGGAATTCGCGGGAGTTCAGTTGGCGGTGATCAACCGCGTCGGCATGGTCGCCGGCCCGGGCGCACCCATCGCGCTGCTTGCATCTCAGGCCGCTGGACAGCTCATTCTGGAGCTGCCCTTCGGGCTGAATGCTCAACAGCTGGCGCGCATCACGTCCGGTCAGTACGAGCTCTCGTATTTCTGCGCCGCCACATGGGAGATTGACGCCATCACCGCAGCCCGCGTCGCCGGCGGGACGCCCTTGGCAGAGTTCATGGTGGCACCGGCGGGCGGAGGGGTGATGCGTCGCATCACCCGCAACGTCATCCAGTATGATGATGGCGACGCGCCAGCGATTGTTTGCTCCGCCAGCATCACCGGCTACCTGGACCCGGGTGCCGTCGCGGGCTGGGGGGTTGGCGACAACATGGTGCAATTCGGGTTGTCGTTCCCCGGCACGGCGACTGGTACCGTCGCCGCGAACTCTTGCAGGCTCACGGTCATCGAGCTGGTCGGGGCCCCGGGTTACGTTTCCCCGTAGCCACTGCGCCGCCCCACACATCAAAAAGGCGGCCCGGGTGGGGTCGCCTCGTTGATGGCCGCCAAAGACGGTCCACGTAGGGGGGAAACAAGGATGAGCCGGGCTCGCTGTAAGGTCAAGGCAGAAACGACGCCAATGAGGAAAGGGCCGAAATGCTAGTGAGACAGAGCCCATCCGGGCAAATCCTGGGAACCCTGGCGCCCCCGTTCTACACGGGCAGCGACTTCGATGACCCGAACAACGCGGACTGGCCGGTCAATGCGTTGGCGGCGTTGGCGGCTGACAGCAACCACGCAGCGTTCGCGGTGCGGCTGTTCGACGACACCTCAGAGGAGGGCGTTGGGTTCAGCGTCCGCGTGCCGCCCGAGACGAGGGAGATCAGGCTGACGCTCGTGTCGCGCGCGGAGACTGCGCCGGGGGCAGCGGTGGGAGTGCAGCCGACGCTGTACGCGCGCGCCATCCCGGACAACGCGGCGATCGGCGCATGGAACGCGCGGGCCATGGCGCCCATTGCCATCCCAGCCAGCGAGCTCTGGCAGTACGATACCGAGACGGTCCCCCTGAACGAGACTTTTCTGACGCCCGGCGACTACGCGCAATTCGAGCTCACGCGTACCCCGGCCGACCCAGACGACGATCTGGTTGGGGACTGGGCGTTGCTGTTCTGTCTGGTGGAGTTTGTGTAGTGGCGATGGAGTTCAACAATGCAGCAGTGAGCTGTGTTGCCATCGGATCAAATGCAGCGTTGAATGGCGTTGCAGGCGCCTCGCTGATGGGCTGGGGTAAGCCGCTCGTAGCTGTTACGCACTTCGTTCATTTTTCCGAGAACGGTTCGGGCCACCCCAGACTTTCGATCTACTTCACTGCGACAGCGATCCGGGCTTACGCTAGACGGCTGGATGGCGACGTGACGGTAACCTGCAATGGCGGAGCTTGGCTACCAGGGACGCTCTACCATGTCGTGGCCGTTGCGGACTTCGCAAATGGAGCTTTTGCGATCTACGTTGATGGGGCGCTGGTTACCACTTTGCCTGTGGCGGGGTGGATTGGAAATTGCAGCGCGACCGACTCAAGCTTAGCCTTCATTTCACGCAATCTCGACGCGTTCGATGGCCCGATTGACGATGTGCGGTGCTATGCCCGTGTGTTGAGCGCACAAGAAATTGCGACGATCTACGCAGCGCGCGGCCGGGACAGAATTGTGGATGGCCTGGTTGCGCGCTGGAAA
>Ga0315537_1002472_pt1 | contig 14100 bp, 13 predicted proteins | sample SalMarSW160270MG_FD_203091 | JGI IMG/M metagenome (GOLD analysis project Ga0315537, IMG submission 203091) | Salt marsh sediment microbial communities from the Plum Island Ecosystem LTER, Massachusetts, United States - Salt Marsh Sediment SW1602-70 ... | reverse complement strand
ACGCCATTTCAGCCTATACCATATCCTATATTCTCTCCTTATTTTCCTCAAATCTTGACAGTGATCTAATAGCTCCCTAGTTCCACCTTGAAAGTCAGTTCCTTTGTAATACCGCGTCTATGATCTTTTGCCATATAGTTTGTGATTATCGAGGTTTCCCTTATCAATCTGCTTATCGTTGCTCCAGCCGCTGCTTTTTGGCGTAGCGTCTCATTGTAGCAATAAAAGGGATGGGATTCAACTTCCGTCGAGACTCTAAAGAATATATCGTCTTCCCTAGTAACGTCAACACTTTTGTGCCCGAATAAAAAGATCCCCGTTTCTTTTGCGGTTTTCGTATCTGAATGCGGTATATAAAATTTTTTCCATACTCATATGGGTTGGAAATACTTCAAGAGGGCAAGTTTCCTTTTTCACCTCCCGAAAGCGTTAGCCAATGGTATTAATGGTACAGGTCGGACTCCAAAGGATGAATTGTTGATTCGGAAAAAAATCCGTAGCTCCTCTTCATGTTTGCGCAGAGGCACACCTAATTGCAGATAGAAAGCAAAAAATACTTCTCCTTGGAAAGGAAATACTATAGACTGATTCAGGAGATGGTGTCCAATGAGAGGCAGTGATAAAAAAGCATCACTACAGTAATAAACTTAAGGATACAGCAGTAAAATTGGCGAAACATGTCGATAAACGAATTCTGAGTATAGTTGTGACACAGTAGATATATTCCTTCATGCTGTTTCTGTAAAAAAGAGAATATCGGGCAGGAAAATTAGAGGCCATGAGGCATTTCGATTTTGAAGAGATTAATACGCTGAAGGAGGCGGTGGCTAAGTTCATGCTCGTTGTGGCGATGGAAGAGACCTTCAAGAAGGCTGCTAATAGAAATCAACCCTTAAAAAAATTCCTCCTTCAAATTTGGAAAAAAGTGGGAACTCTGCTCGTTCGTAGATCGCTAAAAAAGGGTATGGTATTAAGGCAGATAACATGCTATGCTAGTCACCAATTTGTTCATCAGCGTTTTGGTGGTTTTTTATCATGGAGCTAATGTGATAATTACGGACGCAAGTCCATAGCAAAAGATAGTTTGCAAAAATTTGCTGCGAGGTTATCTCACTTCTATGTAAAAAATGGCATTGACTCACGATAAGTAATGAGCGCATCCTTCCAAAAAAATCTATTTCTGCTCAGGGAGTAGCCTTGAAGAGCAATAAAAGATTTAGAAAAGATATTCCTCATATGTCGGGCAAGGATTGCCTCAATCGGGTGGTAGAGATCTGCCGGGATCTTCCCAAAGGGAAATTACTAGACATTCCTGCCGGAACAGGGGCCCTGGCGGTACGGCTAGCCGAGTTAACATTCGATGTATCCTGTGCAGATATAGATAGCGGTCTTTTTAAAGCTAAAGACCTGCCATTTAAAGTTCAAAATTTGAACAAAAAGCTTAGTTACTCCAACCAGTCTTTCGATATTATTACCTGTGTAGCGGGTTTGCAAAGAATATTCTATTTAAATATAGCGATGAAAGAATTCTCTCGGATCTTGAAAAAAGGGGGCATTCTTATAGCTGCCATTCCAAACTACGCCGTCCTGAGAAAAAGAATTCGTTACTTACTCACCGGATCTATCGATAAAAACATAGATTCCCCCCCCTTCGATCAGACAACCCCCTTGCCAGAAGCAAACTTCCGCATGTTGATTACCATACCCCGCTTCGTGAGAGAGGCACAATTGGCTGGATTTGAAATAGAAGCTATGCAAGGCGACCGATTTTCCAAATCTACTATATGGTATATACCATGGATTTTACTCATTAAAATCTTTTCTTTCTTTAAGTCTAAAAAAAGGAGTAATACAGTTCCTTATAACTATACTGCATCCATCGCTGCTCTCGGATGTAGATTCGTCATCTTTGTCTGCCGAAAAAACAAATCATAGTTCTTTCCCGCATCAAGATTTATCTGAAGTAGCCAGATCAAATGCTTGCGTAACGCTTTATAACAACCTGGCAATATGCGCCTTGATCTCCTCTGCACCGACTTTTCCCCAATACGCTAATTGTTTATAAGCAAATCTGAGCATCTTCCAGTCCCACGGTAGGTTTATTTTTCCCGAAGGAAGTATGTGCCTCAAGTAATTGTGCTTAAGTCCTCCTGGCGTTTGGATTTTTATTTTCAATCGCCCTTGGAGATATTTTTCGGCGCCGTCGGTGAAACGTTCAATGAAGACGGAACGAATTGTGCTATCCAGTTGATCGATCCACGGTGAGGTTATCCGGCGCAATACATGTTTTATGAAGCGATGGCGATTCATTATTTTATTGTACCACGGTATATAGAGCGATTTATCAAAGTCGATATGGGTGATGCAATAATCATTACCGTCGAGAGATTTCGACAAAATCATATTCTGTGGCCTACGATCTCCCAGCTCAGTTAAGAGGGGAGGAATGAAAGCTTCACCCAAGGTATCTGCAAGTAGTAATAATTCTGTTTCAGAGTGTGGTCGATAATCCTTCAGAACAGTACCTTCAATTGCTGGATACACTAATGTAGTGTCATCAAAGGGGATCGGTTTTATCGTTGGGATACCCAAAGCAGAATATATCCCTGAGATAGTGCACCATCGTGCCGTGAAAAAAACTTTTCGTAAAAACCATCGGCTGGTTCTCCCCTCACTATCCGATATAATTGCTGTCCATGTTTCCTGAAAACCAGTTCCAGCAACTAGCGACTCCACCGTATGTAATATGCCGTCATTTTCTGATAACTGTTCCAGGAGCCATGTAATGAGAAGCTGTGCCCACCGGGGAGCATGATCCATATAATTTCCTTCCTTATCTCAATATCTTGACTAACATTGCGTAATTCGTCTTACTGTCTTTCCGATAAAAGTGCGCTTGAACCCCTTACATCCCTCATTATATATGCATGTAATGATAGCGTAAGAACTCATCGCTGCGAGAACAAAACAGTTGGATAATTATACCAGACCATCAGGGGCAATTAGTCTTTTCGCTCCCCAACTTTTTGAAATACCCGCAACATCCCTTGATAGCACCGCTGATGGGAATACCGTTGTGCCAAGCTGCGGGCAGCGCGAGAGGCATTCTCAAGCATACGAGGCCGGGAAAGAGACAGAATTTTCTCGGCCATGAGATGGATATCCCTCGGGTCATCGAGGACGAATCCTTCTTGCCCATCCTCAATAATACCTCCTGCTCCATTACGTCTCGTTGTGATAACCGGCAGTCCGCTGGCCAATGCCTCCAAGACCACCAGGGAACAGGGATCATAAAAGGTTGGATGGACCAAGATATTCGCGCTAGCGTAATATCGCTCCAGATCCCGCACCCCGCCGGCAAAAAGGACATCATCCCCACACCCTAACCTCTTGGCCAGGCGACAATATCGTTCTGCCCTGTCCCGCCCAATTACCAAGAGCTTAACATTCTGCCTTTTTCTCTTTATAAGGGCAAGGGCCTGAATGAGGTAACGTAACCCCTTGAGCCTGAAGTTATGGGAGACGAAAAGGAGCAATACATCTTCCGGTTTCAGACCATAACGCCCTCTGATCTCCTCCCCATACCTCCTATTGCGGGGATGAAAGTGCTCTGTGTCCACCCCATTGTAAATGACAGCCATGCGGTCTTCGGGTATACCGTAGTAATCGCGAATATCTTCCTTTACCATCTCGGAGATGGCTATGATCTTTTTGGCCTTAGCATACGGTGCATTCTCTACGAAACCCTTCACCCATTGTTTAGGGCTTAGAGACCTGCCGATGAATTTAAAAACCCACGGGAAAGGCTTCCGGTACCCTTCAATCCCCCTCCAGAACCACTTCCAGTGGACCCCCCCATGGGGCTGAAGGATATCGGCATAGAGGGTGTCGCCAATCCCCATAATGACATCAAACTGCTCCTCTTGCATCATCCGACGGCAGTTTACGGCAAAGGAGAGGACGTGCAGACTCTTCGGATGGGGTATGACCGGGACCTTGCGGAAACAGAGCCTGCAATCCCTCTCAGGGAAGGCCGAAGAGTAGACGTGCACTTCCAGGCCTTTCCCGGCAAGGAAATGCATGAGGTCGTAGCAATACCGCTCCGCGCCGCCTTTCTCAGGCAGGAATTCCCTTATGCCGAGGGCGATCTTCACGAAAACGGAACCGCCCCCAAGATTTTTTGATAAAAGGCCTCTACCTCCTCGGCCTGACGCTCGAGGCGAAAGTTCCGGTGGGCCATCTCATGGGCGGCTTTCCCCATTACAGTGCGCAACCTCTTATCTTTCAGCAGGGTCAAGAGGGCATGGTACAGGGCTTCAGAACCCTCCTGCACCACAAATCCTGTCCTCCCATCCTGTATCAGCTCCGGGAGCATCCCCTTGTTGGTCACCACTGCCGGCTTCCCCATGGCCATGGCCTCCCGCAGGGCGCGGGCCGTCCCATCAGAACCAGGGGTGAGCAGGCAAAAGACATCCATGCAGGTGAGGGTGTCGATATAGTCATCCTTCCGATACCCTGCCGAGATCACATGAGAAGCAATATCGAAACGCTCCATGGGTTCTATGACGCTTTCTTGCATCTGGCTGCTGTGACCTACCAATAAAAGTCTTACGTCAGGAATATCTCTAATCAGATGCGAGACGGCTTCTAAGAGGATATCGGTTCTTCTATATCTTTGAAACCTTGCCACGATCCCCACGACAGGAGACGAGGAGGGGATCCCAAACACAGGACGCATGTCTTTGTATGTCTTATGAGGGTCAAACCGTATGAGGTCTACGGCTGTGGCGACCTTGACGACCCGCCCGGAAGAAAACCCTACATCTCGTACAAGTCTCTCTCTGCCCCCCTCAGAAAAGGTAATCAAGCCATCGGTATATCTCCTGAAAAACCACTTGCTGATGGGGTCCGCCTTGAGGGAATCCAGTTTATGATCCATCCGGATTGCAAGAGGGCGTTGCTTGGAGGCCCGCACCGCCAACCCCCCCACGATGTGGTCATGGGAATTGTGGAAATTAACAATATCAAATCGTTCCTGATCAATATAGCGCGCGATATCTCTGATGTCGGAAATTATGTCCTTGAGACGAAATATGTGATGAGGTTTGGAAATCGGTGTGAGATGAAAGGCATCTATCCCCTTAAGGGCTTTCTTTCTCACTCCCTTTTCCATGCTCTCCGCAGTCTCGTTAGGGGGTCGCCGGTAGGCCAGCGTTACCTCGTGTCCTCGCCGTTGGAGGGCTTGGCAGAGGTTCACCACCGGCTCGGCCGGTCCTGTCCACTTCCAATCGGAGAAGAGGTGGAGGATCTTCACTCTACTTTCAACCTCTTGGAAGTTTCCATAGGTTAGCTTTTTTTATGGAAAGGTAATACATACTGGCCGTGAATAAGAACACGTTTCATTACCCTTGCAGCGATGTAACTCTATCGTTGAAGTTGTATACCTACTCTGTTATAAACTGTTTCTACCTCTATTAAATTCATACACCGGTGATCTTCAGGGCATACCCTTTTGAGACAGGGACTACAGGAAACCGCTTTGCGGATGATCACATGTCCTTCCCCCAGGGGTGAGGTTGTATGAGGATCGGTAGGACCGAATATGGCAACCACCCTGGTGCCCACGCCTGCTGCCACGTGCATGGTACCGGTGTCGTTGGTGACTAAGAGCTTGCAGTGGCGTAGCAGTGCCGCCAACTGCAATAACGAGGTTTGACCCGATACATTGAGGCATCCTGCACCAATTCCCTGGGCAATAGCGGCATTCAACTCCTTTTCTTTGGGGCGAGAAGAGCCAAAGATGACAATAGAAGCTCCATATCCATCTATTAACCTCCTCCCCAATTCCATAAACCGCTCCGCAGGCCAACACTTGGCCTCACCATAGGTGGCACCAGGGTTAAAGCCGATCAGTAGTTTACCATGCAGCTTATTGTGCGAGAGGAACGTATCGGCCCACCTTTCTTGACTTCCATTAAGGAATAATGAGGGCAAGGGAGGAGATGGACAACGGCCCAAGCGCTCAACGAGATGGAGATAATAGTACATGCGGTGCCTGTTCAAAAGTTCGGTTGCGCAGTCGATCCTTTCGGTGAGGAGCACATTTCTGCCCGCACTGTTGTAACCAACGCGGCGGGGGACCCCCCCGAAAAAGACCATCAGGGCAGAGCTAAAGGATCGGGGAAGGATGACGGCGAGATCTATCACTTTACCCCTAATGAGTCGTGCTATCTGCAATTCACCTAAGATCCTGCGTGCGCCTCTGGGCATAACATAGGGGATGATCTCATCGACGTCTGGATTGGCCTTCCAGAGCTCGGCAAGATGGGATTTAACCAAGACCAAGATATGGGCCTGTGGAAAGAGACGGCGTAAGGAGTAAACGACAGGAAAAGATATAATGGTATCCCCTACCCAATTTGTCCCTTTAACCAAAATCCGTTGTATATCCTTATATCTCCTCTTTTTCGGTGTCATCGTCAGTAACAATTCTCCAATGAATCGTAATACATTACTTAACCATGGGGGGTATAACTATGTCAACTTTTTCTTTATACCTTGTCATCTTCCATTCCAAAGCATCCCCTTTGCCGTGAACGGCAGGACGGTTTGTGGTAGCAGGTACAAGCCCCTGCTGATATAACGGCTTCCTCTCACCCAAGGTGTAAGACTTGTCTAGTTTCAAAGCCATTCTACCAAGAGGAGATCGTGCGTTTCACATAGGGAACATCCCTTGTGGTGGGAACTGAAATGATTTATCAGAAATATGCCGCGCAACGGCTACTCTAGGCTTTTGGCCATGTATGAGGAAACACTTTTTCTCCTGACCACTGATTACAAACCTCGGATCGCGGTCTATCAATCCTCGGCGAGCACCTCACGGTACCACTCAATGGTCCGGGTGAGCCCTTCCTCAAGGCCGACCGTGGGCTTCCATCCGAGGACTTCTTTGGCCTTCGTCGCGTCGAGCCACTGACGATCGATCTCACCGTGTCCGGCCCCCTTGCCCCTAATGTCCGGTCGAACCCCCTTCATACCCGAGAGGGAGATGATCTTTTCCACAAGGTCGAGCACCTGCACCGGCCGGTTGTGCCCCCCATTGAAGACACCCCCCGCAATACCGTCGGTGGGGAGGCGTCGACCGATTTCAAGGTAGAGATCTACCACATCGTCGACGTGAATAAAATCCCGCTCAGGTGTCCCATCGCTTCGAATAACGGGATCATTCCCCTGCAGGACCGATCGAATCGTACCGGGAATGATGCGCGAAAAGTTCAGGTCGCCGCCGCCGTAGATATTGGCGAAACGGGTCACGGCCACGGGGAGTCCGAAGGTGTGAAAGAAGGACCGGGCGATGAGATCGGCACAGGCCTTGGACGTATCGTATGGATAGAGGGGCTGGAGAGGTGCGTCCTCGGTGTACGGAAGCTTTTCGTGGCGACCGTAGGCCTTGTCGCTCGATGCCACCACCACGGCCCGCACCCCCTTGCCGAGACGCAACGATTCGAGGAGGTTCCAGGTCCCCCGGACGTTCGCCTCAAAGGTGGAGAGAGGGGAATGATTCGCCACACCGATGATCGCCTGAGCGGCCAGGTGAAAACAGCTCTCCACTTCGTACTCCGCCACGGTTCTCGAAAGAAATGCAAAATCCTCCACGCCCCCCGTCACAATGTCGACGCGCCCTTCGAGGCCGAGCCGGTAGAAGTTGGCTCCGGGGATGTGGTCGCGGATAAGCGCCACCACCGCCGCGCCCTCGTCAAGAAGGCGCTGACACAGCCACGATCCGACGAACCCATTCGCGCCGGTGACGAGGACCCGCCGTTCCCGCCAGAACGATTTACCCATCGAAACCTCCTCTCAACATCGTATGCCTACCAAACCTTCCAAGGCGCTCCTTCAGCCCAGAGATCGTTGAGGAGCGTGGTGTCTTTAAAGGTATCCATGCACTGCCAAAAACCGGTATGTCGATAAGCGGAGAGTTGACCGTCCGCCGCGAGCCGTTCAAGGGGGGCGCGCTCCAGCACGTCGTCTTCGCCCACATAGGAGAGGAAAGCGGGCTCAAAGACGAAAAACCCGCCGTTCACCCACTTGTCGGAAATAGGCTTTTCTTGGAACTTCGTCACCCTCTCCCCTTCCCCGATTATGACTTCACCAAACTGAGACGGAGGGTTTACGACCGTTACCGTACCGATCGTTCCCTGTTTCTTGTGAAAAGTGAGGAGGGCCTTCAAGTCGATGTCAGCCACACCGTCGCCATAGGTCACCATAAACGTCCCGCCGTCGAGGTAGCGGGAGGCGCGCTTGATCCTCCCCCCGGTGGGCGTGTCCTGCCCCGTGTCGGCGAACGTAATCTTAAAGCGATCACGAAAGTCCTCCCCAAGTTTCTGTATGCGCTCGGAAGCCGGAGCCCCCGTGTCAAGCAGCAGATCTCCCCCCAAGGCACCCTCACGGAACAAAAAGTATTCTTTGATCGCGGTCCCTTTGAAACCGAGACAGAGTACGAAATCGTTGAATCCCTGGACTTCGTAGATCTTCATGATGTGCCAAATGATCGGCTGCGGACCGATCTCCACCAGGGCCTTGGGAATCGCTTCTGAACGGGCGCTGAGCCTTGTCCCCTTTCCTCCACAGAGAATGAGCGTTTTCATTTCTCGGGCTCCTTCCAATGTTCACACAGAATTTCTAATACTGAAACCCTGCAATCAGAAATCCCGCATTTATCCCTTCTTCCTTTTCTGGGAAAGTTGCATCTCATACAGCTTGGCGTACTTAGCGAGGACATAGAAGGCGGAGGTGACGGCAATGATAAACCCCGGCCAGCCGTCGAGAAACCCCCTTTTCAGGATGTAGCATTTTAGGAACTTGAACGGTGGACGGAGGAAGAGGTTTCGGAATCCCGCTCGGCGCCCCTCGGCGAATAGGGCCTTCGCCGCTACATCGGAATACGCTTGGAGCGTTTGAATCTGGTGCGCGAAATCTCGGTAGTTGTAGTGCAGAAGCATGCCGTTCAAGTGCCCGTGAGGGCCCTGGAGTATCACGCGGTCGTGGGGTTCCGTACCCTCGTACCGCATCCGGCTTCGTCGGAAGAGGCGCGTGACTCGATCAGGATACCACTCGCCGTGACGGATCCACCGACCGAGATGTCGCGTCATTCGGGGCATGTCGTACCCCACCACCTCTCCCGCTCCCTGTGCGAGTACCCGCCGGATCTCCTGCGTCAGTTCGGGGGTGACGCGCTCGTCCGCATCGATGCTGAAGACCCAGTCGTGGGCGGCCTTTGACACGGCGAAGCGCTTCTTATCGATGTGCCCCTTGTACTCCTTCTGGAAGATCTTCCCCGTGAATTCCCGGGCGATCTCCACCGTCCGGTCCTGGCTGTGGGAATCCACCACCACAATTTCATCGGCCCACTGCACCGTCTCCAGGCATTCCCGGAGGTTCTTCTCCTCGTTGTAGACGATGATGACCGCAGAAACCTTCTCCATGCACCTCACAGCCCGAAGATCTTGTCACCAAAGAGACAAACTTTCCTTAATTATAAAGCTCCTGAATCATAAACAAAAAAACCAAGGAATTGCAACCTTTTTCTCATCCCCGCAATCTCTATTGGCTTGCTAGTGCCTTGATATGTATCAAGTAATCCCCTCATCATTATCGTTGTGAAAAACTCAGCACAAAGTCCCCAAAACGGCAAGCTTTCCCCGTGTCTTTTTTACCTGACCACCGACACGATGTGCCGTATCATTCACATACCCCTTTTGTTTTAACAACGTGCTCCCAGCGCCTGAGACTTGTCTGTCTTTCAAGCAATTATACTAAAAAGGGGGATCGCGCGCTTCAAATACGCAATACCTATTATGTGGCTAAATAAAAAGCTTGACCTTTGCGTCATACTATTATATAATAACAGACTGCGTTAGAAATAATATGGAGGGATAGTGCGGAGGGTCTACTGTTATTTTATTATCTTTGTCGCGATAGTCATTCTCTTCCCCTTCACCCCCCGGGTAGTCTTCGGTTTAATATCCATCCTCTCTGGCACCGATCCTCACCCCCTGACTGCAAGGGTTGAAAAACAAGGCCAGACGGCCGCTCTAGCCAACGTGGCAGGGGCAGAGAGAATCGTCGCTATTGACTCACGGCTGACCTATATAGGTGATGATAAGGGGGGTACCCTGGAGTATAACAAGGAATTCACCTTACAATCAGTGGGGAGTAAAAACACCCTCTCCTTGCGGGTAGCAGGAATGGTTGCTGTGTGCAACGACAATGAAAGTGTAGACTACCGCAACGGTTTCTTTACCAATAAATTATATGTCAATGGCAATTATATAGATAATCTTAACAATTACGTCCATCAAGAAGAGGACAGAACATTTAGGACCATCCTGGTCCCCCTCCCCTCACACGCCTTGCACCCTGGCATCAACAAGCTGCTGATCGTAGCACAAGGACCCAAGTGCGGTAATCACGATGATTTTGCCTTCAAGGAAATAAAACTCTTTCAACAGTAAGGGGCCTGCCGTAACAACCAAGCAGCGGCTGTCCAATGTCTTCATCTTTTCCCCTTTTCTTATCTTATTGGGAACATCGTTATGTTTCCATCATCTAATTTTTCGCCTCACAACCATACGCATAAGGAGTTCATTCCCTTACGGGCCAATGATACATTCGATCTCTCGATCAGCATAATTCATATATTTTTGTATAAAAAACTTGACTTTTCCGTCATATTATCCCAAATTTAGCTTACTTTTACAAAAAAGGGACAATAGCCAGGAGGTTCTAGCGCTATCATGTTCCCTAAAAAAAGAAGTTCATATAAAGCCCAAGACCCTTTATGAACCCGCAAGAAAGGAGTCGCACATGGCTAGAAAGACCACTATTTTAGGTATGATGGTGGTGGTATCCATCGCCCTGTTGATCGTTCATGCCTGGGCTGAACCCCAGATAAACCCCGGCAAATGGGAAATCACCACCACAACAGAAATGGCGGGAATGGCTCCACAGACTGCAACGCATACCCAATGCATCACCACTGATAATCTGGTCCCCATGAGCGAGGATGCAAACCAGGAATGTCAGGTCACAGACATAACAACCCAAGGAAACACCGTGTCTTGGAAAATAACCTGCGGCGGCAAAGGCGGTAATAAAATGAGTGGAACAGGATCGGCTACCTACAACGGTGACAGCATGCATGGTACGATGAGTATGACCGTCGAGCCCTACGGAACAAAGATAAATAATACGCTTTCAGGCCGGCGCATCGGCGCCTGCGATGGTCAGGCCGCAACCACGACATCCCAAGCCGTTACTCAGCAACCGCAAGAAAGCTCCGAAGCCGAGGAGCCCGTTGCCGTGGATGACAGTACGCAGGCACCCCAAGAAAGCTGCGAAGCCCAGGAGACCACTACCGAGGATGCCAATACTCAGGAATCGCAGGAAAGCTCTAAAGTCGGAGAGACCATTGCCGAGGATGCCAAGGACGTGGGCCAGGCCGCCAAGGATGAAGCCAAAGACGGCGTCATCGATGAAGTGCGCACTGAGGTGCGAGATGCAATAAAAAAACTGTTTGAATAAGCCGGCTCAGAGCCTCCCCTTATTGCCTACAGTGAAAAAATACGAATAAGGAATTCATTCCCTTACAGGCCAATGATACATTCGCTCTCTTGATCAGCATAACGAAATATACCTCTAGCGTTGAGGCTGATAAGGCCCTCCTCGCTGGAGCCCCGAGGGGTGGGTCTGGAGCCCGGAATTTCCGGTCTGTGCCTGGGGGACGGCGCGCAGGGTAAAAGGACGGTCGCTTTCATCCCATACCGTATCATCCATTGTCGATACGCGTATCTTATAACCAGAACCTGCTGACGCGGCGCCGCCTTGATAATTACCGGCCTCCCAGGCGTAAGTTTGACTTCCTCGGGGTTGTACTGGTAAATCCTGTTTGATCGTACCTATCCTTCTATTGTTTTGCCAGAGCTCTAATTTTGCTCTTTTACCGGAGTCCCAGTTGAAACCGCTGGCTTCCCACGTGATAAACTTGCGCTCGCCAATATTCAAAGTTTCTCCCCCATTAGGGTCACTAACACGAAATCTGCGCGGTGCTACATAATGGGCGCGCAGGGTAAAAGGACTGTCGCTCGCATCCCATACCGTCCCATCCATGGTCGATACGCGTATCTTATAGCCAGAACCCTCTGATGCGGTATTTCCTATGAGATAATCGCCGACCCTCCAGACGTAAGATTGAACCCCACTGGTTTGTATGGGTAAATACGATTTGATCGTACCTATCTTTTTATTGTTTTGCCAGAGCTCTAGTTTCGCTAATTTCGCCCTCTCCTCTTCGCTGAAGTCGCTGGCCCACCACGTGATAACTTCGCTCCCGCCAATACCCAAAGTCTCTCCCCCATTAGGGGCAGCAACACAAAAGTTGGGCTCTTGCGCCCATGCAGAGACCGCTAAGAATAAGGCAGCGAACATACCGACCAATACCCCTATCCCTGCACCACAAACTTTCTTTTTCTGTATCATGGTTCTCCCTCCTTGGTTATGGTCACCTGTCTCGATTACACATCCCCTGAGAGCCCTTGCCCCCCTCAATGCTTCGTACTCTAAGTGACATCAATGGGGAAAAAGGTTCAAAAAAAAGTTTCTTATTAAGACTGCCCCATCATCCAGTTTATTCGCGAAATGAATGCTTCGGAAGGCAATGTGTCCTCCACCCCAAGAAAGGCCCCATCTCCAGTATTTGAAGATCGTTCTCATACAGTGCTCTAGAAGGTTTGTCTTTGGGATAGGAAAAGCTGAACGCCGCTCGAAAAAGAAATGAAACTACAGTTTATGCCCTTTTATCAAATATTGTCAAGTAAAACTTTATTTTTTGAAAACAATGCTTTAAAAACTAGGGTTTCCTGATTTTCTCATGACAAAAAAAGTAGAAAAACACCACCTGACATAAAGCTCCGGCAACTCCCGTTTAAAATTGCTTGACAAATTTCATTGTTTGAATAGAATACGCTTGTTTCTCGCCCATTTTTCTGCGATACGGTCTATCAAGCAGTTTGTATACATATTTGGATACATAGAAGGGGGATATGGTAATGAGGTTAATCCTGATATGTATCGTAATGATTATAGTCCTGGTCCCCGGCATGGCCTCGGCCATCGATTGGGAAAAAGGCGCCCTCGATGTCTATCTTTCATCCGAGGGCTACTATCAAGATGTCACAGGGAATGAGGACAGGTCCTCTTTGAAAGAAGGGGGGTTTTATCTTGAAAACCTGATCCTTGATCTCACCCAAGAGCTTGCCGAAAAGGCCCGGTTCCAGGGCTACGCCCACGTCAGGAGCAGCAACGACCCCCAACACCAGATCGACAGACGAGATTGGATGTTCGTGGAGGGATACGTCCGCCTCGCCGATGACCTTGATGCGCCCAACATCTATGAGGTGTGGGGCGGAGACTTCGCCGAGAGCTACACCCCTTATACACTCGGGACCTCGTTGCTGGGGACAAAGGGCTTCTATAAATACAGCGACTGGATGAAGGTATCTGCCTTCTGGGGAAGGAACCGAGATGAAGATCTTGATGACTATATCCGTTATTCTGCAGGAGGAAGAGTAGAACTCTATTACAAGGATTACCTCACACTAGGAGGTACCTTTGTCTACTCCGATGTTGCCCAAAGTTCTCTGACGGTCGACTCACCGCTGGGGGATCAGTTCAATCAGGTGTTTGGGACTGATCTCCACTTAAGCCTCTGGAAGGACAGGATCCATCTTGACGCAGAATATGCACGCAGCAACTATAATGAGGACCGAAGAGACAGCACTCTTATGGATCAGGGTGATAATGCCATACTGGTGCGGGGAGATATAAGCCCCGCCGATAATCTAACGATCAGCGCCGAGTTTGAGCGGGTGGAGCCCTGGTTCAATACGGTGCTGGGAGCTGCCTGGCCGGATATCGAGCGGGTGAAGGGACAGATGGACTATGCCCCCTGGTATTGGCTGACTACGATGATTTTGCACGAATATTCCTTTGATAAGCTCAATGACCATTCCTTAGCAGATCAACGCACCCATAGCCATCTGA
>Ga0315537_1002471_pt1 | contig 14104 bp, 14 predicted proteins | sample SalMarSW160270MG_FD_203091 | JGI IMG/M metagenome (GOLD analysis project Ga0315537, IMG submission 203091) | Salt marsh sediment microbial communities from the Plum Island Ecosystem LTER, Massachusetts, United States - Salt Marsh Sediment SW1602-70 ... | reverse complement strand
GTGCAGGGTAACGTCCGGGTCGTCGGCGAAGCAGTCGGCTATCTCGTCGCGCATCATGTGCATTACGTAATAGCTGTACACCCGGTGCAGCCTTTTTACTTCGTTAACGTCCTCCAGAAGACCGACCTTCTTTTCCAGGGCTTTGATTCTGGCTTCCGTTTCTTTAGCTGTCATGAGATACTCCTTTTACAGAAAATTGAAAAATGTTTAACTGATTTTACTCTAAAATAATGACAACAAACAAATAAAAAAGGGAGCTTTAAAGCTCCCTTTAATAGTTGATGGAAATATTTAGGGATAATTAGGTGACTGAAGCCGGTGAAGTCGCTATGTGATAGCCCACGCCGGGGATAGTCTGGATGTACTTGGGGTTCTTGGGGTCGGGCTCCAGCTTCCGCCGCAGCCGCCCGACGAATACGCGCAGGTACTCCTTTTCCGATGAGTATTCATTTCCCCAGACGCTTTGCAGCAGCATGTTATGGGTCAGAACTTTATCCGAGTTGACCGCCAGGTGCTGAAGCAGGGCAAATTCCGTAGGCGTAAGCGTTATCTCCTTGCCGTCTACCGTCACGCGCCGCTTGGCGTAGTTGATTTCCAGCCCGTCGCAGGCAAACGTAGCCTGGGCAGGGGCTACGGATGGGTCGCCGCGGTGGCGGAAGGCGGTCTTAATCCTCGCCAGAAGCTCGGCAATACCGAAAGGCTTCGTTAGATAATCGTCCGCGCCCAGCTCGAGGCATTTTACCTTATCGTTCTCGTCGCCGCGGGCGCTAAGGATAATTATAGGTACGTCCGACCACTCCCTTATGCGGCGGCAGACTTCAACACCGTCAACTTTAGGCATCATCAGGTCCAGAATAATCAGGTCGACGAAATCTCTCTGGACCGCTTCCAGTGACTCTTCTCCGTCGGTGGCGGTGTAGATTTCATAACCCCGCGCCTTGAGATTGGTGCTAAGTAGCCTCAATATCGCCGGGTCGTCATCCACGATGAGTATATGTTTCTTGTCCATGGCTATGTCCCCCTTTAGTCCAATGGAAGACTGAAACTGAATTTTGCCCCACTCCCCGGTTTGCTTTCCACCCAGATTTTTCCCCCATGAGCTTCGATAATGCCCTGGCAAATGGCCAGCCCCAGTCCGGTTCCCTTTCTCCGTCCGGCCTTGCGCCCGTCTCCCTGGAAAAATCTCTCGAATATCTTCTGGTGCAGTTCCGGACTGATGCCGATGCCTTCATCGGCCACGCTGATTGTTGCTTTTTTATTATTATGAGTAGCTTTAATATAGATATCTGTATCGTCATCGGAGAACTTTACCGCGTTTTCCACGAGGTTGGTAAGCACTTCACCGATGCGGCCTTCATCGATGTTTAGCGTTGTTATTTCTTTGGCAATATTAATGTGGAGGCGGTGCTTGACGGTCAGGTTGTCCAGCCGGTCTTTAATAGCCTTTATAACATCGGATAAATTGACTTTCTTTTTCTTGACTTCCAATGCATTGGCTTCCAGACGGGATATCATCAGGAGGTCATCTACCAGTCGTGTTAGCGTATCGGCGTCCTTATCGATAGATAGCAGGAAATCACGCCGCGTCTGGTCGTCAAAAATAACGTCCGGCTGCAGCAGGCTGTTGGCGGAGCCTTTTATCACCGCAAGGGGCGTGCGCAGTTCATGCGATACGTTGGCCAGGAAAGCGGTGCGCATGGAGTCCAGTTCCCGTAATGCTCTGGCGCTGGAGGCTTCTTCATATAGCTGTGCGTTCCTTACGGCAATGGCTATCTCCCTCCCGATGCCGTTAAGCAGGTCTATATTGTTGGGACTGAAAATCTGGTTAAAGTCCGTGGCGATTCCCAGCACCCCGATATTTTCGCCCAGAATCGTCAGAGGCACGCCGGCGAAGGAGCGGTAGTCCGCCTTTTTAAGGAATTTTAGGTCGGACTCCTCGAGCTTTGCCATGTCTTCTATAATAATTGCCCCGGACTGCTCGGTAAGGTTGCTGAATATGCCCTCCGTACCGGAGACCTTTTTAGGTATGTCCTTGATTATTGTCATCGGCAGTCCGTGGTGGCCCATGAATTTCAAATGGTCTTTTTCCCGCAGGTACACGAAGCTAGCTTCCACGCCGGTGCACTCGGCCACTTTTTCCAGGGCGGTATCGATTATTTCCTGCAGGTCCAGCGTCCGCGCCACTGCCTGTGAAACCGTGAGAAGTGTGTTGGTGATATGATTATGGCGCTCAAGCTCGTTCACCAGCTGGCGGTTTTCAAAGACCAGACGTTGTTTTTCCAGGCCTTTGTTAATGACTGTCAGAAGATTTTCCGGGTCTACGGGTTTTTCAAGATAGGCGAAAGCGCCCCGGTTCAGCGACTGCACGGCGTTTTTCACCGATGAATGCCCGGTCAGCATAATCGTGACGATATCCGGATGCAGTGCTAGAATATTAGAAAGAAGTTCCGTACCGTCGGCATCGGGCAGGCTAATATCCAAGATGGCAGCATTATAGAAGCCCTTTTTCAGCAGTGATATCGCCTCGCCGGCCGAAGGTACAGCGCTGATTTTATAGCCCTTCTTTTCCAGTATCTTGCGGATAATGTCCAGGAAATCCCGGTCGTCATCCACTACCATTATGCTTTCGTTGGTTTTCATTTACTTCTCGTTTTTATTCTTCTTTCCGGTTATTTTCTTGACAAGCTCGGCGGCGATGGAGGGGTCGAAGGGTTTGTAAAGACAGGTTATCGCAGATGCCGCCTGTGCTTTATCCAGTGCTTCCTTTACTTCGTTGCGGAATCCGGTCATCATTATCACGATGATATCCGGGTTTATTTCCTTTAGCCTTAACAGCGTTTCCAGACCGTCTATCTTCGGCAGCTTGATATCGATAAAGGCTATCTGAAAGGATGTGCCCTTTGTCATTGTCACTGCCTCTTCTCCGCTCTTGGCTGATAAGACTTCATATCCCTGTACCTCAAGGATTTGCGTTAAAGTCTCGCAGATGTCCGCGTCGTCATCCACGATGAGAATCGGCTCGTTGCCGGCTGTCTCGTTTATCAGGTCGATTAGCTGGTCGATATGTATCGGTTTATGGATAATCCGGCGGGCGCCCTCGTTTTTAGCGTTTTGAATTAAATCCTCGTCGGAATAGGCCGTCATTAGAATAATCGGCGCTTCCGGCTGTATTTCCTTAATTTTCTTAAAAGCATCGACGCCGTTCATCTCGGGCATCACGATATCCATCAATGTGACGTCAAAATTCTGCTCTTTAAATTTACTAATAGCAGACACCCCATCATTGGCTGTCTGGACGTAGTATCCCCGACGCTTTAGAATCATGGCGAAAGTTTCCAGTAAGTCCTGGTTGTCATCGACTACGAGAATCGTCGGTTTGTTTTTCATAGTAATTTTAGCTCCTTTGCCCAATCGGTAGTTTCACGGTAAACTTTGTGCCCTTGCCCACCTGGCTCGATACTTCCATTTTCCCGCCGTTTTGCTCGACTAGTCTCTTGGAAATAGCCAGGCCCAGACCGATACCTTTGGGCTTGGTGGTGAAGAGGGGCTCGAATATCTTTTCTAGATTTTCCTTGGGAATGCCGCAGCCGGTGTCCTGGAAAATAACCGCTACGTGGTCCTTGTCTGTTTCAGTACTTATATTCACTTCTCCGGCCTTCCCGTTCATTGCCTGCACGGCATTGGAGATGAGGTTGGAAAAGACCCGGTTCATCTGCTCGGGGTCGGTCTTTATAAATTTTGGTTGACCGTTCAAGTTCACGTTTACAGTTACATGTTCCGTTGGGGTAATCCAGGATAGACTCTCGTCGATTAAGCTCTTTAAATCGGCCTTGACTTGGGTCGGCGGTTTAATACGGGTGAAGTCCAGCAGGTCGGACACTATCTTATTAGCGATATCGATTTGTTTGTCCAGCACTTTCAGCGTATTTGTGGCCTCTTCATCGGATTTTTCAGCCAGGGCCATATTCAGCAGATAGGCGCAATTCCTGATTACGTTCAAAGGATTGCGCAGTTCATGCCCGACGCCTGAAGCCAGTTCACCCACTGCGGCCAGCCGCTCCGAGCGGATAAGCTTTTCCTGCACATGCTCCAGGTCTTTGGTCCTGTTATCCACCTCTTTTTCCAGTTGTTCGTAATAGCCGCGCAGCGACTGCTCCAGTTCAACCTGGCGGATGGCGCCCCCGATTCTCTCGGAGAGCGTTTTGGTCAGGTGGTTTTTCTTCTTTAAATAGGGATTATCGCGGTTGGAATATATCTCCACGATACCGGTGTTTTCCCCGTTTATCATCAGGTTCTCGGATACTTTGTTGGTATTTTTCTGGAAGTTGGGGCTTTTATATACCTGGTCGTGGAAAGTGATTCTTACGCTGGTTCCTTCCGGGTATTGTGTCGCCCGGGGGATTATGGTTACTACTTTACCCAGGAACTCATCGACAGAGTTGCTGTCTCCAGCCGCCTTGCCGATGTCATAAAGGCATTTCATCTCCTTTATTCTCTGCTGGTGCTCCTTTTCGCTCTTTTGCAGCATAGCCACAACCGCGCCTACTGCGCTAAGAATGATGACGAATGCCGTGGGTTTAAAAAGGGCGTTGGGGTATGTGTCTATAAGAATAGCATGAGGCAGCAGGACAAACATCGACACCAGCGCCGTTAATATAGATGGTATTACGCCTAGAAAATAGGCTGAATATACAACCGGTGCAAAAAATACCAGACCCAGGAAGTCGATCCCGTATAAGTTGTGGAGGTTATTAAGTGAATCTTGGACGCTTATAAAGCCGAGACGCCCGCTAATCGTGGGTAAATAGTAGATAATTGCACAGAGCGCCATTAGGGCTATAACATAACGCAGGTGTTTATTAGCCCATATTCCCTTTTTATTACGTTTATAACTCATCTTTGGCCCTCCCAGGGTTAATTCAGGGTCTGGTTGCTTCGTTCCCCAGGCGCGTATTTAGCCCAACGTATAATACGGGCAATTTTATCCAAATTACTCTCATTATCAGGCTACTACTGCTAGCTACGACGGGCAACCATGATAACCCCCTTCTTTCATTGGGGTATTCACCCACACTTAAAAATAGGTGTTTTAGTTGAATGCTCATTGCCTGCTTATTTATTCTGCCAGTCACTGATGATATCCTTTATTTCCTTCAGGTCATCCATCAATTCATCAACACTTACATCCGGCAGCGAAATTATCAGGCCGGCCAGGGGATTTTCCTCCTCCTCTTCGCTTGTGAACAACGCCTTTAGTGATTCTGCGTCAAGCTGTTTATCCGGCTTTTTCGTTGATGTCGCAGCTTTGCTTTCAGGTTCTGTTTCAGCCGCTTTAGCATTCGCTGGTTTTTCTTCTGGTTCGGCGCTGGTATTCTCTTCTTCGTCGGCATCTACACCGCTAAGAGAGTCCTCGGGCTCAATCGAAAGCTCACCGATAGGCCCGTGAGGCTGGAGTTCGGAAGTCTCCGTTTCTTCCAGTTCGACTATCTTCCCGGAGAGCTTCTTCAGCTTCATCTCTGTCTGCGCCAGGTCGTCGGTCCGGTCTTTAAGCTGTTCTTCCAGACCGGTTATATCTGTGGAAGCAGCGGCATCCGCCGGTGTTCCCTCTTTTTCTTTTTTCTTATTCTTTCCAAATTTAAATTTATTTAAAAACATCTCAACTCTCCTTCCGGTGAGACGGCTTGTTGTTATGTTCCAGTTCTTTAGCGGAAATATCCCTCACGGTATGCTTTAGATAATATAGAATAGACTTCATAAAAATTAGTTTTTCTCTGTTCGGTAATGCGTTTTAAGACCTCTGCTCTTTGTCGTACCATCCTGTATATTTGGCGGCGCTTTCCTTCCGGGAAACCGCGCCGCGGTGCAATCTTGTTTTCCAGTAAATAGGAGTTCTGGTTGCCGCGGAAAATAAAGGTATCATCCAGCGGATTCCAGTTGAAAATTTCAATGAAAGAAAATGCGTCGGCTATAGAATCATAGTTTACGATTTCATTAATGCTGGTAAGGCGCCTGGCTAGATGACCGCTTGAAAGGCGCACCTGCTGGCAGATAGCAATCACGTTCAGGTTATCCACATATGATTTCGGTACGTTAATAGGGTTGCCGGTAATACGCTGGATAAGCTTGGCAACCGAAGCGGCGTGGAAGGTGCTCATGCAGGCGTGGCCTGTCTGCATCGCCTGAAAAGCAACGGAGCCTTCGACACCACGAATCTCACCCACGATAATAAGGTTAGGTCTTTGCCGCAGGGCAGCTTTGAGGAGGTCGAACATAGATATTTCGGCAGCATCACTTTGTTTACCGGTACCGCGAGTAACCCCGCGAATCCAGTTATGGTGCGGCACCTGCACTTCAGGGGTATCCTCGATACTCACTATCTTGGATTCCGGGGGGATGAAGGTGGTCAGCGCATTCATCATGGTGGTCTTGCCGGAGGCCGTTTCCCCGGATACCCAGATATTCATACCTTCCTGGATTACAAGTGATAGATAGGCGGCCATTTCATAATTAAGTGTGTTGAACTGGATAAGCTCCAGTATGCTCATCGGTGTATCGCTGAATTTACGAATAGTAAAGTTGCTTCCCCTTTTAGAGACATCGTTACCATAAACGATATTAATACGGGAACCGTCGGGCAGGGTAGCGTCGACTACCGGCACACGGAATGTCACGGGATGCTTGATGCTTTCGGCCAGTTCGATAACGAATTTATCCAGTGAATCCTCGGACTCGAACCCGATATTGGTGCGCAGACCACCGAAAATTTTATGCTCCACGAAGATATGGCCGAGACCGGAACATGAAATATCTTCAATATACGGGTCATGTATCATCGGGTCTAGGACACCCATGCCTTCCAGCTTGCGCTTAAGTAAATACCGCAGGCTGTTGTACTGGAACCGGGTAACTGGTATTCGCCCCTGTACTTCCTTTTTTGATAGTTGGGATTCATCCCCGTTTTTCTTGTTCTTAATTTTACCGGTAAAATTCTTGTGGCCGTTGTTTTTAGTCTTCCCGGTTTTCTGACGGGCTACTACCTTTCCGTTATCGGAAACATATACAATTCTATCGACTATGTCCATGATAACATTCAGTCGGTTTGATGATTCAAGTATATCGGTTAGTTCTTCTACATGTTCCGCCAGATGTAATTCTGTTTCTTCAAGGATATTTTCATGAGTGTCAATAATGCTGGGCTCGATGGCAATGTAATAATCCCTGATATCTTCAGAATTAGGCATGATGTGAATGTACACTCCGTTATCGGTTTTGTAGATAATATTTGGGTCTTTCATGCCCAGCATTTTCAGCGTTATTTTTTCATAATATTTGGGTATTTCCATTGTATCGAGGGGCAGCATGTACAGGTATTGGAGTAGATGCAAATTACTCTTACACTCATTCTGTAAGTCCTCCGGCAATTTCTGGTATAAAGGACACTTATCCAGTTTGGTGCCGCAGGTACCGCCGCATTCCTGGGGGCATGGTTTTATTTCAAAGGGATAATAGTTCACATGCTCTCCTAGACTCTGGCTTTAGCCAGAGGAATAATTCTCATCCCAAGCCTGGGCTCGATATTAAAGCTGACCACGTCTCCGGTGGGACGGTCAGCACCGCGTACTTTCAATACCTCCATTAGCTTTATCATGCTTTCGCCGACCTGTTCCAGGCGCAACTTAAAACGTGCATCGCAAAGCGAGCGTGTTCTCGAAAGAATGTCCTCCTCAAAGGCGTAAGAATGTGCCACAACGATTATCGTCTTCCCCTGGTCGCACAGGGATTTGCATCTGGAAAAGAAATCAATAATTGCCACCGGCTCGCTATGCGCCACCAGCAGGGTAATCGAATCGATAATTATCAGCTTGAATTCTTGAGGGAGATTGGAAAAATGGTGTGTCAGCACCAGGAAGGGTTTGTGCCCGTGAGGCAAACCGCTGCGGAAAGTCAGCGGGAAAATTCTCAAGCGGTCAGCCAGAAAATGGTCCATGATATTCATGTTAAGGGAGTCCATCTGGCTAATCAGGCTTCTGATATTATTTTCCGTGGTGTAATAGGCTACTGAAATTTCCGCGTTTAGTAGCGTGCCGTTTGTAAGATGCTGGCATAATACGCTTTTACCGGCATCGGAGTGTCCTTCAACGAGGCAGAGAGAACACAGCGGAATGCCTCCGCCGAGTTTATCATCAACTTCAACTATTCCGGTAACTATGGCTTCTTTCTTTTTATCGCTTTTAAACATATAAATCACCTCTCCTGCCGGAGCATACGTTTTTCCTGCAGCTAACTATCAACATTCTCTTCCGGTGTCAGATTGATACAGAACTCCTTGCTTTTACCGTTGCCTCCGGGAAATACAAGCTTTAGTTTCGCCGATTTCTCCTTGTTTTTATCAACTTCGATTATTTCTTCATCGGACAATGCTTCCGCTTCATCGCTGATGTCCACCCAGGACGGTATTACCGGATTAAGCGGGGCATCACCGCCGGTAAGGACTCCATGCAGCGATAATATGGACTGGCTCCAGATTTCGGGTTCGTTAGCTACTTCGGAATAGTCATTAACTATTTCAGCAAGATGAAGAATAATGTCCTTCATCTCCGGTGACAGGTGGCCGCTCGTGCCATAGACCTCCAGTAATGCCGGGAGCTGTTCGCTCCCTATTTCCTGCCTGGCTTTCGCTACCCAGTTTATCAGGTTAGCCAGCATGTTGACCTTAGGTATTCCCCGGGCCTCTTCACTAACGGGTTGGTTATATTCCATAGGTTGTACCTCCTCTAGGGGTAACTCCGGTTCTTCTTCGGGTAACTCCTCGTTTTCGTCCTCTGTATTGTCGTCCGCCTCCTCTTCGTCAAGTTCATCTTCAGGCGGAAGCTCTTCTTCGGGTGAATTATCCTCTTCATCCTCATCAAATTCGTCGGGTAAATCTCCAGCTGCTTTCATGCTTTCAGGCGGCTGGTTTTCTTCAAACATACCGTCGTCAGGCTTTTCTTCGGGATATTCGTCTGTCTTATTATCCCCCTCCTCGAAATCAAGCATTTCTTCGTATTCACCCGGTTCTGCTTCATTTACGAGATTATCATCTATTTTCTCCGGTTCAGGCATACCCCCTAATTTGTCGTTATCGACATGACTGTCAACATCCATCTTTTGAGGTTCTGCGTTATCACCGGCAAGAGCCGCTAAAATAGTTGAAAATTCCGAGGACGGCAATTCCATGTTCAGAAGATAATCACGAACACTCGCGAGAGAGTTTTTAACTTCCGCTTTTAGTAACTTGATTTCATCCTGTAGTATGTCAAGTCTGCTCTCTTCCACCATGGTACCTTACCTCCTTCCTGCCTCAAGCTCATCGCGTAGTTTTTCCTTTTCCAGGTCGTTAGGAATGGGTGTTTGTGCTTCCATTAAATATGCACGGATATCAAATAACATGTCTCTTAAATCCTCTTTAACTTCCTGCAATTCCAATTCCATTTCCTTTAGCTGTTCTTTTTCATCCATGTTGTTTCCTCCTTACATGTTGGAGACGGTAGTAAATAGCTGATTGGCCAGTGCCGGCAAAACAAGAAGGGCTGTGCCGGAAATGGCTGCTGTAATTCCCAGATTGCTGAAAATTTTATATTTACTGCCCCCCTCCGCCAGAGTCGGCACTATCGCATTTGCAACAGTAAATATTATTACCAGAGGCAGCACCAGGTGTTGCATAATTTCCAGACCGGACAGGTTGAAACTGGAAAAAGTAGTTACGGTTTGCGTACTACCCATATTGGGTACGTCAGTCTGGGCTTGTGATAACAATCTTCCGAAGGCAACTATCACCTCGGTGATAAAGATTAAAATGGCAATAATCGCGGTATGCATGGTAATACAGAGCCAGCGGAAGGGACCGGATACCGTTCTGCGATGAGCGCGGAGCAGTGATAATTTATTGGCGAACAAAGCAGCCTGATTACCTGCCTCATCTGCCGAACCCCCCACTTCTATCGCGTCGTAGAACATACCTACGCTGCGGTTAGCCAGTTCGCTGCCGGTTTCATCTATAAACATTTTCCATGATAATCTTGATTTAATTCCGGCAGTGAGTCTGGTATGCAAATTCTTGACAGATGAACGTAAAATGTTGATGGCGTTAAAATCAATTCGTCCCAGAGCTGTGCTAACCGTTGTCTCCAGTGATGAACAAACGCCTCCCAGAGAGCGTAAAAACGTCCCGACCTCATTGTCCCGCTTTATTATTTTTTTATCGTCCTTGGTCATGATATAACCGAGAGGGAAGACTATAGCCGCAACTATGAGCAGTGCCACGCCAATATTTAGACCGGTAACTAAAAACACAATACTTACACCGATTGCTGCCGCCAGAACCGGCTTAAATAGCTTATTCGCAATTTTTTGTTCTTTAGAGCCTGGCCAATTCAGGATAATTTTTTCTTTCGGCGATACTACCCATATCAGCCAGACGCCGGTGGCAGTTACGGTCACAGAGATAAAAGCCATGGCTATTATGAGCGCTGTCTCGATTTTCCATATCATCGTTGAAACTATACCGATAACCACTACCAGAATTGCCGAAAGAATCAAGGAAACATAGGCATCCGTCCACATTTTCATCGCTTCCAGGTTTCTTTCATATTCGTTTTCATAGTCTTCGGCACGGGTAGTAGCTTCTCTGGAGAGGAAATCGGCTTCCGGTTCACCGGAAATCAGCGAACTGGAAAAACGCAGCAGCAGGCCTTTCATCTCTTCGTCTTTAGCCGGCTCTCCTATTGCCTGGCAAGCGCGAGCGTAATCATACTTCAACTGCCGGCGTGTTAGTTCCACTCTTTTAAAGTATTCGGCTGACGAGCATTGAATCTCGGCGGAGCGTTCGAAAATCTGGTCGCGCGGCACACCGGAAGCGGCTATCGTTGACATATAAGAGAGCTGATAATACAAATCAAAGCTCAACGCGATCTTACCGCGTTTCTTGCCCTTTTCATCCTTGGCAAAGAACGGGAGTGCTCGTATCATTTTTACTATTTTCATTTTTACGCTTCTATTCTCGTCTGGTCTGCAATAGGCAATTCATCATTATCTATGTCTATTAATACGTATCCACTATTTATCTTTTCTTTAGTTTCCCCATAAAATTCAATAACCAGGTAATCGTTCTCGTCCACCACCGTATAATCGGAAAATATATAATTGCTGCTTACCGTTAACCACGTGCCTAGTTGGTCTCTATTAAACGTAACTTCGGCAGCCGGGGAGCCGTTGATAGTAGCTCTTACTGCACCGTCCGCAGACATTATCTTTATATCGATGTTTAAATAAAACCTGTCATTTACGGCGGTTAAAAATCCGGGTGAAAGGTAACAGCGGTAATTGATTGTCCAGGTAGCTGCCGGTATCTGGTCGATACCCACGAGCGGGTAGATAAACTGCGCCGGGCGGGTGGGTTGAGATTCGTTATAAAGCAGTTTCCTGGCAATCTCATTTTGTGCAAAATCTGCCATCATAATCATCGCTCTTCCGTCTGCCGGTGCCGCTTCCACCAGTTCGTAATATTCAGTGTTTGCGATGGTGATGTTCTCTGATTGGGGAGTAAGCCTTGTGTAGCCGAGATTCAAAAACGGCAGCGATGTATAAACACCGTTCGGAGCGGCAATGGCTACACTCCCGCTGGTGGCATTCCCCGATAGCGGGTCCAGATAAACCAGGGCAACCATTTCCTCCAGCGGATTTAGAATGCCGGGCTCAAAGAACTCTATCGGCCCGTTAAGACCGATTCTGGACTTGAACCATTCATTATTCAGCGGCAATGTAGTGCTGTAGGGCAGCCATTTTGTATTTAAAGCACTGCCGTCATCTTCATATTTCACAATAAAGTCCCATTTATCATAACCGGCCAGCTTGGTCTGGCCGTCGTTCTTTACCGTCACTCGTACGTAGTCCCCCCAGGAGAGCTTAACGGCACGTAGAATAGTCAGGTCCGTCCGTACTATTTCACTCTCCAGGACACTTATTTTGTCGAAGTTAATTGCCGCTGTATCCGCCGATGTCAGTAAACCCTGTGACAACGCCATACCTCCCACCATAATCATTGCGATACATATTACCGTTACTACTGCTGCTGCCATGTAATCGACTCCCCGCCATGCTCCTAGCGGTACCAGCTTAATTTAAATGTAATTTTCATTTTCATGTTGCCGCTGCTCATTTAATTTCTTTAGGGTGAAAAGTAAGTTGAACTCGATATTCCGCTGGGCGTGGTTACCACCACCATATTGGTCGTACCCGGGCCTAATGACGGGTCGAGCCACGTTCTTATCATTATCTCTTCACCTGGATTCAATACATTCGGCTCGAACTTTTCGGCTGCGCCGTCCAGCCTTATCCAGCCTACTTCCCACTCGTAAATTCCGGCACCTCCCGGAGCGTAGGGCAGCCATTCCACGTGATAAACGCCGGAATCGTCATAATACTGGATGATAACATCCCATTTTTCAAAATCGGCCATCTTGGTCTGGCCTGTATTCTTGAGCACTATATCCAGAGGGTCCGCGCCAGCGATTAGTGATACATTTGTGCTCATCGGTGTCAGCTCGGTTCTCATTATTGTTTCTGTTCTCTGTTCGATTTCACTAAGCCCTGCGGTACTGGAATCGACTGATGTCATGAATCCATGGGACATTGTCATGCCCCCGAAAATCATCAGGGCTATGCAAATTAAAGAAATTATCGCAGTTTCCATTTCCTGCTCCGTTACATGCTGAAATAGAACTCATCATATATTCCATTAGGAATAATAAACTTGGCAAAATATGTCCCGGCACCCGGGTCGCTATCATATGTAACCGTTACTTTTATCGTAGCGCTGGTTCTCCATTCCGTATCATTTTCCAGTTCAAAAGACCAGCGTGGATAATCGCTGCCGGCATCAGTCAAGTAAGGAACGCGTTCGAAGTCATCCTCCTGCCCGAAGAACAGGTCGCTCTCCTCGACAGCCAGAATACGCTGGGTGCCTACGTTCTTTATCCATAAATAAACCACTGTACGGGTGGAGTTATTTGCCGCATGAACAATGTTAATCCGACTCTTCATCCGTTCGTCAACCTGTTCGGCCATGCTGGTCATAGCCTCGCTGGAACGGTTTATCATCGGATAGACACTATTAAAGATAAATATCATACACACAACCCCCGCTATGATTAGTAGAGCTGTTGTGATAGCTTTGTCCACAAAAGACCTCCGTTATTCCTTTGGAGCAGATGCTTGCGGCAAACATCTACGCTTCTCACAGCTGTTAGAAAGCGTATCATACCCACTAAAAACCACGGTTCGGGGTGGGGCTCCGTTAATGGAGGCCCCCACCCCGCGTGTTAAGCTTTAGACCAATTCGCCTTAGCGCAGGTTTATTATCTTATCGATATATGGCGGCGTTGTCCGCTCAATGGTGAGTATGGCACCGATTGGTGTCATCACCGTAATACTGAATCTTTGGTTAACGCTGAGGTTAGGGAAGAGTGCTTGTACAAGATTTCCTGCCGCTCCGCCGTCAATATCTCCTACGGTTATCTGGAATTTCTCACCGGTTTCCAGCAGATAATCGCCGTCATCGTTCCCCATCTTGTCAACGGTCCAATATAGGTCCGTTATCTGTTGAGCGTTATCGATGTAATTGATAACAACCTTATGGTCATTTCCCGTAGCTATACCAGCTGCACCGCCGGAAGGTTCGGTGAAGTCAACCGGTTCGCCACCGAGTACATTGGCTACGGTGAATGTCAATTGTCCGATAGAACCACTGGCACCCGTAACGTTACCGGTAGCAATTATCCCTCCCTTGAGTTCCAGGGTGCTCTGGGCTTCTTTAAGCCCGGAATAGACCGCTTCCTGCGCTTTCTGGGTAGAAAAGAGGCCTGCGGAAAGGGCGGTGTAGGCAAAGACCGCGGCTACTACTACAAAGGCGATCAGGATAATAGCTGTCTCCAGCCCGGTTATGCCCTTTTCCTTCCTTAAGAACTTTCCATACATATTTTCTCCTTTTCCTGCAAAACCTAAGTCAAAGGTTGATTAGCGCAAGTTCATGATTTTGTCGATGTAAGGCGGGGTAATTCTTTCAATC
>Ga0315537_1002467_pt1 | contig 14117 bp, 6 predicted proteins | sample SalMarSW160270MG_FD_203091 | JGI IMG/M metagenome (GOLD analysis project Ga0315537, IMG submission 203091) | Salt marsh sediment microbial communities from the Plum Island Ecosystem LTER, Massachusetts, United States - Salt Marsh Sediment SW1602-70 ... | reverse complement strand
ATATGTTTAAAAGAGTTTTTTTATTGTTTTTGTTGCTTCCTCTTTTTCTTTTAGGAAACCCTGAGGGAGAACCGGAATTAATAAATGTTGAAGTGAAAGATGTCGCTGGTTCTACGGAAATCGTTTTTACGCTTAGCGATTATGCCAGTAGTTCTGATTTTACTATGGATAATAAGATTGTTATAGATCTTCTTCAGACTAGGAGTGGGCTTGAAGGAAATTTATGGCAGATCAACAGGGGTGGAGTAGAAAGTATAGCTTTATCGTATATTTCCTCTGCTTCTTTGACAAGAGTGGTCATAGAGCGTTCGGGTAATTTTGAATATGAAATTTCTAATCCTGATGTGAACACCGTTACTCTAATACTTGCCAGTGACAATGCTGTTCCTTTTACGCCCTGGAGTGTTGGAAAAAGTGCTAAGAGAGAAGCGCAAGATAGGGGTGGGCGTTCTTATAAAGGGCCACAGGAGAGAGTTTCGATGAGGTTGGAAAATGCTGATCTGGCAACTACGCTTAGATCTATAGCTCAGGTTAGCGGTTACAATATAATAATCGGGGATGAAGTTAGGGGTACAATAACGGTAGAATTGGATAATGTTGAATGGGAAGAAGCTTTGGATTTAGTTCTTAAAACAAAAGGATATACTTATATAATTGAGAGTAACGTGATTAGGGTTGGAGACCCTCAGACTTTCGCGAAGGAAAGAGATGATATCGAACTATCCAAACCTATAAAGAGAGAAATTTTTGTTCTTGAATTCAGTACCCCGGCGGAAATACAGGGAGCGGTAAAAGCTCTTCTTTCTAAACGTGGAAATATAGAAAAGGATGACAGAACGAATTCTATCATTGTAAATGATATTGGTTCGAGGTTAGAATCCGTTGAAAGTTTAGTCGAAGCTCTTGATAAAAAGACTTTACAGGTTGCTATAACTTCCAGAATAATAGACGTCGATAGGACAGCTGCGAGGGAGTTGGGTATTTCCTGGTCTGCTACAGAATTGTCGTATACCGATTTTAGTGTAACGGGAAGTATAGAAGGGAGAAATCCCCCGGATCCCGCTTACGGAACATTTGTTAATATTGCTACAATCCAAGACTGGGGAGTACTTGCCGCAAAGTTAGTTGCTATGGAACAGGATCAGAAGTTAGAAATTAATTCGAATCCCAGAGTTACTACCGTGAATAATAAGGAAGCTACCATATTCGGCGGGAAAAGATTTGCTGTAACCACGCTGGATATTAATGGTCAACCAGTACAGAGATGGTACAGGGCAGGTATCGAGTTAAAAGTTACTCCGCACATAAACGCGGCTGGCGATATTACAATGGAAATCGGTATTGAAATGAGCGATGTTGTTCCGGGAACTGATAATACAGTGGTTACAGAGACTCGGTCGGAGACCGAGACCCTTGTAAAAAACGGACAGACTCTTGTAATAGGTGGGTTTTTCAATAAAACCATTACGGAGAAAAGAACGGGTCTTCCTATCTTAAAAAGTATTCCTTTAATTGGTTTGCTGTTTGGGCATACCACGGCGGAAGAAAGAAAAAGGGAGGTTTTAATATTCATTACTCCCCATATTGTTGAAGCCGTGGGAGAGAAAAACCTTTAGATATTAGAACCGTATAGAGATATTAAATTTGCCGCCGAAGCTGGTAGAAGTCATATTCTCTAGCCGTCGGTTGACATCATTTCTGTAGTTGAGTGATAGGCCTCCGGATATCATTTCGGAGAAAGTGTAATTGCCGCCGAGACTAACATCGATTGATTTGGTGTCTTCTCGATAGTTCTTATCTCCCTCAGAACCGATTCCGTAACTCACATTATCCCTGTATTTAAAAGAGGCGTTAAGGTTTATAGGTTTGTCCCATTTGATATTTCCAAATAAAGGTATTGATAGTCCGGATGGGGAAGGTTTTAAAGTATATGAACATTGAACTGATAAGCTTTTAGTTTGATAATTTATTTCAGGCATATTGGAAGGATAATTTTTTCCCGTACTATATTGAGGTGTTATATTAAACCTGAGCCCATTTTTCATGTTTAAATCTAAACCAGGAGAAATGACGAGTGAAGATGAGCCTTCAGAGTATTCTTTATTAAGACCTTTTGTATAGGTAGAATCCTTTTTTATTGATATAGATAGATTTGTGCGTCGTACGAAGCTTGAAAGGAATGGTACATATTTTTCAATATTTGGCACATTGATATCAATATCAGGAAAAGTTAGAGTTACATCTTTTTTCGCGATAGAAGTACTTTGTAATAGTAATTGATCAGGGACTTTCTCTGTGAGTCTTGCTTGTATTTTTACATTTATTTTAGAGGTAGATAAGCCCGAAGACGCGGAATAAATTTTATTTAAATATCCGCCATCGGTATTTTTTATACTTTCAAAAAGATTTAAGTCAGGTATGGTTTCTAATCCGTATCTAAATCTATAATCCGGTTTGGAATTTAGATAAGCGAATGTTCCGGTTTTATTGAAATTCGCGGAGAGTTTAACCGGAGATATGATCTTTGAGACCTTCGAAATAAGAGGTATTTTCTCGAAGAGTGAGTTTATCTTCAAATCATCGCTTATTGTTATAGTTCTGCTTTGGCTGCATTTTCTTACATCGAGAGAATCTCCCAGAGATTTGGAGTAATCTATACTGTGATCCTGGTCAAAAGAACTTTTGTAAGTTATATTTAGATTATTTATTCCCAGAAAATCAGATGAATGGCTAGCGCTAAATTCTTCATTTAAAGAGGCATCCTGCCCAAGATCGCTAAAAAAGTTCTTATCGGAAAGGGATTCTCGTTCTCTTAGATCGTTTTTAGTTGTGATTGAGTAGTCCAGGTCTATCCATCTTATTGGTTTATAACTGATGTTTCCGATGTTTGTAATATCCTTTTTTACAGGAGAAATACCTTTGTCATATGTAGAATCTTTGTAGTTATATTTGTTTGTTTGACTATATTCGTAAGTTGTTCTTAGGCGAATATTTGTAGGAAGCAGAGAAGAAGATTGTCCTCCAAAAATAGGCGATGAGAGAGAGGGTAACCGCAAATTATAATTCGCGGAAGCTGTGGAGCTTTTAGTAGTGTCTGTGCTTTTAAAAGGGTTAAAATTATCCCCTTCCCTGTATGAACCGCTGAGTTGTAAATTTCCTAATGTATTTTTCAAAAGCCAGGGATCAGAGGTGGAGTTTCTTGAGATATTTATAGTGAGATTTTTTGAATATCCCCTATCGGTTAGAGAATCCGCTTCCTCTGCAGGAAGGGGTACATCTGAGTTTATTCTATACACAGGGGTTTTCTCACTCTGTGTAGTACTAAAAGTAATCGGGCAGTCGACTATTCTATTCAGGAATTTGCCGGCATTAGCAGTTATTCTGAAAGTTTGTGAAGAAACTTCTTTATCCCCCAGGTTTCTTAAAGCATCTAAAGAGCTTTTGTAATTGGCATTTTTTTTGTTGATTTTATATGAAATCCCGGTTATAAGATCTCCAATGTTTGTAGATAGATTGATACTTATATCATTTCCTCTTCGGTTGTCAGCGTTTTTAAAGATGATATCATCGAATAAGATTTCTCCAGTCATGGTTTCGGAAGATGGATTGATAACCCCAAGTTGAACAAATACAACATTTTTCAAAGAAGGACTCCCTTTTAGTGAATAGTTCCCCCGGGTTGTATCGTTATCGACTTTTAAATCCGTGAAATTATCAAGTACAACTTCAAGAGTATCCCATCCGGATTCTTCGGTAATAGTGGTACTGAATTGATAATAATTTGTGGAATCTTTTAAGAATCTTATAAATATTCTTGCTGAATCCGTTTCGGATCCGAGGTATTTCGCGTAAAAATTTAAAGTTTTATATAGACGAAAATCATAACCGCTAGTGCTATTTTCAATCGATAATTCGAGATAATTTTCAATTACACAATAGTTGCCGGTTTTCAAAGAATCTATCTCCAATGAGAGGGATTGCTCTTTTAAGTAGGTGTTGCTCAAAACATTTCTTTCCCGTTCGACGGGAGCAATGTAATCGTCGTCTTCCAGGGTATTTTTTTGTCTTATTGTAAAGGATCCTCCGGTTAGATTCAAAGAGTCATTCGAAGCAAAGCGTACTCCTTTGTTTTGCCATTTATTTCCAACTATTCCAATTTTTGCTATTGTTATTTTTGTTTCTTCATCTAATCCCCGCAACCATGTTCTTGTATATTCAATATTCCTCAGAGAAGGATTTCCGGTTTTCTCATAAGTTAATGAGTCCGAAAGTGGTATTTTAAAAACTTTCCAGCCGTTTAACCCTTCCTTTTCCAGGTATTCAGTCGAAGAAAGATCTATTCTGTACCTGAAAAAGCTGTTATTTCTTTCGAGCGCGAAGTCCCTGTTTAAGTCTTCAGAGTCAAGCTTTCCATTCCCTTCTTTATTGTGGCGTCTTAATGAGTCGGTGTAGGGTCCGCTTCCGGCGTAGTAATCGTCGATTCCATCGTCTAAAGAGTCTGTTTCATATTCCCAATTCCCGTCATCCCATCTGATTCCGTCCAAACCTGTATCTTCGCCAGTTTGAAGGAGCCCGTCAGAATTTTTATCCTCTTTGTCGAGTGTGCCGTTTGGAGATATAATTGTCAAATAATTTCCTGTCTGATCCCTTCCCAATCTGGGAATATCCTCATTCATCTTGTCTCCCATATCGAATATGAGTTCTCCTTCTTCTCCGAGAACCCATATCTCGAGAAAGTTTTTCTGAGAAAAATCCTGTTCCGAAGAAAAAGTTTTCATAATGCCTCCCCAGCTTTCTCTTGGGTCCGGTATCGAAGTGTTTGGCTGAAAATTTAGTACAAGCACACTTGTGTTTCTTTCATTGACATCGGCACTGGCGTATTCGGAAAATATTCTACTCTTCGAGTAGATCCTATCCGTAAACCAGTCTAATTTGCCCAGGTTGCCAATGTTTACAGAATTATCTGGTTGACTGCTGTTATACCAACTTCTTTCAACAAGTTCCAGATTATGGGAAAGATCAATAGATTCCATATCATCCAGGTAACTTTTTCCGCTTGTCGCGGGGTTTGGCATGGAGAAACCATAGTTGCCGTCAATATTGATACGCGATTTGCTGTCTTTATCGACAAGGGGTAAGTGACTGAAGAACTGACTTAAGAATTTAGGCTCTTTGTTTAACGAAAAATCGATATTTCCCGTTGTGATATTGGACGGCTCTTTTCCGACGGAGGAATGAAAAACTCCTTTGTCCGAGCGAGAAAGAAAATTTATGTTAAAATTGAGCCTGCTGTCTTTAAATGGTTGTGATTGAACGTTAGCCTTTGCTTTATATTGTGAGTCGAAAGAAAAGAAAGGCTGGCTTTTAAACGTATAGGTTATTTTTGCGTCGGGGGGTAGAGCTGCTTCTTCTTTTATTGTAACTTCTCCGGTTTGATAATTGATGTCATAGTGCGTACCTTTTGTAAGAATTTTCCCCTCTGCTGTAATTTGTTCGGAACCCTCGATGATAAAACCTCTTTTTCCTTCCAGATAAAAACTTTGCGAAGAGGAGGAGGATGATGTTGAGACAATAATCTCGTATTTTTCCCCGAATTCGCCTGCTGTAGGAGGTTCTTCTCTGTAGATTTCCGCAACCGTATCTGCGCCAAGCCTGGGATTTAAAAAAGGGAATTGATCCGGAAATACAATATCTCCGTGTTCCCAAATAATCAATCCGGGTTTTGGACGCCCCTGATTGTTGTTGGAGATGCCCAGAATGTTTGCAAATAAACTATCCCCGCTCCCCGTAGATTGATTGTTTTCGCCTATGACAATTTTATTTATCTCAATCATTATATCTGATGGTGTTGTTGTGCCAATTGAGTATACATTTCTCATTTGTAAATACCAGGATGTATCGCTTGGAATGGGATTATTCAATTTCAAAGCATAAAGTTCTAAAGTATCGCCCCTTAGATTGCCGAGTGTGTCTATGTTGCCCATGGAATCAGCATAAATTAAATAAACTCCCAAATATTTGCCGTTTAACAAGTAATTGTTTTTTATATAGAAATAAGGTATTTTTTTATCTTCATATATAAATTCTCTAAATTCATAGTCTTCTTCTTCGCTTAATTCGTTAAAAGGAAATGTGTTAATAAAAGAGTTTTCTTTGAAACTAAATAACTTATGTTGTTTTATAGTTCCATCCAGAGTATGACTATAACTCTGGAAAAGACCATATGCTATTAAGGAATCCGAGGACGGGTGTGGTAGACCTGTATAAAAATATCGGTTTTTTAAATATTGTTTATCAAAAAAGGTTGTTGTTGAAGTAGTCAACTCAATTGACCCGGAACCTTCTCCCTCATAAGATTCTAACTTTCCCGCGCTCAAATCAAAGGAAGTTGAACCTATTTTTCCTTTCGTAGAGATTCCGAAAGTTTTTTCTCCTCCGAGTCCCTGTATATCTCCGATGTGCAGTTCTTGTACTATATCATCTTCGATCTCCGAATCCATGCCGGATGCTCCGCCGTACCAGATTTTCAAATCGTTATCCTGTTCGGCTCTTTCTGAATTGTGATCGATTTGAACGTGTATTTTAGTCCCTATCGTTCCTTTTATATTTGCATCGAGGTTCTGGTCCAGTATTATTTGAGGAAACGCGGGAGATGACTCATGGTAAGAGTAAGTATATTTGGTTCTTTCTACTTCCAGAGCGATGTCCTGTTTTCCGTTAATGGATAGATGCCCTCCTTCTCCTATTATATTAGTTAGTCCCCTGGGCATATTTAAGTCGAGGTCGATATCCTGAAATATTCCTTCAGAGGCTCTGGCTTTAGAAGCTTCCGCTGAACTTTTTCTGATTTTTTTGGTTAAGAGTGTTCTGAAATTATCTTTGAATGCCTCATCGCTCAAATTTTCGATGGTTTTTCCTGGTTCCGCGTACAATAAGTGCCCGTTGTAATAATAAGTGGTAATGATAAAATTGCCGGATAGAGCTGAAGTTTTCGTTAAATCTTCCTGGTAATAAAGATTAACCGGAATATTTGAAAGATTTGAGTAGGATAATAATAGAAGGAGATTAAGCATTTGCCATTTTAAATGCTGTTTTAATAGCTGCTTTCATACTGCCGGGGTTCGCGATACCTTTTCCGGCTATATCGAAAGCGGTGCCGTGATCGGGAGAAGTTCGCGGGATAGGTAAACCGAGAGTAATATTTACTCCTTTTCCAAACCCTTTTATTTTAAAAGGAATCATCCCCTGATCGTGATACAGCGCAATTGTGCAATCCTTTTTTTGTGAATTCCAGTATGTATCCGCCGGGAAAGGTCCAGCTATATCGAGTCCTTTTTCTTTCAATTCTTGTATGGCGGGTTTTATTATTTTTTCTTCTTCATCTCCGAAAAGTCCTGTGTCTCCCGCGTGCGGATTGAGAGCTAGAATTCCCAGGGAGGGTTTATCTAAATTCCAATAACGGCGCAGATATTCATCCGAGATAAGAGCTTTTTCTATTATTAGTTTTTTGGAAATAGTCTGTGAAATTAAAGAGAAAGGTATATGAGAGGTAACAAAGGTTACTTTTATTCCCGGTGCTGCCATCATCATTACAAATTTTTCGGTAGAGAATTCCTTAGCAAGGATTTCAGTGTGTCCCGGATATTTATAACCGGCAAGATGAAGAGCTTTTTTGTTTATTGGAGCTGTTATTATTGCTTTGCATAAACCTTGTTTTGCAGATTCTATGGCTTTTATGAGTGACTTGTAAGCGATTTTGCCGTTAGCGGGGCTTATTTTTCCTACATCGAAATTTCCCTCGATGTTAAAGATTTCAGCTTTTTTGGGAATTTTAAGGTGTAATGTTTTCGAGTAATAAGTGATAGCTTCTTTATTTCCAAAAAGAATAACTTTAGGATGAAAATCAGAGAGGGCTTTAAGAGTAACTTCTATTCCGATCCCTCCAGGGTCTCCGAGTGTAATTGCAATCATTTATGATTATATAAGACTTTTTTTCTAATCTGAAAGTTCGACTCAGATTTTTTTGATAAAAATATGTTCTTTTTCCTTTTCCAACCATTCATCTATCAACTGTAACATTTTCTGTTGCATCAATGCTCCGCTCAATCTGTCTTTTATTTCGGAAAACTCTGGTATTCTGTTTTTCTCTTTAGAATTTATTTTTAAGAGGTGAAAATTATTTCCTTCTAATAGAGGTTCACTTATTTGCTCTACTTTCATTGTGTCGACCATAGTCGCGAGTCCCGGGGAGAGTGCCTGGATTGGTACAGGTCCTATTAATTCTATTTCATCAAAAAAAGTAGTATCTGTTCCGCTACCCCATTGTTTTCTTATTTGTAGAGCTTTTTTCTCTGCTGATTTAATTTCTTCTTCGTTAAATGTATATTCCAGCAATATTTGTGATAGATTTAGGTTTATTCCTTCTCTTTTATCTAATTTTATTATATGATAACCGGTAGGGGACTCGAATATTTCCGCTTCTCCTTCTTTGAGTTCTAATACTCCAGTAAGGTGAGGGGGTATATCGTTTGGGGTAAACTTTCCCAGTTTTCCTTCGTAAGGAATAGTAGCTACGTCGTCGGAGTATTTTTTTACAAGCGAAGAAAAATCCGCCCCTCTTTCATACTCTGTAAGCACTTTTTTCGCTTTATCCAACAAATAGTTGTTATCAGGTGAAAGTATAGGGATTTGAATTTTACCGATAGTGACTATTTCGGGGATACTAAAAGAATCTTTATGATTCTGGTAAAATCTCTGGATTTCAGCTGGTGAGACTTTTAATCTTTCTCTGAATTTCATGCCAATGAGTTTGTTCGTTAGAATCTGAACTTTTACTTGTTCGTTATAAAGTTTGTCAACATAATCATTTGTGAGCAGGGCGGCAATTCCGGGAGTGTTTGCTGTTATTTCGTTTTTCATTTTAGATATTTCTTCTTCGCTTACTGTCAATGTTTCTTCTTGTGCTATATATTCTATGACTTTATTGTTAATTACTTTATCTATTAGGTCGTCATATCCAACTCCGGGATAAAACATTGCAACATATGTTATTTCTTCTTTGGTTATGGGTTCTCTATCGACAACGCACACAAGTTCGTCGAAAGCCGAAAGCAAACATAGAAATAAAAGCATTTTTATTCAGTAGGTGTGGGTAATCCGGGAGCGCTTATCGGAATTCCCAATTCCTTTTCCAAAACCTCAGGGTATATTTCATAGGAGTATACTCCTTTTAGGGAGTCTACCAGGGCTTCAGACCTTTGTTGGAATTTATCTGTTCTTATTTTCAACATTATTGATTGCGCCACATTTTCATATTCTACGGGAGATTTTTTTATTGAGTGTAATTTAATTATGTCATAGTTAAATTCCGTTTGGACAACATTAGAGAATTCCCCCGGTTTTTCAAGTTCAAAAACGATTTCTTCGAAGAGGGGATAGGAAGAAGTGAGGTCTCCTTTTCTAAAAGACCCAAGGCGGCCTCCGTTTGGTGCGGTCTCATTGTCAGTAGAGTGTTTTTTTGCTAATTGATAAAAGCTCGCTCCCTTTTTAAGTTGAGATAGAACTTCTTCTGCCTGGGCTTTTGAGTTAAAAGACATATGTGATACTTCTCTGATGGAATTGAATTCATCTTTATGTTGTTCAAAATAACCTCTTGCTTCTATATCTGAGACAAATTGGACTGCTTCCAGTATTTCCTGTATATACGCTCTTGTTAACAGTTGTTTCTTGATTTGCTCAACTCTTTCTTTTATTTCCGGGTCGTTCAATAGGCCTTTTTTTAGGGCGTCTTTATAAATTATTTCGTTAGCAATCCAATTATCTAATATTGCTTGCCTGTTTTCAGCAGTTGTTTGCATTAACATTTGCGGGGGTATCTGTTGCAGGAAATCTTCCATAGTTAAAGTTGTGTTTTCAACTTTAGCTAATATTTTCCCTTCTTTTTCTTCTCCTTTTTTGCAGGCTGTTGTCAATAAAATCCCGACGAATAAGATTACATATAAGTTTTTCATTTTAAGCATTAAAATTACCTCCTTAATAGGGTTTTGCCCCGTTTTAGGACAATATTTTTAGTCTATATTTTTCCTTGTTTTGTTCGTAAATTTGTTTTCCGATTTGCTGTGCCTTATATACTTTGTAGTCGTTCCTTATAGTAGTTTTAACATCATTATAATTCTGTTTGTAGCTTTTCTTTATGTCTGTTACTTTTATTATTGCCCAGCCGATTTCAGTTTCAAAGGGTTCTGAAATTTGTCCTTTTTTTAACTCGAAGGCAACTTGTCCTATACTGCCCAGCTGATTGTTAGTAATATATCCTATTTCTCCGCCTTGTTTCTTTGCTCTTCCAATTGATACCTCTTTCGAAAGGTTTTTGAAATTCTCTCCGGAAATAAGTTTATTTCTTGTTTCACGAGCTTCACTTTCTTTTTTTACTTCGATTAAAGAAACTTTTCTTTTTGGTGCTACTACATATTTTTCCGTGTTATTTTTATAAAAAACCTTTAAATCTTCTTCTGTTTCTTTGATTATAGATAAGATTTCCTTATTTTTGAAAAAATCTATAGTAGCATCTCTCAAAGCACGGTTGTGATTTTCTGCCATTGAACTTTCTCTTTGAGCCCCTGTTCTTTTGCATATTGTTATGAAAACACTATTTAAAATTTGTCTATATATGAAATTTTTAATTGATGCTTGACTTTGTAATAAGGAAAAGTCTCCCGATTGATGTAGGTCTTGTAAAAAATTACTTATTTTGTATTTTCCTATAGAGCTTTCCGCCAGTATTATTTCTAAATCTTTATTCTGGAATGCCGATTTCACAGGAATAGGATTTTTCTCTAACTGTGATATTTTTTCGGATAAAAAATCAAGGTTTTTTTGATTGAATTTTATATTTGCTATCCACGGGATAGATCTGTTTATTATTTTATTTTGTTCAATAGAAGAGTTATATCTTGAAAGTTGCATTTTGAATTTGGGATTAGTAATTTCTTTCAGCATAATTTCTTTATCGATGCTGCTTTCTCCGTTGTGGTATTTGATGTCGGTTATCTTGACTATATTCCAAGTGGGACCGTTTTTAAGTGGAAGCGAAATTTCCCCCTTATTCATGGTAAATACTTTTTGAAAAAAGGGTGGCAACTTAGGAGATAAACGAAATGAATAGTCTAAAACTCCTTTGGAATGTCTTATTTCCGGATTAAACGAATATTCCTCTGATATTTCCCCGAAATCTTTGCCGCTCTGCACTGCAAGGTAAGCTTTTAAAGCTTTAGATAGATTTTGTGTTTGAATAAGCTGTATATTTATTGTTTTCCTGGAAAGCTTGTAATAGGCTGCGAGTTCATAAAGTGAAGGGTCGGAAAATTTTTTCATATATGAATTTAGGGCTGTTCTTGTTATTTGTTGATGAAAATTTCGGTCTATTCTTGTTTTTACTGAGTCATCGTATCCTTTTTCTTTTGCCAACTCAAAAAAAATAAAATTTTGAAGATGTTGTTCCAGAGTTAGATTCTCCGGTATGTCTTCTTCAAAAACTTTTTTATTTGCAATTATAGCAACAGGCTTCTCCTTAGAAATAAAAGAAAAAGCAGAAATTAAAGCCAAAAATATCATAAGTTTCCTCCAGAATTTTTTATGGTAACATAAGTTATATTCAATATAAGTCAAGAGGTGTGTTTTACAGTTTAAGACGTTTCAATTTGTTAAATGTTCCCTTATATATTGTCTTAAAATTTTGAGAAATCTTTTGAGTTGACATAGGATAGCTTTCTTTTATCATAGTAGATATAGAGGTTAAGATGAAAAATAAAAAAATTGCTCCGTTTGGATCATGGCCTTCGCCGGTAAAAGCGAAATTTATTGCCGCAGGGCATATTCGACTGGGGCAAATTAAGGTTGATGAAAATCAAGTGTATTGGGTCGAAAATCGTCCCTCTGAAGAGGGACGTAATGTGATAGTCGCACGGAATTCTAAAGGTGAGAATTTCGACGTCATTCCTTCCTCTTATAATGCGCGTACGCGAGTTCATGAATATGGGGGTGGAAGTTTTACTGTCAAAGATAAAATTGTTTGTTTTTCAAATTTCGAAGATCAGAATTTGTATATCAAGATACCCGGGGAAGAAATAAAACCTTTGACGGGAAATAATAATGCTCGTTACGCGGATTTAAATATCGATATGAAATTTAAGAGGGTTCTATGTGTAAGGGAAAAATATAAAAATTCTGAAAAAGAACCCGGTAATTCAATTGTCAGTATTTCGCTTGAATCTTCAAATGATGAACAAACCCTGATTTGGGGTAATGATTTCTATTCTTCTCCCAGGTTAAGCCCTGACCGTAGAAAAATCGCGTATTTAACCTGGAATCATCCCGAGATGCCATGGGATGGAACTGAATTATGGGTTGCCGATTTGAACCCGGATGGTTCTATAGGTAAAAAAGAAAAAATCGCAGGTGGTAAAAAAGAGTCTATTTTTCAGCCGGAGTGGTCTCCGGACAATGTCTTGTATTTTGTATCTGATAGAAATAACTGGTGGAACATTTATAGGTTTAATAAGAATAAAGTTGAATCTCTTATTAAGATGAAGGCAGATTTTGGTTTACCTCACTGGGTTTTTGGACTTTCGACTTATGCTTTTTACTCGGGCAATAAAATTGTTTGTTCGTATACAAAAAAGGGAAAATGGTTTTTGGGACTTTTAAATTTGGAAACAAAAAATTTGGATTTAATAAAGACAAAGTATGACACTATTTCTTGCGTTAAGATAATGGGGAAAAATCTGATTATGATAGCAGCTTCTCCACGGCAGTCTCCGTCGATTATCAGTTTGAATATTAATACGAGAAAAAGCAAAGTTTTAAGACATTCCGCAGATAATTCTATTCCTTTGGAATATATTTCTGTGCCGAAATCTATGACTTTTACTTCTAATAGAGGAGAAGAAGCTTATGGGTTTTATTATCCTCCCAAGAACAAGAGATTTAAAGGACCCAAAGGAGAAAAACCCCCTCTTATTGTTATAGTTCATGGGGGGCCTACATCCTCCACCTCGACATCTCTGGATTTAAAAAAGCAGTTTTGGACAAGTAGAGGTTTTGCGGTTTTTGACGTTAACTATGGGGGAAGTTCAGGATACGGGCGTAATTATCGTGATAGGTTGAAGGGTACGTGGGGTATCAAGGATGTAGATGATTGTATAAACGGAGTAAAGTTTTTGGTAAAAAAGGGAAAAGTCGATGGAGAGCGTTTGATAATAAGAGGAGGAAGCGCGGGTGGTTATACCGTGTTATGTGCTCTTACTTTCAGAGATTTTTTTCGAGCTGGCGCCTCTTATTATGGAGTCAGCGATCTTGTAAAATTAACCGAGGAGACTCATAAATTTGAATCTCATTATCTCGATTCTCTTATTGGAAAATATCCCGAACAAATAAAACTTTATAAAGAACGTTCCCCTATAAATTCCGCGGGTAAACTTCGTGTTCCTGTAATATTTTTTCAAGGGGCAGAAGATAAGGTTGTTCCCCCGGAACAATCCAAAATTTTTGTATCTTTTTTAGAGAAAAAAGGTGTTCCTGTTTCATATATTCTTTTTGAAGATGAGCAACACGGATTTAGAAAAGAACAAAATATCAAACGTTCTTTGGAGGCTGAATTATATTTTTACTCACGTATCTTCGGTTTTGAATTAAAAGAAGAGATAGACCCCGTTCCAATTAAAAATTTATATACATAATCTGTTTTCAAAGGAACCGGGATGAAACGGTATTTCTCTTCTGCGTTTCGGTATTATAAAAACCCGTTTTTATAATACATTAATTAAGATCCTAAAAACAAAAAACCCCCTTGACAAAATCCAAAATTGTATTATACTATTGATACAATATTATGGAAATTGATAAAAGTAAACCAATTTGGAGGCAGATAGTCAAGGAAATCAAAGAGAGGATTTCTCGAGGTGATATCGAAAAAGATGTGCCGACAGTGAGAGCGCTCGCGGAAGAGTTGGGAGTCAATCCTAATACCGTGGCGAGGGCGTACAGGGAAATGGAAAGAGAGGGTGTTGTGAAGAGTTGGGTTGGGAAGGGAACGTGGGTAAAGAAAGGTTCTCGAGATA
>Ga0315537_1002465_pt1 | contig 14123 bp, 15 predicted proteins | sample SalMarSW160270MG_FD_203091 | JGI IMG/M metagenome (GOLD analysis project Ga0315537, IMG submission 203091) | Salt marsh sediment microbial communities from the Plum Island Ecosystem LTER, Massachusetts, United States - Salt Marsh Sediment SW1602-70 ... | reverse complement strand
CGTCTTCTGCGTCTCTGGCTGCAAGCATTGTGTTCATGTCTATCATGTATGCTAGGTAGTCCACGCGCTTTTCGAGTTCCAGAACCTCTTCAGCGAGTTCATGGCTGTTGAAAAGGGCTGCTGAATATGCTAGGTCGATCATTATCTCTGACACGTCTTTCATTTCGGTGAGAGCTTCGCGAACAGAGATGGGTCTATACTCAATTTTATCCGATTCTGCCAAGAAGAGAAAACTCCCTTAGATCAATTCTGTTGCACGCTATCAATTTGCCGTGTCGATACTATATGATAACCTGCAATCTTTTAATTCTATCGTAATAACCCGTTTTGGCTTACGAAATCAGGGTGAGTATTAGTCCAGAGGCTAGGGGCATTGTTAGGTTATCGTTAATGGGTAGAGGAATCCCTTCCACCAGCATTCCAACTGCGGCGGCAATCAAGGCTCTCACTGGGTCAACGAAAATCATGGCGCCCAAGAAGGCAAACAGGAAACCGAAGATTGTTCCTTCCAGATTCTTTCCTTTGTTGAAGGGGAGGCGGGTTCTTCCAAATTTCATTCCAAATATATGAGCGCAGCCGTCGCCTAGGGTTAATGTTGTGATGGCTACGTAACGTATGGGCGCTGGGAAGATGAGGAGAGAGATTGCTATGCCTAGGGCAAAATGGATGGGGGATGTTGCGAATTCGTAGAGTTCTGTTTTGTTTGCTGCGTTCCAAGTTATCGATGAAAGTATAGGAAGGTTGACTCCGCGTACTCTGGCGACTTCAGATAGGGTGTAAATGAGGGTTACGAGAAGTATCAACGAAGCCACCATGATGTTTCCGAGAAGATATATGCAGACGAATGTTAACAGAAAGCTGCTCATGTGAATTGCCTCTCGGAAACCTCGACTTCTTGATAGTTTAGGCTGGGGAACTGGCGAGTTTTCTCCTGTTATTGGCGGCAGGATTTCTGTTAGTTCGCCTCTTGTCACGAAATCGGATTTGGCGCTTAGAATGAAATCGGGATTGTAGCCTATCCTCAACTTGCATAAAGGAAACATTGGAAGGTTGTTTCTGTCATCAGCGACCATGACACAGTCTTGGGCGGTTAACCCTTCTTTTTCAAGTATTCTCTGCAAAACAACGGCTTTGCCTCCAGACCTGAGAACGTCGCCTCCTATGGCACCCGTTAAACGTTCATCCGCTATCTCCAGTTCCAGACCATAAGCATAGTCAGCCTGTAGTCTCGTCGCTAAGTCTTCTACGACTGGAGTGGGAAGACCCGAACTTATGAGCGCTGTCCTGTAACCTTTATCGTTTAATGTTTTGAAAACTTCCTCAGTGCCGGGCATCAGGGGCATCCTTTTGTGAAGTTGAAGAATCTCTTCTGCCTTGAGGTCTTTGAGCATCGCAAAGATTCTTCTCAGTGCAGATTCAAGAGATAACAGTCCAATCTCGTAAAGAAACCCTAATGCAAGGACTCTTATGAAGCCCAGAAACCCCACTTTCCTTGATATCTCAAAGAGAAGATAACGATTCTTCGGTATCAAAATCCCCTCAACATCAAAGACAACCAAACGACTGGCTCCATGTCCCATTTCCTTTCCGTCAGCCATTGGAGATTTTCCTCTTCCCATTATTGGTCTTGTCTTGATTGAAGAGCTTATCGGAAACAAAAAGCAAAACGAAATGTTTGAGCAGGCTAGTTTCATTTTTTCATTATGTTTTTGATTCCGTTGTCTTTAAGTACACCAGCATCCTAAGAAAATTGTTACAGTTAAGAAAAACTTTGGAGGTGTGTTGCGTTCGCTAAACTTTTGGTCACCTCGGCGTGGCCTTACATCAATTACATTCCTCATCTAGGCAATATCGTAAGCTCCATTCTTTCAGCGGACGTTGTAGCCCGCTATTACCGCCTCAAGGGAGACGATGTTGTGTACGTGACTGGCTCAGACGAGCATGGAACACCCATCGAAATAGAAGCTGTTCGATTGAATATTCCTCCAAAACAGCTGACAGACAGAAACCATGCACAAGTGGTGGACCTCTTCGAAAGGTGGGGAATAGCCTTCAGCAACTACACTCGGACAGAGAACCCTGTGCACAAGGAGTTCGTGCGAAACTTTTTGCTGAAAATCTACGAGAACGGCTACATCTTCACCCAAGAAACCGAGCAGCTTTACTGTCCCCAATGTGACAGATTCCTGCCTGACAGATTCGTAGAAGGAACCTGCCCACACTGCGGATACGACAGCGCCCGGGGAGACCAATGTGACTCCTGTGGAAACCTTCTTGAACCCACAAATCTTCTGCAGCCCCGCTGTGCAATATGCAACTCAGCGCCAATCAAAGAAACTAGAAAGCACTGGTACTTTGATCTGCCCAAGCTAAGCGAAAAACTCCGCGACTACATCCAGAACAACGAGCAGTTACCCGACAACGCTCGAAACTTCACCTTGAACATTCTGAAGCAAGGGTTGAAGCCTAGGCCAGTCACTCGGGATAACAAGTGGGGGATTCCGTCGCCCTTTCCGGGTTCTGAGGACAAAACAATCTATGTTTGGGTTGAAGCCGTTCTGGGGTACCTGTCAGCCACTGTTGAATACTTCAAGCGAATGGGCGAGGAAGAGCGGTGGAAGGAATACTGGTTCGACAAAGAAGCGAAGACGCTGTATTTCATAGGAAAGGACAACATTCCCTTCCACACCATTATTTTGCCAGCCCTGCTCTTAGCCACCCACGAAGACTACAATTTGCCCTGGACCGTACACTCCACAGAGTTTCTGATGTTTGATGGTCAAGCCTTCTCCAAGAGCCGAAGAATAGGAATCTGGATCGACGAGGCTCTGGAACTCTTTCCAGCGGACTACTGGAGATACGCTCTCATGTCCATACGCCCTGAAGTGAAAGACACAAACTTTTCATGGACAACCTTAATCGAAAAAGTGAACTGTGACCTAAATGACACCCTAGGCAACTTCATCCACAGAACATTAACCTTCATAAACAGGCAGTTCGACAGCACAGTGCCGCAGCCAAGCAGCCTTGATGAAAAGGACAAAGCGGTTCTTATAGAGGCTAAAGAAATTGTGGACAAGACTGCAGAGCGGATGGAAATCTTCAAACTGCAAGAGGCTCTACGCCACGCCATAAGCCTAAGCCACCTAGGAAACCGATACTTTAACGAGAAGGAGCCTTGGAAAACCATAAAAACAGACCGCCAACAGTCAGCCAACAGCCTGTATGTTGCTGCCCAGATCGTCAAACAGTTGGCAATAATTCTGGAACCCTTCATTCCCTTCACAGCCGAAAAACTCTGGAAGCTCCTAAATCTACCCGGTTCTGTTCATGAGCAAACATGGAACGAAACAGAAAAAGAGCTGCCGCCCAATCACCGGATAAACAAGGCAAAGCCTCTTTTCAGCAAGATAGACGAATCCGAAGAGGAGCTTCAAGCCAAGCTGGAAAAAGTGAGGATCGTAAATCAACGTTAGACAGGTGAAGATGAAGGGAAGCCTTTGGGACTGAAAATCGACCTTCACGTTCACACGTGCTATTCCCGCGACTCTTCTATAACCCTCAAGGAAGTTGTCGCCTACTCCAAGAAGCGGGGACTGGATGGAGTTGCAATCACAGACCACAACACCGTCAAAGGCGCCCTCAAACTAAAAACCCGTGACATCCTCGTTGTCCCCGGAATAGAAATCTCCACCTTAAACGGGCATCTTCTCGGTCTCAATGTAACCGCGTCGATACCTGCAAAACTGGGCATCGAAGAAACCATTCGCCGAATTCATGAAGCTGGAGGAATCGCTGTGGCGCCACATCCTACTACAGTCTACAAGTCACCGCCGAGCCGACGGATAAGCTCCTATGATGCAATCGAGGTGATGAACGCGGCTTCCATTCCATTCTCTGTTTTCACGTATTTGAGCAAAAGATTTGCTGCTGGTCTAGGTCTTCCGCAGACTGGTGGAAGCGACTCTCATTACGCTCCTGAAATTGGGGCAGCCTACACGATTGTTGAGGCTGATCCTGATGTTGACGAAATTCTATGTGCCATCAAAAAGGGAGCTGTTGTTCCTAAGGGAAAGGGGATACCTTGGAAAATTAGGCTCGGACGAACTGCGTTAGGGCTGAAAAGAAAAATTTGAGAATGGGAAGGGCTACTCTTCTGGTTCTTCGAGCTGGTCTAGCCCTAAGTCAATATGTACGTTGATTTCGGGTTCTGTGGGAGGTTCTATGTCAATTAGGTCTATTCTGGGAGTCGTGGGAATAACATCAATCGGTTCAAGAGTCAATTTGGAAACTTCCCCCGGCCTTTCGATTTTTAAGAGTTTTTCTACGTTTCTAGCCATTTCAGCTTCTTCCCCAGGCCTCTATGCTGAGGAGGTCTCGAACCGCTGTGCGGATGGCCTCGGCTCTGTTGGGATAGTATTTTTCGTTAACTAGGCTATCTAATGCCCGGATATAGGGCTCAGGTAGGTGTAGTGTGATCATTTTCATTTTTTATTTCTCCGTTGGTACGATTAACTAAGCAGAGATTGTTTGCGTCTTATATGTCTTAATGTTAAGAAACAAATATGATTCAAATATGAACATACTACTATTTATAAGGCTTTCTATTACCCGTCTCGAATCCCATGCGCCTTCATGTAAAAAACCTGCTTTGCAGAATCTTTATGTTTCTCTCGTACGATTAAAACCGTATAACTCAGATTATGCCTTCTGTAACCGTGGCTGTGACAATTGGGCTGAAACTTGATGGTTGAAGGGTCTAAACGGGTTTACGTTAAAAGTTTTGGTTGTTCGGCGAATCTTGCGGATGGAGAAGTCATTGCCGGCTGCCTTTCAAAAGCTGGCTTTGAGGTTGTTGATGATCCTCAAGACGCGGAAATCTTGCTTTATAACACGTGTGCGGTTAAGTCTCCCACCGAAAATCGGGTCATAGACATTTTAAGAAAGGCTCCGAGAGACAAGCGGCTTATAGTGACAGGTTGTCTGCCTCTGATAAATTTTGAAAGATTGAAAAATGAGGTGGATTTTGATGGGGTGGCGGGTCCAGCGCCGGGCGACAAGATTGTTGAGGTTTTGCGTCGTGTAGTTGCTGGAGAGAAAGTTGTTTTTTTGGGGGGTGTTTCTAAACCGAGTTTGTGTCTTCCCAGGATTCCGGTGAATCGTGTTGTAAGCATTGTTCCCATTAACTATGGCTGTCTAGGGAACTGTTCCTATTGTTGTGTGCATTTTGCCAGAGGGAGGCTGAGAAGCTATCTGGTTGATGAGGTTGTTGGGCGGGTGAAGATGGATTTGGTTTCTGGCGCCAAGGAGGTGTGGTTGACTTCTCAGGATACGGCGTGTTATGGGAAGGATATTGGAGCAAGTTTGGCGGGTTTGTTGAGGCGAATTTGTGAGTTTGAGGGCGAGTTTTTTGTTCGGGTGGGAATGATGAATCCGAATCATGTGATGGGTATGCTTGATGAGCTTGTTGAAGCCTACAAATGCGGGAGGGTTTTCAAGTTTTTGCATCTGCCTGTTCAAAGTGGGGATGATGAGGTTCTTGAGCTTATGAATCGGCGTTACACCGTAGAAGAGTTTAAAAGGATTGTTCAGGCTTTCAGGGAGGAGATTCCGAGATTAACTCTTTCGACAGATGTTATCTGCGGTTTTCCTGGAGAGAGCAGAGAGGCTTTTGAGCATACAAAGAAGCTCATAGCAGAGGTTCAGCCTGACATTGTTAATGTGTCAAAGTTTTTTTCGAGACCCCGCACGCCAGCAGAGAAGATGGTTTCTCTTCCTCCAGAAGAGGTGAACCGTAGAAGTAGGGAGGTGGCGGAGTTGTCCAAGAAGGTTTCTTTTGAGAAGAACAGGGCGTGGATGGGCTGGGAGGGAACGGTTCTGTTTGATGAGAGAGGTAAAGGCGAGTCTTGGATGGGACGAAACTTCGCTTACAAACCTGTTGTGGTTAAGGCATGCGAGTCTTTGGTTGGAAAGTTTGTTCAGGTTCGGGTGATTAATGCTTTCTCTACCTATCTTGAAGCCGAGCTTGTGTGAAGAGCCTTTAGCCTCCGCCCACCGGAGGAAGAATTGCAACCGTGTCTCCTTGTTTCAGTTTTGTGTCGAAGCCTTGTAGAACGTTGATGTTTTTGCCGTTTAGAAGAAACGACAGAAAACCGTGCACTTTTCCTTTCTTGTTGTAGATGTATTCTCTGAATTTTTTGCCGTATTTCTCAGAAAGCAGAGTCAGCAGTTCCTCAACAGTGATGACGTTTTGTAACTGAACTTCGTCCACCTTCTTGCCGGTTATTTCCCGCAGAGAAGTGAAAAACTTGACTTCGACTTTCATCTGTGCTCTGTCAGTGTATTTTTCGGGGCGGAATTTATTCTATTCTATGCCACAATTACCTGTTAATAGTGGATGATAGAGGGTTAAGCTGGGTTTTGGTCGATTAAACTTAAATAGCGCCACAAATTCTCAGATTAGCGGCACCACTTAGATTGTTGATTGAGCCGCCGTAGCTCAGTTCGGTAGAGCAACGGGCTGTTAACTCGTGGGTCGAAGGTTCGAGTCCTTCCGGCGGCGCCACTCCCATTTTCCAGTCAAACAGCAAGAGAAGCCTTTTTTGGTGTTTGCTTGTTAGTTGTGGTTCTCCTCTTCTTCAGTAGTGGATTCTTCAGTTATTTTGCGTGGTCCAGCATCTTTTGGTTTTATTAGCTCTAGTGTGGCAGGCAACAACAGGATGATTATGAATGCGGCTATGACTATGATCAAAAATATTAGCAGGTAATGCATTGGAGTCAGATTCACGAACAAGGTGCATTTGTTTTATCGGCTATCTGCAAATATAATACTTTCCAAGAGGCAACTGATGGTTGGTTGTGCTTTGTTTTTCAGAAAAAAGACTGTTTTCAACATAGCACTGTTATTAGTCTCCTAATATGAAGGAGTTCTGTTGTTAGTTTGTTGTTTTGGGTAGTTTCCGATTGAAAAATATAATCAGCAAGGTTGCAGTAAGGAGCAACGGCAGAATGATCCATGATGGAAACTCTGGAACTTCAACAATCGGATTCCCATATGGCTCCATCAGTGGATTATTGTCAGTGAAGTAAAGGTAATGTAGAGATTACGTAAGGTGTATCACCTATCCCATCGCCATCCGTGTCTGTTCCGTTATATTGATACCAAAAGTTTCCTCGCGTGCCATTACTGAAACTTATTGTAGAATTTGGAATGTGGGAACCGCCTGTTATGGGAAACTCAACATCAAAATCATTATAGAAGTTGTTATTATAAACCAAAACTTCTATCGGAATAAATGTCTCAAAATCTATTTTGTTACGTACTGTTAATCCCTTTTGGTTGCCTGCAATGGTGTTTCCAACAATAACATTTGAGTTTCCACCAACAATTCGAATGCCTGCCTCGTCAATATTAAATGTGGTTCCTGTTACAGTGTTATTAATGATGGTGATGGAAGAAGAATTCTTCACATCAATTCCGGAGATACCTACACTGATACCATGGGTACCATAATAGTCATCTTTAATGTACATATTCTCCACTGTTATGTTGCTTAAGCCTGATATGACAAGCCTCGCATTTTGAAGCATATGCCCATTTCCGTCAATCACGATGTTACTTCTCTGCACTACTATGTCACCATCTATAACCGCATCCGTTGTGAAAGTGTAAACATTTCCTTCTTGTTGAATTTTATCCGTTCCCTCAACGCTTCCGTCAGCTTGGATGTAAATTGTGCTTTCTGCTTTCATTGTCCTGATTTCAAAAAGGCAAACCAGAACAAAAGAAAGAATCAGTAATAGCACAATTATTGATCTGATTCTCTTCAAGTAAACTCCTCCCGCTGGTTGGGGGTACATAGTTTGTGTTTGTAAACAGCCAAAGTAACGGCTAACGCTGCGAACGTAAGTGTCATTGGTGCCCAAGTTGGAAACTCTGGGATTTTTTGTTCTGAATTGATACTGATGGTGAAATAAACTGTGCTATTGTCTAATCCAATATTGTGATAAGAGCCTGGAAACTCGTATTTTCCATAAACAGTTATGCTATGTGACCCTTCAGGCATTTCTGGCAGAGTCGCCCATCCAGTGATCAAGTAGTAGGATTGTATCGAAACGCCTGTGGTTTTTGTACCGTTGGCATCGGTAAATTCTGCCTCTATAGGAACGGGTCTTGATTCTGTGCGGATTGTTGTGTTAGTTTTTCCATCGATAGAGTAAACCAATGTTACGTTCGATGTGTTTGGATTAAGAAATGTTTTAACTGTAACGTTTAGCGTTAACAATCCGGAACTGTAGGTACTGTTAGACGGAGATGTGATGCTGATTGGCGAAGCAAGAGGGAAGCCTTGTCCATCTGAAGTGTAAGGTGCCTTAACAGTTTGAACTCCAGCCACTAACAAAACTAAGAGCGCCAAAATGAGCGTTAGCGCCGATGCTGATCTTTTCATGCTCTCTTCTTTCCCCATTACAGGCATCAACAGTACCTTCCCTAAAAGAATTGAAAAGGGTTTTTGTCAAGAAACTTTGACCAAAACAGATACAGCTGATCTTTGAATTAGTCAAGAAAAATTAACCAAAAAAATTCAATAAAACTCGGGATTCATTCCAATCCCATTCTAGCATCGTTTTAGCTAATGTCAGTCTCCTAGTATGATGTCCTGAGTTTCTGAAAGGTTATCAGCGAGTTATTCTCTTACATTTTTTGGTTTGATATAAAGATGGAGTGGCTTGTGTTTGCTTTGCTGTGCCCGGCGTTCTGGGGCTTGAATAACGTTTTTTACAAATTTCTTATGACCAAAAAGTTTCGGAGCTATTTTTCCATGCTGTCTTTTATGGGTTTCATAGATGTGATTTTCGCTGTCATCGTATGTTTAGTTAACCCTGTTAGTTTCATTTTTCCCACTGTTCTTTTTGCTATGGCGGTTGGTCTTATGCCGCTCTTGGCGTTTTGGTTTTACTCTAAAGCGCTTATGGTGGAGGAGATATCACGGATAACGCCTCTGTTCCAGTTTATACCCATATTCGTTGTCTTGTTATCAGTTATTTTTTTGAACGAAATCTTAAGTGTGCAACGATATTTTGGGGTCGCCATAATCTTAATCGCCTCAATACTGATTTCGTATAGAAACTCGAAAAGCGGAAAATCCTTATCTTCTGCGCTTAAATTCATGATACCCTTCAGTGTAGTTCTTGCTGTACACGCCATTTTAGAAAAGTTTCTTCTAACCTACATAGACTATTGGTCACTGTTCTTCTGGAATATTCTGGGTGCCTTCTGCGGCATCCTATTCTTGCTAACTTTTTCTAAACCACGCAGAGAATTCACTGAAACGGTTCCTGCTGTTGGAAAAAGAGCCCTCTTTGTAATGTTTGTAGGAGAAGGAGTATACTTTTTAGGCACAATATGCTGGCTAATCGCCGCATCTATGGGTTACGTCTCTTTGGTCTCCGCATTTGCAGGCTTACAGCACTTCTTCGTTTTCATCTACGTGCTACTGTCAAGTTTATTTGTGCCAGAACTCCTCAAAGAAGAGATAAGTAGAGATGTAATTGCCTTGAAAATTTCTGCAATAGCTTTAATGTTCGCAGGAACTTGGCTAATAACAGTATAACTTCAAATGTGCTAAAAGAGTGTTTGCAGCAAAAACAGTTACTTTTTCAATTTGATAATTCCTTCAGGTTTACCTAGATAAACTAGGTCTGCCATTCCAATGAAGAGACCGGTTTCAATTACTCCGGGGATAAGCTTGAGCCGCCGATTCAGTTCTTCAGCATCACCTATAGGACCAAAATCCACATCAACAATATAGTTGCCGTTATCCGTCACCACTGCACCAACCTTTCCTTTTCCCTCCCGCAAAACGGGCTTCCCATCCAGCTCCTTTATGCCCGCCGTAGCTGTCGCCAAGGCAAAGGGCAAAACCTCCACTGGAACCCGACAGTTTGTTCCCAGTTTTTCCACCAGTTTCGTTTCATCCGCAACTATAACGACCTGCTTGGCTGCTGAGGCAACAATTTTCTCTCTCGTCAATGCTCCGCCCCCGCCCTTAATCAAGTTGAGTTTCTGGTCTATCTGGTCGGCGCCATCTATCGCCAAATCCAGAATAGGATGCTCATCCAAGGTCGTCAAGGTAACACCTGACCGCACAGCCACAATCATAGCCTGACTAGAAGATGGGACTCCGAGAACCCGTAAGCCATCCTGCCGAATAAGCCGCCCAATCTCCTGAATCACATAGGCAGCCGTGCTTCCACTACCCAACCCAACGACAAAACCGTCTTCTACATGCTTAACTGCTTCCAAGGCTACCCTTCTCTTAGCTTCTTCTCTCCAACTCACCTTTTCAGGCCTCAGTTTCCATTTGCCCAAGCCGCTCCAAAACCTTTTCCACCTCAGCTCTAATCTGGTCAATTCTCTCTTCAGCCTCAGTTTTCCTCGGTTTCAAGAGCTTCCGCGGCTTCCTCATAACTGTTTCAGGTTGAGAAGACAGTAAAGCTGGTGAAGGTTTGGGACCCTCGGGTTTTGGCTTTATGTCCAGATTCACCCTCAAACCCCCTATTTTTTTGTTTATCTCATCGAAGCGTTCATTGAATAGTTTGATAAGGTCCTCTTGCATGCCTTCCAGTTCGTGGAGTGCTACAACTGACTCATTTTCGTTGATGGAGTCTTTGATCTCAAGCATCCTATGCTTGTATCCTTCGGCTAGACACTCTCTTTCCTTCTCGCTTATTTTTCCTTCAGCCTGAGCTTCGTAGAGGCGCCGAATGCCGTAACTAAGAATTTCCCTCTCCACGTCTAATAGGCTAAGTTCCTTTCTGGACTTCTGAGCGTCAAAATTCGTAACTGTTCGTTCTTCCTTCAGGGGCAATATCGTGGCAGTCTCGGGAACTTCCAGCGGCTCTTCGCTGGTCTTTTTCCTTCCGCTCCTCATCATATAGATTGTTATCAAAGCTACTACAACTGCCCCGAGTGCAATCGCGTACGGCAAGACCTCAGAAATCACGAAGGTTCCTTCTCCAACCACGTTCCTTTTTTTTATTGTTGTATATAAGTTTGCGGAATAAGTTTCTGAAGCTTTCGGTCATTTTTATATAAAAACCCTCCGTAGACACTTAGAAAGCCCTTCAGGGTGGAGCATCTGACAAATCGGGATCGAAAAAGTTGATAGCTAAAGCAGCGACACCTCGGGGAAGAGACCTAGCTTCTTCGATTGACCTCTTTGTGCAGACTTGCCTGTTAGGTTGGTCATCCACGCTAGAATAGACAGTCTGTCTCTCTTTGAAACAAGCTTACCAGTTTTGAAAAGAGAAAGCAAAAAAGCGACTTAACGGTTTTGTTTCGCTCTATTCTCTGAACTAACTCAGTGTCTGGGCTTCACTCTTTCCTTCCATGCCCGCTAAACTATTCAACCTCAAATTTTTCTGTTGACGCGAGTTCAAGCTCGTCTGTAAACGTTTTGAGGGTGTATCTTTGCTGTATTCTTGTCCATAGTGTTGGGCCTAGCAAGGTGATGATACCAATCGTTATCATAACTGCTGTCAGGGGAAAGATTGTTGTCGTATAGGTGGTTCTCCACCATTGTAGAGACCCTTCGTAACTCCACATTTCTTCTGTAGTCAGTTTTGAGGAGTCTAATAGTTGTGTGTAGCCTTGGATGACGGAGTTTGTGTAGAACCAGATGCTGAACCCCGCTATTAGGAGCAGGATTGCCGTTAAAACCGTTAATCTGAACCGGTTTATTTTTTTCAGGTTTTTAAGTGCATACATTTCTGAGCCACTGTCCACGTTTATTGTATCTTTTGATTTAATATATCACTTATTGCAGTTTATGCTGTAATTCGAACTGCGACATATGTCAAATAAAATACATATACGGTCTAATTTGGCTCGTATACGCCTGAATTCTGAAGCTAGAGTCGTGATTTGTTTTTGGGCTCTCTTCTCAATAGCACGCGGCTTTTCGAAACTCTCAGTTATGAGCTAAGTGTTTTTTGTTCAGCGAGGAAGCCAAAAGCTTGAACTTCATTTCATAGAGCTCGTCGAGAAACAAAAAGTGGGCTTCAACCTCTTCATATTCTTGTTTAAGCTTGAGACATAAACGTTTGATGCTGGCCGTCTGTATAATCTGTGCCCCCTCTTTACCCAGCAGCTTCTCTAGATAAGAGATAATAACATCGATGTTATTCCTGACCTCTTTTAGTTTCAGCGATGTTTGTCTTTCTGTAAGAGAGTGAATCAACTCGGAGACGCTTTCTCCAAGCATTAGTCTGAGTGTATCATCTAATGCTTCAAACATTAGGTCATTAAAATTCTCCATTTAATCTATTCACCCTTGAGTCGAAGCCAAACTTGTCGATTGTTTATTTCAGATTCGGATTCTGCCATAAATAATTTTTTGTTGTAATCGGATTCGGAATTCGAATTATATGTAAATGTTAAATAGAAAAACCTATAGAAGAGTCTAATTCTAAGTTGGAGTCTGATTATATGCCATCAAAAATTGTGGAAAACTTGAGGAGGAGAACCATAAAAACTTTCATGGACATGCTGATATTGGCTGAGCTGCAAGAGAAAGCCTTGAGTGGCTACGACATTATCAGCCTCATTCACAGAAGATTCAATGTCCTGGTAAGTTCAGGCACAGTCTACTCTCTGCTCTATTCGCTGGAACGGAAAGGTCTCGTGACCGCCGATATGGACCAACGGAAACGAGTCTACACCTTAACTGCAAAGGGAGAACAAACCCTAGAAACTGTGGGGCGGGCAAACGGGGAAATTAACGGTCTTGTGCAAAATCTGATATCAAGCAACAGATAGGTCAATTGCCTGAATAACACGCACAAAATCATCTCCCTCCTCTTCAAATCTGCAGGTTGCCCAGACTCTATTCGGTACCATGAATGGAATCCGAACTCTGACTCAGATCCGTTTTTTACGTGGACTAGACACTAATTGGAAGATGTGCATGTAAGTAATGTTTTTATATCACACATGATATCGTATGTGATATCGCCTGTGATATCATGTTTGGTCACTTTGCTGAAATCAAAGAAATGGTGTATAAAGAAATCGAAAAGTTCCGTCAGAACGGAGCCGTAAGCCCTGAGAAGGCGATGAGCATTAAGGAATTGGGGCTTTCACCGAAGTTTAAAACTTTCTTGAGGAGTTCTCCAAGACTATTTGGCATTTTCGTAAAGGTGGATAACAAATACTACCTCTCAGAGGAACGGTTGAAGAAAATTGAGGAACAACTTTCAGCGCGTCCAATAAGACAATGGTTAAGGCATACAGCAAGTGTTCCAAAGGGGCTCCTGAGATTCTATGTATTCAAACTCTTGAAAGATAAGCCCATGTCTGGATCAGAAATAATGGAAGAGGTCGAAAAACAGACTGGTGGACAATGGAAACCAAGTCCAGGTTCAGTGTATCCCCTTCTAACGTGGCTTCGGGAGAATGGTTATGCTGAAGAGTTGCCCAGAGAAGTAACTGGAATTAAACGTTACATGCTCACAGAAAAGGGTGCAAAATTCTTTGAAGAACACGCAAACTTTGAAGACAAACTGCAAAAAAAGGTGGCGTTTATGGGACCCCTGTTCTTTTTGCGGATGGGTATTCATGCCGATGGACTGCAGGAACTTCAAGAACCCATCAGACGATTCTTTGACGCTCTTTTTGATTTGCGGGTTGCTTTAAAGGAAAATTTGACGAATCGATCCTTAAAAAAAGTCGAGAAATTCTTGAATGATGCTTCCGAAAAAGTTGAGGAATTAAATAAAAAAATTAGGAGTTGATGGTTTTGGCGAAACCTGTTGTTGAAACAGCAGACCTGAAGAAAACGTACATTCTTGGAAAGGTTCCGGTAAATGCGTTGCAAGGAGTAAACTTGAAGGTTGAAAAGGGCGATTTCGTCGCAATCTTGGGTCCCTCTGGAAGCGGCAAATCCACGCTTTTGAATATGATCGGCGCATTAGACAAGCCGACTGAAGGAAAAGTGTTCATAAACGGTGTTGATGTTTCCACATTAAGTGATAACCAGTTGGCTGACTTACGGCGAAGTATAGGGTTCGTATTCCAGTTTTTCAACCTTATTCCGCGTCTCGATGCAATAGGACATGTTGAA
>Ga0315537_1002462_pt1 | contig 14128 bp, 10 predicted proteins | sample SalMarSW160270MG_FD_203091 | JGI IMG/M metagenome (GOLD analysis project Ga0315537, IMG submission 203091) | Salt marsh sediment microbial communities from the Plum Island Ecosystem LTER, Massachusetts, United States - Salt Marsh Sediment SW1602-70 ... | reverse complement strand
GGGTTAAAAGGGCAGTAACTATAAGCAGGGTGATTTCCTTTTGCATTATGAACAGAATGCCCAGAATCACCAGAATATCGTGGAAGGTACAAACTGTGGCAGCTACTCCAAATCTGAAGTCAAATCTTATCCAGATATAAATCAGGATTCCCACAAGAGCCAGAATAACAGCCGTTCGAGCCTGGTTCTGGACGATCGAACCCACCACCGGTCCCACCTCATCGATGGAATCTTTATTAAACTTGTTGTCCGGATAATCTGCATCCAGTTGAGCTAAGACACTTTCACCCACTTTGGTTATCTCCTCCTCAGAGGCTTTAATCCGAATCATAAAGGAGTTAGGAATTTCTCTTTTTAGCTCCTTTATCTCAACATCGCCATAACCAATTTTACTTAAGGCATCCCTGATTTGACCCACCCGGATAGGTTTTTCAAAGCTTCCCTGGATCATTGTTCCTCCGGCAAAATCTATCCCTAAGTTGGCTTTGCCCATGAAGATGAAGACAAAAGCCAGTATTCCACAGGCAAGTAAAATGCCAGAGACTATGAAAGCATAATATCTGCGTCCTATAAAGTTAATATTAGTTCTGGGCAATATGTGCATCATATCCGAAAACCTTTCAAATGCTTAAAGTTTTATACCCTTTTCTCATGTCGAAAATGCTTTTGGTGATAACTACAGCGGTGAACAGACTGATCACCACGCCCAAGCTCAAGGAGACGGCAAAACCTTTTATGGGTCCGGTTCCGAACTGGAACAAAACCAGGGCAGTGATTAAAGTTGTGACATGGGAGTCTACGATGGTCAGAAGAGCTCTTTTGTATCCGGCATCAATTGAGGCTCGAACCGTTTTCCCGGTGCGCAGCTCCTCCCTTATCCTTTCGAAGATCAAAACGTTGGCATCCACCGACATTCCCACGATAAGGATTATCCCAGCAATTCCCGGCATGGTCAAAGTAGCGTGCAGAGCAGCCATAGCTGCCAGAAGGAATAAGATATTAAAGAATAATGCGAAATCCGCAATGAGACCTGAAACCCGATAATAGATAAACATAAAAACTAAAACCACGGTCAGGCCAATTATTGCTGCTAAAGTTCCCTTTCTTATGGAATCCAGCCCCAGGGAGGGACCTATTAGTCTGTTCTCAGCGACTTTAACCGGTGCGGGTAGGGCACCTGCTCTCAAAACGATGGATAGATCGTGAGCATCCTCCCAGCTGCCTCCACCTCCCAGGGTGATCCTTCCTTCATCTCTCACCTTATCCTGAATAACAGGAGCAGATTCCACCCTCCCATCCAGGACTATAGCTAAAGGTTTACCAATATTTGCTCCGGTTAATTGGGCAAATCTTCTGCCTCCCCTTTTTGTCAGTGTGAAATGAACATAGGGGCTGCGGAACTCATCATAACGGGGTTTAGCATCTGTTAAATATTTACCGGAGAACTCCACCCTTTTTTTAAGAATATATAACTTCTGGTATTCTGTACCCTGAACCAGCTCGGATTTGGTAGCCCAGGCGAACTCCAGATCATCCGGGATGATCTTTTTGACTTCAGGCTTTTCAAGAAGATACTCCACTTTAGCCATTTCCTCCCGGGGCACATAAAAGTAGAATGATCTGGATGGCTCCAGTAGGGAGGAAAAGGGCCGATCCTTCTCCAGCGGTTCCTCATCCAGCTCCCCCAGAAAATCATGCAATGTATCTCCTCCCTCTACCGCCAAAGTGTCCTTTTCCTCACCAGTAAAAAGATCCTCTACAGATTCCTGCTTCTTTTTCTCTTTAACCTCTGAAAGGCTTTCAGGCTCGGCTTCCACCAGCGCCTTATCTATCTCTTTAACAAGAGAGTTAATGGTTTCCGCTTCGGGCAGAAGTTTATATTCCATCTGTGCGGTTTTTCCGATAAGTTCCCCGGCTCTCTCCGCATCCACCAATCCGGGCAATTCCACTATAATTCTGTCCTCACCTGACTTCTGGATCAAGGGTTCGGTTACTCCGAACTGATCCACCCTGTTCCGAATAATCTCCAGAGCCCGTTCCACGGCATCCTTCTGCTCCTCCGGATTAAGCCTGGATCTATCCACCTGCAAAACAACGTGCATTCCACCTTTGAGGTCCAGTCCCAGCTTGATAGCTCTTTTCTCCAGGTTGAACAGTTTCTGAGGATCCTCTATCTTTAACTCTTCCTTTTCAGAATCACTCAAAGACCAGTACTGAGCACTGGGCAAAAGATAGAAAAAGGATACCGCTATTAAAATCAATACCAGTAAAATAATCCATTTTTTTGTTTTTCTCATCTTCCAACTCCTTATTCAAAGACAGAATATATATTCTACAGAGCAAATGTCAACCAAATTTGACAATTTTCTTGACAAATATTTAAATTCCCTGTTATGTAATAGAAACTAAAAGAAAAGGAGATACTAATGTTCAAAAAGATTGTTCTTTTTTTTGCATTTTCCCTTTTGTTCGCTTTAAGCCAAATTCACTCTCAGACCTTAAAAGAAGGCAAAACAACCAGTTACAACCTCTCCAACGGAATGAAAATTATTCTCAAGGAGAAACATGCCTCCCCCATGATAGCTTCTATGATCTATGTTAATGCCGGCAGCAAATATGAAACCGATTTTAATAACGGAGTGACCCACTTTCTGGAACATCTTCTTTTTGACGGGACAAAAAAAAGAAAAAGAGAAGAGATAACCGAAGGTATAGAATCCAGGGGCGGGTACATCAACGCATTCACCAGAAAGGACCTTACCTGCTATATGATTCTTATGCCCAAAGATTACATAGAATTCGGTCTGGACGTTCAGTCGGATATGCTCTTTAACTCCATTTTCCCGGACCCAGAGCTGGCCAAGGAGAGAAAGGTGGTAATCGAGGAGATAAAAAAAGATCAGGACAACATCGACTCCCAGGTGGAGGATTCCTTTGCGTCCCAGGCATATAGTGGAACACCATATTCCCGAACGGTTTTGGGCTATGAGAACATAATTGCCACCATCCCCAAACAGGAGATCGTCGACTATTATCATACCTATTACCAGCCCAACAATATGCTGGGTTTATTAATCGGGGATTTTGACACAGAAGAGATGATCGAGCTTATGGAAAAGTATTTCGGTGGTGTAACAGCTAAACCATTACCTCCTCAAAAAAATATAGAATACAGACCACCTCTGGAGAGTTCCGTCAGCTACAAGGAAGCCGATACCAAAAACACTTATGTAGGTATGTCATTTCCCGCACCTCACTTTTCCGATCCGGATTTTTACGCCTTCGTAATCTTAAATGAGATTTTAAACTCCGGGGAAACCTCACCTTTGTACCAGGCTTTAACCTCAGAGGAATATCCCTTAGCCATAGACATCTCATCCGATCTGGATATGCAAAAAGAATTCTCTGCTCTGAACATCTATATAACTACAGACTCTCCGGATAAAGTGGAGCCCATACTAAAGACCACTAAAGACATTTTAGGGTCTTTCACCAAACAGGCTGTGGATGAGGATTTTCTGCAAAGAATAATTATCTCCAAGAAGACCAGCGACTATTATCTTGAGGAAAGGCTTCACTTTTACGGCATGCTCAAGGCTTCCATCCTGGTTAACGCCGGTTATGATTTTCTGGAATCTTATATCGATCAGCTGGAGTTTGTGACCCCGCCAGGGATTCAAAATGCAGCTCAAAGGTATTTCTCAGATCCCAAATACATCGCCACCGTAATAACCCCGGAAAAAGAGAAAAAAGAGGTTAAAGCTGAGGAAAACAAAAGCGTTTACAGAAAAGAGATTCTTCCGAACGGCTTAACCCTGATAATAAAAAGCAACTCCGATTCCAGGGTTTTAGGGATAAATATATTAGGCAAGAACCGCTCTGCCTCAGAACCTGCGGGAAAAACTGGAATTGCTGATTTCACCAATCGCATGCTTTTAAAGGGAACTTTATCCCGAAACGCAGAGAAGATTTCATCAGATTTAACTGCCATAGGTGCAGAGATCACCTTAGTGGATAATCCCTACATTCCCTATGACGATTTATATACCACCCCTCTTTTCACCTTCATCAAATTTCAGACAATAGACGAGTTTGCTGATCAGGGAATTGAGCTTCTATCTGATATAGTCAAAAATCCTGCCTTTCCTGAGGATGAAATCGAGAAGGTCAGAAATGAGATGATAGGATTACTAAAAAAATCAGAGGGCAGCACCTATCAGCAGGCAAGGCAATTGTATTACTCAGAGCTTTTCAAAGATCATCCCTATGGCAAACCAGTGATGGGAGATATGGAAAGTTTAAGTTCCATAAATCAAAAGGATCTGATCGAATTTCACCAGAGGTTTTACTCAGCAGGAAACGTCATAATAACAGTTGCCACAAATCTAAAGCCAGAGGAGATAATCGAGAAAATCGATCGTAATTTCAGCGATATTTCCCAGGCAGAATTTTCACCCCTGGAGATTCCTAAAATAGAACCCTTGACATCACAAGTTCTGGCAGAGAAGGAAATGCAGAAAGAGCAGGTCTATATTTACCTGGGAGGAGTTTTGCCCGGGATCAATAGCCCGGATAAGGAAGCCCTAATTGTTATGAACTCGATTCTTTCCTCAAGGTTGGGACTGGACTTAAGGGAAAAGGAGGGACTAGCTTATTCTGTAGGTTCGTCAGTTAATCTGGATAGGGAGTTTGGCTGGTATATCGTCTCCATAGGAACACAGCCGGAAAATTACCAGAAAGCATTAGACGGAATCAAAAGAGAGATTCAGGCCATAAAAAGCTCTCCACCTTCTGTGCAAGAGTTGGAAAAAGCAAAAAATGGTCTCTGGGGTGATATGTTAATGTACCGGCTTTCGCGGATCAATCAAGCTTATTGGATGGGAGTAAACGAGTTCAAAGGATTGGGGTATGACTACGACGAATATTATATAGACAAGATCAAAACAGTCACGCGAGAGGACGTCAAAAGGGTAGCTCAGAGCTACTTGGACACTGTAAATTACGTCCTGGCAGTTGTAGGCAAAATACCAAAATAGAAATCTTCACTGATTTGTTGGACCATAATAAAAGTACCTAAGGTTAATAGCATTTCTATATAAAAAAGATGTCTAATAACAATTTTTAAAAAAATCTATTATATAAATGTGTTTAAAATTTCAGTGTTCTGTCAGGTCTTGCCCAAAGGGTGTGACCTGACAGCCTTTTAATAAACTTCCCACTTACGCCCACTCCTTCCAAACTGGGATCACTCCCTTAGTGTCCGTAGTATAATCCCGAGCACTTGACCATTGCCAATCCTCTGCATTTTGTACCAACCCGCTCTTGACAGGGTTGTGGTGAATGTAATTCAATTTCTCACGAAGAACCTTATCGCTGTAAATCACCACCCGGTCATATCTTGGTATCCACACACTTGATATATTTCCTTTAAGATCTTTAATCACCTTCTGAGCAATGAATTTCTTGAAATCACGAATAAACCCAGCCAATCCCGATCCTTCGATGAATATCACGAGATGAATGTGGGTCGGCATCAGCACATAACCGGCAATCAAGGCACTGTACTTCTTAGCACAAAAAACCAGGGATTCGGCAAGAGCGGGATAAAGACCCGGGATGTTCCCCAAACGAGTCCACTTTTTAAAAGTTGTGGTAACGAAGAAACAAGTTCCATACTTCTATTGCGAAAAACGTAAGCCCATATTGTGTATCAGGTCACACTCATATTAAAACATGAGCAAGACCTGACACAACAGAAAAACTTTTATATTAATTTACTTAAAATTAAAGGTATAAAACAAAAGGGATTTAGGAAAATTTATTTGGAGTAATTTAGAAGCTTTTTTAAGAGTTCCTCGATTTCGTCCACTTTAAATGGCTTAGCCAGATATCCATCGGCTTTGGCAGCCAATACGTCCTGCTGGGTGTCTGATTTGCCAAATGCGGTGATCACCACCACGGGCAGGGAGGGCTTTTCATCTTTTATTGTTTTTAATAGGTCCATCCCCCCCAAATTGGGCATCCTCAGGTCGGTTATTACCATATCGTAATTGTCTTTCTTTAAAAAGACTAATGCTTCCTCACCATCTTTGGCTTTGATCCCCTGGTAATTAAATATCTCCAGGATATCAGCCAAAAGATTACACATATGAGGATTATCATCCACTATCAGTATTTTCTTTTCCCGGGACAATCTCTTTGCTCCCTTTATTTACAGGTTTGTCTATTATTGTTTATCGGCTTTTAAAAAAGAAATATAAATAATTATACAAAAGTATAGCTTACCTTGTGATTGGAACTGAACATCTTCTCCAATTCCCAGCGCCGGCACCTGATTTTTAGCTTTGTCTTTTCCTTTCCAAATCTCTTTTCAGTAACGATCCCAATTCTGTGAAGAATGGGCAAGAGATGAAGTTCTGAGTTCTGAAGCTCCACCACCGCATCTGTCATCTGCTCTTCAATCAGTTCCTCTATCTTCTGTATGAGCTCATCTGTGCCCAGATTCTCTTTTGCAGAAACGAATACTTTATCCTGGTCCTGGTCTAAAGATATTGCAGACAGATCTCCATCCAGTCTGTCGATCTTGTTATATACCATAAGGGTGGGTTTGTGCAGAGAATCCAGTTCCTCCAGCACCTCATTCACCTTCTCCACCTGTGCTGAAAAATCAGGATGGAAGAAATCGACCACGTGCAAAATAAGATCAGCCACCCTGACCTCATCCAAAGTGGAGCGAAAGGAGGCAATCAGATGATGGGGCAGTTTTCGGATGAATCCGATAGTATCGGTTAAAACAAACTTATGCTTTTGGGGTAATTTAACCACCCGGGTAGTGGGATCTAAGGTCGAGAAAAGCTTTTCCTCCACGGAAACTGAGGCAGAGGTCAATAGATTGAAGAGAGTGGATTTACCGGCATTAGTATAACCTACCAGGGCAACTTTAAACACCTCCAATCTCTTCTTTCTCTGGCTTTCCTTTTCCTTATCGATTTTATCCAGAACCTTTTCTAAGTCTTTGATCCTTTTTCGGGTCAGCCGACGGTCGGTCTCCAGCTGGGTTTCCCCGGGACCTTTTGTGCCGATTCCTCCATATTGACGTGATAGATGGAGCCACTTTCTGGTAAGACCGGGCAAAAGGTATTTAAGCTGGGCCAAGCTCACCTGAGCTTTTGCCTCTTTGGTCTTTGCCCTTCTGGCAAAAATGTCCAAGATAAGGCAGCTGCGGTCAATTATTTTGATACCTATTTCATTTTCCAGATTCCAAATCTGGGCCGGAGTCAGATCGTCGTCAAAAATTATAATATCTGCCTCTTCCCTTTGAGCAATCTCTTTAATTTCATTAACCTTACCTTTGCCAATAAAAAAGGCTGGATCCAATTTTTTTCTCTCCTGAACAATAACGCTCACTACCTCAGCCCCGGCAGTCTCAGCTAAAAGCTTAAGCTCATCAAGTAAGTCCTGGATTAAAAAAGAGCTAATCCCGGGAAGTTTCACACCCACCAGAATAGCTCTTTCCGAATCTTCTGACTTTTGAGTTCTATACATCCGCTTTTCTATAGAGATTTTTAGAAATCACCTCCTATTACAGACAGACATTTTGCTATCCTTATAAATTATACGCAGGACATTCCAGAAAGAAACAGCGAATTTAGAGTAACTCCTCCTTCTTTCTCTCTTCTCTTAAAAGTCTAAAGAATTTGCAAACCTCTTCATTTTTTACGTTCCCTTTGGGGATGTCCAAAACTTCAATCTCCATCTTCCTGCTGGTGAAATCCACAAGGATTCTTTGCCCCACTTTGACCTCTTTACTGGGTTTAGCGATTTTTCCATCCACCCAGACTATCTGGTTTTCGCAGGCTTTTTTAGCCTGGGTTCTGCGTTTGATTAGCCTGACATCGGAAAGGAAACTGTCCAGTCTCACTTGACTCTTAAAGCCTTACTTCCACGTAGAACTCTTCTCTTAATTTACTTACCCACTCCTCCACCTTCTGGCTGGTTTTTCTTCTTTTGGCCATATCCTTTATCAGGTCCCAGTCCTGATCCAGATTGAGCTTGCGTTTTTCTCTTTTATCCTTGACCTTCAATATGTGCCAGCCATATTCACTCAGCGTGGGTCGACTTATCTCTCCCACAGATAGATTCCTTACTGCTATTCTCAATCCTTCCGGCAGCTGTTCCACCGGATACCAGCCCAAATCCCCGCCCATCTTTTTTGATTCCTCATCATCTGAGAATTTTTTAGCCAGCTCAGCGAAGTCCTGTCCTGCTACCAAGAGATTATATAAGCTGTCGGCGGTTTGTTTCACCAGATTGGTATCGTCTCTTGAGGGTTCTGCTTTTAAAAGGATGTGACGGGCATGGACGGTTTCGCCCCGCTTCTCCTCCAGCAAAACTATATGATAGCCCAGAGAAGTTTCTATCACCTTTATCTCCCCGGGATTCAAAGAGAAAATCTCTTTCTCAAATTCGGGCAGAAGATCCCCCTTTTGAAAAAAGCCCAGATCACCACCCCTCTCTTTTGTGGGATCATCTGAGTATCTTTTTGCCAGATCTGCAAAATCCTCTCCAGCTTTGGCTTGAGCCAGTATATGTTCCGCTTTTTTCTTCAATGAGTCCAAAGAGTTTTCGCTAGTCTTAATCTGAAGAAGTATATGTGAGAGGTTTGCTGACTCTGGTTGTTCGGGTATGCTGTCCTGATATTGCTCAAAGAATCCTTTGACTTCATTTGATGAAACGCTCACCCGGGATAACCTGGATGAGATCAGTTTATTCATCAAAAGCTCGTTTTTAGCCTGTTCTTTATATCTTTTTCTCAACTCCTTCTCGGTCAAACCTTCAGCCTCCAGCTCATGCCTGAAGGCTTCATCGCTGGGGAATTGGCTTTTGATCTGGCTTAAGTGACTTTCTAAAGCCTGGTCCACCTCGCTTGAGGTAACGTTCAAAAGGGTATCTTTCTCAGCCTGAATCAGGATCAATTTGTCATTAATCATCTGGTTCAGCAGGTCTTTTTTCAACTTATCCAGTTCCTTTTGATTGGTCAGCCTTTTCCCCATTTGAGCCGTGAAAAGCTGAAGCTGGAAGTCAAGCTCCGATTCTAAGATGATTTTATCCCCCACCACGGCAATTATCCTATCCAGAATTTCCTGAGAACTGGAAAGGGAAAAAGGTGCTAAAACAATAAGAAGGAATAGAATAAATACTTTTTTCATTCTCTTTTTAAAAAAATGAGGTGTCAATCCGCCTGATTTTGTTATTTTGGGCTTTTGAAGAAGGTGAGTCTTACCTGGTCTTTTCAGTTGTGTCTTCAACCGCCCAGTCATATTTAATTACTTTATACTCTTTTTCAAGCTTTTGGATGTATCTGTCCACTACTGCTTTTCTTTTCTGTCCCGAGAGAATATTGACGATCAAATTCTCCACCTCCCATAATTCCCTTATGCTTCCCTTATTTTTTTTGTCGGTGACTTTGATCACGTGAAAGCCCCATTCGGTCTCAATCGGCTTGGAGATATTTCCGACATTCAATTTAAAGGCAGCTTGAGCTAATTCGGAACGGAGCATCGATCTGGTGAAGTAGCCCAAGTCACCACCTCTGAATTTGGTATCTGGATCTAAGCTCTCCTCCCGGGCTAACCTGGCGAAATCAGCCTGGAAGACTAATTTGGTCCTCACCATTTCAGCATCCTTTCTGGTCTTTACCAGGATGTGAGAAGCCCTTATCTCATCTTCATCTCTTACGAATTTTTCTTTGTTCTCCTCATAATATTTTTTGATTTCCTCTGGGGAAACTAAAAATGAGTCAGCAAATTCCTTCTCCAAAAAACTGGTAACCACAAGATCCTTTGCTATCTGTTCGATTTTTCGTTTTATATCCTCTTGTTGATCGATTCCGCTTTTTTGAGCCTCCTGATACAAAAGCTCATTTCTAATCCATCGTCTGACATATTCCCTTTTTTGATCCAGAGTAACTTTCTCTTTGGCTTCTGTTGGAATCTCCTTTTCTATATCCCCTTCTGTAAGAATCCGGTTGTTAACTTCAGCCACCACCTCACCTACATTTTCCTTTCCCCTTTCACAATTTGACAAAGCTAAACTCAAAATCAGGAGAGGCAGGCTGAAAATCCAGATATTTCTTGACATAATTACCCTCTTTTCTATTCTTTTACCTCCAGGGTTGTTTCCAGAACATCCTCAAATATTTTCACCTCTTTTTTGCCTTTCTGTTCGGAGATCAAATTATTCAACGCCTCCTGTTTTTTTTCTCCAATCACCCTTTTTTCCACGTCACTTCTTACCTCAGTCAATTTTTTCTGGTAAGAATATTTCTTGTCCAGCAGTTTAATCACCGAATAGCCCTCGCCGTAACGCGACTGTTTAATATGTATGGGACCAGCTATTTCACCTATTTTCATCTTATTCCAAGCATAGTCAAAAATTTCCGGATAGAGTTTTTCATTGACATACCCCAATTCACCACCCCGGTTCTTAGCATGGGTACGGAGCGAAATTTTTGCCAACGAATCCCAATCCGCACCCCCTTTTACCTTTTTGAGCACATCCCTTGCCTCCTCCTCGCTTTTAACCATTATTTCCTTTACCTTGGTAGTTGCCGGTTCCAGGTATAAATCCTTGTTCTTTTCATAGTATGCATTTATCTCTTCTTCTGTGACAGTGATATCTTTCCACAGAACATCATTTCTGTACCAGTTTGCCAGGGTCATATCCTTAAAATCATTCAGGGCCATGAGATAGGTTTCGGATTTATCCACCTTCTCATCCTTAGCCATCTTAATCAATATATCCTTTAGGCACATCTGATAAACCAAATCCTCTAATAGTTGTTTGTCCAGACTTGGTTTTCTAAAAGCTGGTATCATTTGATAATTCTCTAAAAACTGCCACAACTTAAATTCTCCACCCTTAAAGGTGGCCAGGATCAGTTCTTTTTCCTCTGGGGTAAATTTTGTTGGGTCGAATTCCGCTCCCTGGGTCTGGGTTATCTGTAAAGTATCCTCCCTTTTCTCGGCTTTGCTAACAAGTAGATCCAGGGTCGAGGAGTTCACCTTAAAGCCGGACTTCCTTCTCATACCCTCAATAAGATTATAACTGATGTCCTGCTGTTTAAAATTCCGAAGTGCATTTCTTAGATTTTCCTTGATCTCTTCGTAAGGAGGTAACTCCACCGTTCTTCGCTCCTCCAGCTTAATAATATGCCATCCGAAGCTGGTCCTGACTGGTTTGGATATCTCCTGAGGTTTTAGACTGAAAGCCGCATCCTGAAAGGGTCCCACTGCCTTACCCCAGGTGATAAAATCCAGGTCCCCACCCTTAGACTTGGTGGCAGCATCCTCCGATTCCTGCTTTGCAATTTCTTCAAAATCTGCACCCGCCTTAAGTTGCTGATAGATCTCTTCAGCTTTGTCTTTACTTTTTACCAGAATGTGCCGGGGATGAATCTGCTCACTCTGTTTTTTGTAGAATTCCTTGAGCTCCTTTTCAGTGGGCTCGGACTTATCCACCACCTTAACCTTATAAAGGGTTTGTAACAAAAATCTCTCTTCCTGCTCCTTTACAGTGTTTATGAACGATTCATCCTTATCCCGTCCCATCTCTGTGGCAGCTTGAGCTAAAAGCTTCTCATCAATAATTTGATCCAGGACATTCTTTCTCAAGGTTCGTTCCTCATCCCGGCTGGAAGGTGTTGTCCTGTAACTGCCACCCATTTTAATGTTTAAATCTTCTACGGTAATCTTCTCATTCCCAACCAGAGCAACTATCTGCTCCTTTTTCTCAGCACAATCCGAGAACAATAAGAAAGCGAGCAACAAAAACAAGAATGATAAAGACTTTCTCATTATCACTTCTCCTTTTTTTTAAGTGAACATATACGAGTTCTAATATAAACAGTATTATATCTTTTGCAAGACTTTTTTCACAAAACCGGCTTGATTCCCATCCTTTCCTTGTTCAACTTTAATCCTGAATCCTCCTTTAGTTGAAAATTCCAGAGGATAATCCAGCTTTCTTCGCATTTTCTCTATCTCTTTTCTCCCCATATCTTTTTCCGGATCGAATTCTATCTCCAGAATACCCTTTTTTAGAGTCATTCTGATAATTCCTTTTCTTTCAGCGATCAATTTGGCTTGGGCCAGAGTTAAAATATCCAGCACCTGGGGATGGAGCTTCCCGAATCTATCGGAAAGCTCCCCCTCTATCTCTTTTAAATCCTCCATACTTTTAGCATCAGCTATCTTCTGATATATCTCGACTCTGTGCTGAGGCGAAAGAACATATCCCTCGGGAATAAATAAATCCAGATCAAAAGATAATTTAACCTCAGGTCTTTTTACAATTTTTTCCCCTTTAAGTTCCCTAACCGCTTCATCCAGAAGTCGACAATACAGATCAAATCCCAGCTCCTGAATAAACCCGTGCTGTTGGGGTCCTAAAAGATTCCCGGCCCCTCTTATCTCCAGATCCCTTAATGCCAAATAAAATCCAGACCCCAGCTCGGTGAACTGACGTATGGCTTTTAACCTTTTCTTAGCGTCGGGAGTTAAAATCCTTAAAGGAGGGACCAAAAGGTAGGCATAAGCTTTCTGGTTGGACCTGCCTACTCTGCCCCTTAACTGGTACAGGTCAGCCAGACCGAACCTGTCAGCCCGGTTGATGATCAGGGTATTCACCCTGGGAATATCCAATCCCGACTCTATGATGCTGGTGGCTAAAAGTAGATCGTATTCTCCCCGCAAAAAGGAAAGCATTACCCGCTCCAGTGCCCTTTCGTTCATCTGCCCGTGTGCCACTCCGATTCTTATCTCCGGAAGCAGGTCATTTAGAAATCTACGCATGGACTCTATGGATTGCACTCGATTGTGAACAAAATATACTTGTCCCCCTCGAGCCATTTCCCTTAACACAGCCTCGGCGATAAGCTCCGGGTCAAACTTTGAGATCTCGGTATGAATGGGGAGCCTCTCTTTGGGAGGGGTGTTGATAACCGAAAGATCCCTTGCTCCGTAAAGAGAAAGTTGCATGGTTCGGGGAATGGGAGTAGCGGTCAGGGTCAGGACATCGACCAGTTTTTTCAATTGCTTCAACTTCTCCTTGTGAGCCACCCCAAATCTTTGTTCCTCATCGATTATCACCAGTCCTAAGTCCTTGAATTGGATATCTTTCTGTAGAAGGCGATGGGTACCGATGACTATATCCACCTTACCTTTTTCCAGATCCTCAACGACTTTATTTTGTTCCTTTCTATTTTTAAACCGGGAAAGCATTTCCACCTTGACCGGAAAGTCTTCTAATCTCTCAGTAAATGTCATGAGATGCTGTTGGGCCAAAATGGTGGTTGGAACTAAAACCGCCACCTGTTTTCCGTCCAAAACACATTTGAAAGCTGCTCTGATTCCCACCTCGGTCTTCCCGTAGCCTACGTCTCCACAAATCAACCTGTCCATGGGAGTGGATTTCTCCATATCAGATTTCAAATCCTTTATGGCTAAAAGTTGGTCTGGCGTCTCCTCATAGGCAAACGTGGATTCCAGCTCTGTCATCCATAAACTGTCCTGGGAAAAACCAAAACCCGGTTTGGCTTTCCTTTCGGCATAGAGCCCTATTAATTCCTTAGCCATATCCTGGATAGCTTTTTTGGTCCTGCTTTTTAACCTCTCCCAGGATGCTCCACCTAATCTAGAGATATGCGGATTACCTTCCTTGCCTACAAATTTATGCACCCGATTGAACTCCTCTATGGGAACGAAAAGCTTATCGTTCCCCTGATATAAAATTAAAAGACAATCCCTTTTCCTGCCATCCACCGTAATGCTATTCAAACCAGCATATCTACCTATACCGAAATCCACGTGAACCACAAAATCACCCTGGGATAGGGCTGAATAGGAGGAAAGGGCGACTCCCTCCTTAAATCTTTTTCTTTTGGGCCTGAAATATCTGGAAAAAATCTGATGATCAGACAAAACTACCAGCTTCAGCTCCGGAAAGGTAAAACCGGAGCTTAAAAAACCGATCTCTGTTTTGATACCTGACAGATCCAGATCCATTAATTCCAGAAACCTCCTTTTCTGGCTCATACTATCACAAAGTATATAAACCGAAAATCCCTGAT
>Ga0315537_1002458_pt1 | contig 14130 bp, 14 predicted proteins | sample SalMarSW160270MG_FD_203091 | JGI IMG/M metagenome (GOLD analysis project Ga0315537, IMG submission 203091) | Salt marsh sediment microbial communities from the Plum Island Ecosystem LTER, Massachusetts, United States - Salt Marsh Sediment SW1602-70 ... | reverse complement strand
GAAACTTCTACTTACTTAATCGGTGATGACATCATTGCCCAAAGTACGGATGGCAATACTCAATATCTGCTATACGACGGCCACGGTTCTACACGTCAACTTGCCGAATATGATGGTTCTGTAACTATAGCTAAAAGCTACAGTTACGATGGCTACGGTGTATTGCTGCAGGATGATTCTGTAGCCTCCGCAAATCCCGGCAAAGTCTCACAACAGGCCACAAATCTACTCTACGCAGGTGAACACTTCGATACCGATTCCCAGCAGTATTACCTGCGTGCCAGATATTACGACCCACTCAACGGCCGATTCAACCGCATCGACCCATTCAGCGGCAATACCCACGACCCACAGAGTTTACATAAATACCTCTACTGTCACGCAAATCCCATCAACGCAACCGATCCAACGGGTAACCTTATTGACTTTAGCATAAGCGGCTTGTTGACTAATATTTTTATTCGCGCGACGACTCTTTGGATGATGTATGGAGGTACTATTCTTAGTGTTTTAACTAAAACCGCACTCGTATGCGCTGGTGTCTATGCTGCTTCAAATGTAGCTTTAACTTTCATCGAATGGGGTTATTTACCGCGAGATATTCAAGGATTCATTGAATCTGTAAGATTCTATTCTGGAGTTGGATTTGTATTGAGTGTCGTAGCACTGGGTCTGCTTTCAACTTTGCCAGATCCCAGACAAAAACCCCAACCACCGCAAAACACCGCGCGCCTGCCGCGCGACAAAGCTGTCAACGGAAGACCAGCGCCCAAGCCATTACCTACTTCTCGACCGGCTGCACAGAATCCTGCTATCAATGCTGAAAAGAACCGTGATGTGGAGAGATTGTATAAACAGGGTGCGATACAGGTTAAAGTTGATCAAAGACAAACAGCAATGAGAGGCGACAATTTTATACAAAAAGGCTTGAACAGGCCGGATAATCAAGGGATATTCACAAACCAGCCCGCAAGACATTTTGAATATGATACACGACTTGATAGGTTATATCAAAGAGCTGCCCGAATTCAGGCAAATGATCCAGAAGCTGTGATCACCCTGAAATGGTTTGACGATAACGGAAATTACACTATAGTACCGTGGTAATTATGGAATTGTACTACAAATATCAACCTGTTACTTGGGACATAGGTGTTATTGAAGCTCTCCCTGATGCTGTTGTTGAAGTTGTTTGGCATAGGTATATTCCAAGAGATAGACTAGATGGAATATATCGAAAGAAATTATCCATTGATAAGGGACTGGTTCTTTTAGAGCCGCTGGGTGCATTAACAAAATTTCTTTTATTTGAAACGATAGATAAAAGGACAGTATTGTTTAGCAATTTTTTAATGGGAGCGGTTGATTTGCCTACATGGAATGTTTCTGATGATTTGGGTGTTTCAGCATACTATGTCTGTAATGTTCCAAATACAATTAGTAAGGATCAAAGATCAGGAGCTTGGGGTGCTCGTATTTTAGAATATCGAACCATAGAAACACCGTTTAATCAGGAGCCTAAGTTTGGCATTCACCTGATTAATGATGCTGGTCACTGGTGTTTTTATAGGTTTGGCGAAAAACTACCATTTGAAAATAAAAAGACTTATAAATCATATCGAAAGACTGATCGTTTTACAGTTGACATGTTGGTTGATTATTGTAGAGCGTTAGGAATCCCTGTTTATGATAAAAGTTATTATTCTGATAAATGTATTTTAGTGGAAAAGAAATTAAAACTTGGTGAAAATGGATTGAGCTATGAAAAAGCTCGTGTGAAATTGAGGATAGAACAAGATAACAGGCAAGGCCAGCTATCTAATAAGTGAGACGGAGCGTTAATGCACTGAAATGATCCTAAGAATAAGCAAACTTCTCGAAAAATTACGAATAATTACAACATAAGCTCTTTGACAATTTAATAATTGTAACGCGGAGATAGACTGGGCGCTGACGGGACCCGCCTGTTATGCGTCGGCGAACAGCCGTATTACGGCGATATGTACCAGACCACCTTCGAGTGGACGTATGACAATCTCAACCGGCTGACAGGCGAAAAGTGCTACGACCCTAAATATCCCAGTGCGCTCTGGTACGAAGATTCGTACGAGTATGACCTTGCCGGCAACCGGACAAAGCGGCTGCATACGGAGGGTCAGTGCATGCAGACCGACTACGAGTACAACGAGCGCGACCAGCTTGTCAAAGAGACACACACCGACCCGGGCGTTTGTTATTATCTCCACGATAAACCTGTGTATGCATACTCACAGAACGGCCGCATCACGCATTACCGCCTGAGCGACTCGGCTAAGAACATTAGTCCGCTTCGCGCCTGGCTGATGGGTATCCCCACACAATGGTCGAACTATCTGTTCCGGCTGGTAGCCCTGCTGCTGCCGTTGATGTTCTTATCGCCGACGTTTAGACGAATCATTAGCCGCAGACCCTGTACCAGACGCGGTACAGGGAGAGTTCGTAGGGCCAAGCCTTTATTAAGGCAAGGCCTGATTTTCCTTATTGCTTATGTAATGTTCATCAGCCCGGAGGGTTTTTATCAGTTAGGCCATGCCTCGATAGATTATAACATGCCTAATACGGATGTTCATTACGCCTATGACGATAACGGCTCGCAAATTGAAAAGATAATCGCCAATAAAGGTGAATCGGACCCGGACAATAACTTCATCGAAAAAACCCTCTATACCTATAACCTTCAGAACCGCCTTGCCGAGGTGAAGGTTACAACCGACGGCACTAACTGGGATGTAACGACATATAAGTATAATCCCGACGGCATCCGTATAGCAAAGGTCGTCGATGGCATCACCACGGATTATCTAATCGACGCTTATAATCACACCGGCTACGCCCAGGTCTTTGTCGAGCATATCGGCTCAGATAATACTACGTACGTAACGGGCAGCGAGGTTCTGTCGCAATCTACGAACACAGACACACCGAAATATTTATTACACGACGGCCAGGGCACCGTAAGACAGATTGCAAATTCTGACGGAACAGTCTCCAATGGCCAGTCTCATTACTATGATGCCTACGGCAACTATATAGACTGGTCCGACCCGCCGCAGTCTAATTTGCGTTACACCGGCCAGCAGTGGGACGAATCTGCTCAGATGTATTACCTCCGTGCTCGTTATTACAATCCCCTCAACGGCCGTTTCAATCGCGTCGACCCATACAGCGGCAACTACTCCGACCCACAGAGCTTGCATAAGTATCTGTACGCGCATGGAGATCCTGTAAACAGAATCGATCCAACGGGGAAATTTGGTATCGCTGCCATAGCTGTTGGGATTGTTTTTGTAATATTAGTTTTAATGGGCGGATATACTTTATGGAGAGGGACAAGATTTATTGGAGATCTATACTTAACTACAAGAGGTAGAAGGGGTATATGTGGTTATGATGTAACTGATCAATTAAGAGATTTTAAGAAAGGATTTAATGAAGATTCTCAGGATTGGAACAAGACAGAACGTTGCAGAAAGAGACTTAATCCTGTAATTGGGTGGGATATAACAACCTTAGTAAAAAAGGCAATAAAAGGAAGCACAGGAAGTTGCGATGGTACGGCTACAGTTAATAATAAATGTTATGACCAAAGCGCTATTAATTATTATTTATGGGGACTTGGATGTAAATATTGTGATGACACAGAAGAAGAAGCGATCGACCGAGTTTACACTTACAAGACGTTTTTTATGGGAGGAGAATGGCACGCGGTGCAGCAGGCATACGGATTTACTAGGGCTGGTTATCGAGGTATAACTGATTTTGACATACTTGAACTTACTGGGGCTAGCCATAAAGGTTGTTCTGCCAATAAACATAGTCACTGGGAAACGGGTTTTGCATATCGCTTTGGTACTTTATAGAAAAAATAATTTTTGGATATTTGATTTTATAATGGTTATTTGTTTATATGTATAAGGCGAAGAGAATTTTTATATATATGAATAATAAACAAATAAATAGTTATTTTGCTAAATAATGGATATTTATAAAATGAGAAGAAAACATCTTACACCTATTAACCTTTTATTTGCAATATTGATTGTAGCTTTAATATTCTTTCTTCTGGAATTTGCCATAAAAAAGGCAAAAGTCGTAATTGCATACAAACATTCCTTAAATGTATGCCAATTAAATTTACGTGAATTAGGCATTGCGCTACGAGAGTACTCAGAAAATTTTAACGGTTCTTATCCAACTCCTAACAAATGGTGTGATTTGTTAATCGAGAGTAATTGTATAGATAAATATAAGTTATGTTGTAGTGAAATGGGGTATGAGATTCGTTCCAGTTTATCACCAATAGATGTAAATTCAATTCCTGCAGAGACAGTATTTATCGAAGATTACAATGATGATAAAGGGCGAAAAAAGTATTTGTATAGAATTCTATGGTCGTACTATGGATTGAACCCAAATACTGAACCAAACTCTGCTTCTGATGTAGTTTTACTATTTGAAACTGAACATGGTTGGAATCAATTTGGCGGACCTAACTTAGTCGGTTTAAAAAGTGACGTCGATATCTACGGAAAAGAAGGGTGCAATATTCTATTCAACGATGGTACGGTAAGATTTGTTAAGCCTAAAGATATACCCAAGCTGAATTGGGGCAAAGGTAATTGAATTTTGAACGAAGTCGGTTCCATAATTTAAGAGATACTTTTTTTATAAAATTTGGTAAAAACCAAACTTTTTGCTTGACTTTTTATTCTAAATATGGTATAATATTGCTAATGTTATATGGTAATATAACATTCAGGTATTGCGAGCATCGAACTCCGAATATTGAAAAAACAGATTAAAAACCATTAAAAAATGAAGTTTTTTCTTAAAATTGTATTAAAATCAGGGAAATCGGCTAAATCAGCGTCTAAACTATTCGACATTTATAGAGGATTCTCTACAAATTCACCTTTTTATGCAAAACGAACCCAATTTTTCCCCGTTTTTAGCCCAAAAACCACGTTTCTGCAAAAAAACGAACCCAAACGAACCCAGACCGAACCTTATTTTACTTGTACCGATGGTTTATTAATCTATGGCTATACATCCTGTTAATCCTGTTATCCTGTCCAAAAAAGTTATCCTGTCTGCAAAAGTGGAATATACCAAGTGTCCAATTACTATGCTTATTTTAAAAAACAAACCCAATTTTCCTCATTTTTACGCCAAAAATCAAGATTTGGGAGAGAAACAAAGCCAAAACAAAGCCAATTCTTGGTTTATTTAATATCTCAGGGATTGATGATTCTTTGACAAGTTAATTAATACGACGATTTCGGCTGAAATTGTAATGGGTTGTGCGGTTGCTATAGCTGCATTTGGGGCGGGGACAGCTATTTCTGAAGGAAATATTGCCCTCGCTTTATGGAGACTTCTGGCAGTAGTTTGTATAATATTCGGAGCCTCAAAAATGGGGCAGAAGTGGATTGGGAAAAGCTTTGACAAGATTAGGATATCATTACTTAAGTTTATTGCACCTCGTTTCAAAGGTGGCCGAACGATTGGAATATTGGTTCCAAAGGACGGGCGTTTTTGGCATATTAAAATGTTTAAAAGTGGGAAAATAGGCCCTGGTGCTAATGCGAGAGGTGGCCCTGGAACCGGATATAATTCTATTACGAGGACGCATGTGGAAGGACATGCTGCACAGTACATGCGTGCTAATGGTATCAAAGACGCATATCTTATCGTCAATCACCCTAAAGGTGTTTGCGGTTATTGCGATAAATGTTTGCCTCATATGCTTCCTAGTGGTAGTAATATGGATGTTGTAACGCCGTCAAATCCATCAAACCCTATTCAGTATAAAGGTACTGGGCCTAAATAATAGGTGATTGAACGCCATTAAAAAGTTGCAGATAATAACGTATTATGCTTTGTTATATATTAAAGTCCATGTTCAATAAAATAGTGAGGTTTGAAGATGATATCGTATTGCTCAAGCGATAGATGGGAGGCGCAATTTGCGTGCTTAGCCGACTTTATACAACGATGGTACGGAATTACAGCGGACAAAGCAAATGGCAATATAGGTGCGACAGACCTTCCACCAGTATTATCACAACTATATAATTGCTATGGGAATGATCTAAATAAGTTGTTTAAAATCAACAAGATTTTCAGGTCGGACGAATTGGTAAGCAAAGAAGGACAACTCGACTTTTTTATAGAAAATCAAGGCGCCTACATATGGCAGACAAGAACATGTGATGAAAACCCCAAGGTTTTCATAAGTGAAAATGTTAAGCCAAGGCAGTGGTTACTTGAAAAGGAGCAACTTTGTGGATTTTTATATCAAATGCTGTTGTTTGAGGCCATTACGAGTTCTATATATCATTTCATGACAACTTGGGTATCTGATAAGAAGCTTGACATGATCATTGAGAAGTGGATTGTCGCACCATTTAAGCCTATGCGTTGGCCTGCATACCCAGCACAATTTTACTACACACAAAATGCCTTGGCATTAATTTTTCCGAATGAAAGTGGATTTACTTTTCAATGTGGTTCTAATAAACTTGGCGCATTAGAATTCATGCATGAATATGTCGATAACACATGGGAAGATGCATGCATATCATAACATGTGAACCTATTCAAGATTAGATGTTTTTTGCTCTTTGATAATTCCATAGATTTTTAGCACGCGAATACTCTGAAATACCTCTTATACGATGGCCACGGCTCAACGAGACAACTAAGCAATGGCAGCGGTGCGTTAGTTCCCGATGAGTCGTATAGCTACGATGCTTATGGCGTGATGCTTGGAGGTGAAAGAGAAACAGCAACAAACCTGCTTTACACCGGAGAATATCGGGATTCTGCTTCGCAGAATTACTACCTAAGAGCCCGCTGGTACAATCCTTCGAATGGCTTATTCAATAGGATGGATGATTATTCCGGCAGCTACTCCGACCCACAATCACTCCACAAGTATTTGTATTGCCATGCAAACCCCATAAACGCCACCGACCCCAGCGGACTATTTGGAATTGCAATGAATGTGGCATTTATAATGAGTACCTTTGTTTTTGAATCAATTAATGTTCTTCATAAAGGGATTCAAATTTTTGATGCTGCAACTATTCTAAGTGGATTGCCCCTTAGCTTTGAAACTATAAATGATCTGACAAGACTATGGACATTGATGGCAATTCAATTAACTGCCGGACTTATGTCAAAAATCAGTAATGTCACACGAATAATTTTTGAAATGGCCGTAATGTATATAATTGATATGGCAATGCTTGTATTAACTGCCGGAATATCATTAGCTAGTGTACGGCTTTCTACGCCTTCTGAAGTGTCAGGGGGCGCAAGAACAGTAAGGATTGCGGCAAAAGCAAGTAAAGGAGCCCAGAGGCATCATCTCTTATCTGAAAGAATATTAAGAGCTTTGAAATCTCACCCAAAACTTGCCGGCGTATTCCGCAAGGCTAATCCTAAGCTAGTTTTCAGAGCAGCAAGCAAAGCGGCACATAAAGGTTATCAGTTGTGGCATAGAGCCGTGGATGATGTAATAGTTAATTGGATTAGATCAAATCCAACTGCTGGAAAGACAGAATTTATTAACTTTCTTAGAAAGGTCTATCAGAGTCCGAGTATTTCCGCTAAAATACCCAATGTTTTACTCTGGAATTTATAGGCACATGTTAAATTATTTTATAGTTACAATTTTTTGATCTACAGGCTTCGAATATAACATGTTACAGGAATTTTACAGACTGGAGCAACCTCGATTTTCACAGAATGAATATGCCTTTTATGAGGTATCGGATAGTTCTAAATATGGAGATTTTCTAAAATGTCCAAGTTGTTCATGTCCGATTAGTATGCGGAGATGGTTAGCACCCCGGAAAGTTCATTTAAAACAAGCTAAAAGGATAGGAGATTTAATATTTGGTGCTGGAGGTGGTGATTTACTCGTCAGTGACACATTTAAAAAAAATTATGAAAAATCAGGCTTGAAAGGCATAAAGGAATTTAATCCAGTTGAAATCATTAGCGTTAGGCCTAAAGCTTTTTCAGATTCATTACGAAACATAAAACTTTTTGAGGCTGTTATTTTAATTCGATTTATAAGAGTTCTCTTTGATCAAATGGGAACGACATGGGAGCGAGAGCCTTCTATTGATTATTGTGATTTGTGTGGGCCAGGGGGAGGAGGTAAAAACGGGCTGTATGCAAGTTATAGAAATATTGTTATTGACCCTAATAGCAATTTTGATTCGGATATCTTCCATCCTATAAATCTAAGTGGAACAATTATATTATCTAAAAAAGCTTTTGATTTTTTTTCCAAACACTTATTCAAAAATGCTTTTTTAACACCATGTTCTAATGCATCTTCGTCTTTTTATCCGCGCATTCGCGAAAACATGAAGAGCAATTATTCTTAAATATAATTCTGATGAAATTTTCAACCACAATACAAAAGGAATCTGCAGGTTGCAAATATTCATCGGTCGCTAACATTTCGTTTTAATTGCTCTTTGACAATCTAATAATTGTAACTGCGGGAGATTCAAAATAATTACGTAGCAGCTTAGGAGGACGACATCGGTCCCCCGCCCAGCGCTGGGCTTCGTGCGTGGCTGATGGGCATCCCCACACAGTGGTCGAACTACATAGTCACGACCGTACTCGGATTACTGCCATTAATATTCCTGCTGCCGATGCTGTTGTCATTGCGAGGCCGAGCGCAGTTGAGGCCGCGGCAATCTATCGCGCTTTGGCGTCAGTCTCTATGTATACTGCTGGCTTTTATGATGTTTGCCGAGCCGGTAGGCTTAATTCAGCAGGCGTACGCCTCGATAGACCCCGGTAATGCTGTTTTCTATACCTACGACGATAACGGCTCGCTAATAAAAAAGATAATCGCCGATAAAGACGAGACGGACCCCGACAATAACTTCACCGAGAAAACCCTCTACACCTATAACCTTCAGAACCGTTTAGCTGAAGTCAAGGTCACAACCGACGGCACTAACTGGGATGTAACAACATACAAATATAATCCGGAAGGCATCCGTGTCGAGAAGAACGGCAACGGAACAGTTACAAGTTACCTCGTCGATTCATACAACCACACAGGCTACGCTCAGGTCTTTGTTGAGGATGATGGAACCGATACTACCAGCTACATCATTGGTAACGATGTGCTCGCCCAGGCTACCAATTCTGATACTCCGAAGTATTTGCTGTACGACGGCCAGGGTTCTGTAAGACAGATTGCCGATTCTGATGGTATGGTCGCTGACGGTCAGTCTCATTATTACGATGCCTACGGCAACTTTATTGAAGGCTGGTCAGACCCGCCACAGTCTAATTTACGTTACACCGGCCAGCAGTGGGACGAATCTGCTCAGATGTATTACCTCCGCGCCCGCTGGTACAACCCCTCGAACGGCTTATTCAACCGGATAGATGATTATTCCGGCAACTATTCCGACCCGCAGAGTTTGCACAAGTACATGTACGCTAGTTGCAATCCTGTAATGTACTCTGACCCCAGTGGCAATACGACGATAAGTACACAAGAAGTATCAGTCACAACCTTGACTGGCGCAGAAATTTATGCTTTAAGTTTGGCGGCTGATTTACTTATTGCACGTACCGTTGTCGAAGAATTAACAAGCCCTTCTGCTATTGCCGAGTCTTTACGCGTTCCAATTATTCCATTAACAAAGGTAGAACCAAAAACCTCTGATAAAGGGTATGTATATTTTGTACATGGAACACATACCTTTGATTGGTTATTCAGGCATGAGGTACGAGGAGATATAGGCGGACAACAAAGAGATTTTGGGAGGGGTTTTTACACCTTTAAACTTTCAGATCCAGGGAGTCTTAAAGCCGCTTCTCAGTTTGCTGAGATGGTGTCTGCAAGTCGTGGACTTGGCTTTTCATCGCCTATACTTATTATTGTAAGATTTCATCGAGCAACATATAATAACCTGAACAAAAAAGACCTTAAATCGAATCCGGTAGAATGGGGAAGATGGGTTAATGATTTTTGGAAAGGTAAACGTTTTGCACCAACTGGCTACGATGAGATATATGGACCGGAAAGTACTCGCACAAAACGCTCATTTATTCCAAATTGGGATATTCCGATTCAACATAAATTTGAACAAAGTGGTATAAGCAAGGGAATGGAAGTTGTTGGTGTTGTGCCGGTTCCTTGCCCTAGGTTGCTTGCAGGGCAATAAAGATTTCAAATAAAAATCAATTATCAAAGGTATCTTATATGAACCTTGATGAGTGGTTAAAATTAACAAGCGAGCAAAGAAACGAGATTAGATCAAAATGGCGTTATGAGTGGGATAAGTGGTCACATTTATTGTTTCAAGCAGAAGAACGATTCACTTCGGAATATGGAAATCATCCAAAAATAAGTCTTATTTCACCTTCACGTCTTGCATGCGGAAAAAATCCAGGTACGTCTAAGAACATTGTTATTTCAGAACCAAAAATATCGGTAACAACCACTTTGAGAAGTCCTGAGATGATTGAAGAACTTCCTTCTCGCTTTGCACATTTTATAGTTGAACAACGCCCATTTGCTGATACGAGAGATTTTTATATTGAGGTATGGTCGAGCATTCTAAAGAATCTGCTGCATTGGTCTGACATTCAGATTAAAGATTGGATAGATAAGAATCATGCTGATAATTTAACCGGCAAGGGAATTATTTTTACTAACCTACCTCCATGTTCTTATGTGGCTTCGGTTTTCTTGCCAAAATCAAAAATCGGACTGCACAACCTTCTTAAATTTAGAGAAGCTCATCAAGAAATCGAACGGATTCTTTTAACGGAATTTCAGCCTTTCCGACCAATAGAACAAATTAACTGGTCAGCTCTCCGTACAGATATCAATAAAATTCTAAGAGAATTTGGAGAATCACTTCCGAATAATCATTAAAGAAAGTTATGTAATGGTTCAGGGGATTGATTTTGGAGTAGGTCGTGCAGCGGAGAGAGGAAAGTTTTATAATAACTAAAATGCGAAAATACACACCACTAGAAAGATATAAAATAAGGCGTAAATACAAAAAGTATGTCATTATGAAAAAGGAAGGCAAGTCAGATCGTGAGATTTACCTCACTGCAAAATCAGATGGCATTAATGCTCTCGATCGACTGGAAATACTTCGGAATATTTGTAACCTGTCATTTGGAGACGCGAAAGAACTTATATTGTGTACGAATTCCGGAGCCGAATCTTTGAGTGAATACCAGGAAAAGTACGTTCTGCCCACCTTAAAAGAGGCTTTCAAAATTGAGGCTCAGGAGCAGAAAGAAGACGCATCGAATAATAAGCAAAATGGCCAATAAAAAGAATTAAAATGGTATTATAGCTCTTTGATAATTCTATAAAGCTTTACGCAGAGGGTGTGCGGTGTTGCGTTACACCGGCCAGCAGTGGGACGATTCTGCCCGGATGTATTACCTCCGCGCCCGTTATTACAGCCCTGCAAATGGTTTATTTAATCGCATTGATCCATACAGCGGAAACACCCAGGACCCACAAAGCCTTCACAAATACCTCTACTGCCATGCCAATCCGATCAACGGAATCGATCCTAGCGGCATGTTATTTGGAGGCTTAACGGAAACACTTAGTACATTTTTTAACATAGCGATACTGTTTGCTTTAGAATACGCCCCAAAACTATTTGCATTTACCTGGGCCCTTACAAAATTGACAGCAGCATTATGGTTTACCACTCTCGCTTACATGATTATACAGGATATTGGTGTAGTACCTCAAGACGAGTATGTAGCAGAGATAGCTACTATTTTGGGACAAGTCTTAATTTTAGAGTTATTTGTCTTAATAATGCTGCCTGTTAGCTGGAGAAGTCCAGCATTGACGCAAACCGTAAAGGGACCGCGAGGCATGAATGATCCTAAGGTCAGAAAAGCAGTCGAAATCGGTAATCGCGTCCATTATGACAAGACAACTGATCCATTTAAGTATCGTCACGCAGGCGGACCAACGCAGTTGCAGAATAAATTCAGAGAAACGACATTTGAATTCGCTAAGCGTGGACAAGGTGGTATTGATGTCAAAGTAATTGGCGGTAAACATCCTTCAGTGTATCCTGAGTCAACATGGCCGAGTGGAATGAACCAAGCAGATTTCAAGCCAAATACACCAACAGGAAACGCCATGAAGGTACCTGCAAACACTTTTAGAATAAGTTATGAACCCGATTCTGGACAACTGGACATGTGAGGCTTGGTTAGCCGGGTAAACGAATATAGTAATTGGTGCCAAATGATAGTCTGGACAAATGAAGCAGGAGAAGTTAGTTTTGATACTGATTCAGATAGACCCCTAAGAGCTAGAATTTAGGAGAAACAATTAATAAAGAATCTTCGTAGATACAAGGAGAATTTCTTAGCCAATTTATGAAAGCGATAAAAATCATCAAGGTGAAACTGCCTGCAGGGTGGTCTAATTATAGCGACGAGAATCCAAATGGACCAGCAACTTTTCTTCGGGATATTAGTGATGCTCCGGGCGCATTCCAAGTGTCATTAGCTTTACAGACTGGTGGGACGCCAGCTGAGGCCACCCCTGAGGATTTAATTGAATTGGCTAAAAGTACCGGTAAGAGCATGCTTGCGGGGGATTTGGTTGAGACGTCAAGCGGTGAGTGTTTGTTGGGCTTTTACGGCACAGCTATATTCAAATCTAAAGAAATCCATCGAACTCAAATTTGGTATTTAACGGACAAACGGGACTTCATTCTCGCTACGTACATTTGTCCTGGAGTTCCGGAACCTAAAGAAGTCGAGGAGGTACAAGAGATCATAAACAGTGTTCTCATAACTAATAGACGCTTTTGTAGACGCTACTGAAGTTGCTCTTTGACAATCTAATATTTCTGCTGGTGGTTATTTTTATAGCGAAGGTCGCTTGAGTACGCCAATAACAACTACGCTGAGTATCAGTATGACGCCTTGAACCGGTTAACGAGCCTGACTAACTGGCAGGATAATAACAAGAGCACCGCTCTTAGCAGTTTCCAGTACACGTTACAGGCTGATGGTATGCGCACAAAGGTTGTCGAGAGTGTCGATGAGACTCGTACCATCGAGTATACCTACGATAACCTTAACCGGTTGATACAGGAATATGGTTATAAAGCAAGCGATGAATATTCGGTTGATTATACCTATGACCTTGTAGGTAATCGCACACAGCGCGAAGTCACCGTTGATAATACTGCTGTCGGGCATCAGGAGCTTATTTCTGGTTATGTTTATGATCCTAATGCCGATAGATTGATGACTGAAGTTCACGTCGGGCCGGAACTGGTCAGCTTCTATTGGAATGATAAACAGGTCTATGCCCATGCCGGCGGCGGCCGATTCAATAAGTATCACATTGCAGGCCAGGCCAGCGACATCGATTCGCTTCGAGCCTGGCTGCTCGGTATGCCCACAAAGTGGTCGCAGTATCTGTTCAGGCTGGTTGCTCTTCTGTTGCCGCTGGTGTTCTTATCGCCGACGTTTAGACGAATTATTCTTCGCAGAGGCCGCCCCCTGCTTACTTCTTGCAGGGGCAGGCGAGCCAAGCCTTTATTAAGGCAGGGCCTTATTCTGCTGATTGCCTATGTGATGTTCATCAGCCCCGAGGCCTTCTATCAGTTATCACAGGCTGATATATCCTTTAGCGAATTAGCTACCACCGACTGGGCAAGTGGTAACAGGATTATCACTTATACCTACGATGACAATGGTTCGGTAACGAGTAAAACCACCAAAAAAATCACCCCGCAGGAAACACTCGAAGTCGTCACTTATGAATACAATTTACAGAACCGGCTCTCGGTATTAACAACTACTCCTTACGAAAACGGCCAGCCGCAAACGCAGGATGCCGTAACAGCCGAGTATGAATATGACCCCTACGGCAATCGCGTCGCGAAAACAGTCGACAGCGTTACGACTACTTATCTAATTGACGCCTATAATCACACAGGCTACACTCAAACTTTAGAGGAAAAAACTTACAACGGCACAGACACATCCGGCATGCCGGATTCATTGCGCACATACTTAATCGGTGAT
>Ga0315537_1002456_pt1 | contig 14136 bp, 10 predicted proteins | sample SalMarSW160270MG_FD_203091 | JGI IMG/M metagenome (GOLD analysis project Ga0315537, IMG submission 203091) | Salt marsh sediment microbial communities from the Plum Island Ecosystem LTER, Massachusetts, United States - Salt Marsh Sediment SW1602-70 ... | reverse complement strand
GATCTCGTCCAGGGGCACGTCGAAGGTCATGACGATCTGGCCTGGCCGGCGGACGGCCTCGGGCACGCCGGGCTGCACCAGATAGACCGTCTCGCCCTCCGAGGTCGACGCGTACCTGACCTCGGCGGACGGAGCGTCCAGGTCCAGGGCCCCCTTCAGACGGCGGAGCGCCTGCAGCGAAAGCCGATCCCGCAGGATCGCCGCAATCCGAAGTTGCACCAGGTCACGGAATGAGTAGAGGCGCGGCGAGCCCCGGCCATGGCGTGCGGCGACGGACGGCCGAATGAACGCCGTCTCATCCCAGTACTGAAGCCGGCGGGCACTGAGTCCGGTGAGTTGCTGCGCCTCGCGAGTCGTGAACGCCAGGACGACGGCGCCGGTTTCTGTCACGCATCTGCCTCCCTTGGGCCGAGTATAGAACACGAGTGTTCTACCGACGAGAATCACCCTGCGCTGGGTGATGCCGCCGGGGGCAGAGCGGGGCTGGTCGTTCATGCAGGGAGGCTGGCAAGCGCGCCTTACCTGCTGCTTATCCCGCCCGCGGTATCGCCGAGGAGCCTCCCCAAGGCCGGCGTAGCAGGATCGATCCAGGCCAGTTCCGGGACGGACGCAAACGCTCGATCCGCGGAGACCAGGCCCTCGGCCCCTCGTGCGATGGCCACGGCGGCCAGGACCGCGTCGAACGCCCCAAGCTCCGGGTGCCGCTCGAACAAGGACAGGCCGGCGTCCAGGTCGCCGGCCGTGGCGGCAATGGGGTCCAGCGCCGCCGCGTACAGCCGCGTCAGCCTGGCCGCGTCCTCTCGCGTGCGCCGGCGCGCGCGGACATGCGCGAACTCCTGGAGCACCTCCACGGTGGTGGTCGCCGAGAGGGCCCCGCTCGCATGAGCGGCCAGCAGCCTGCGACAGGGCTCCCGGAGCGGGTGCTCCTCGCCAACGGCGTAGGCGAGCACCGTCGTGTCGAGGATGATCACGCCGGCGGCTCGTGACCGGCGTCCACCTCACGCCTCAAATCCGCCGGATCCGCGGGGATGGCCATCGGCTCGGCCGCGAGTATGCCGGCGACGGCGTCGCGACGGGTGTCGGCGCCCGAAGCCATCTGATCGATCGCGTCCCGGACGACGGCGGCGACGGAGACGTGCCGACGCCGCGCTTCGCTCGCGACCCGGCGATAGCGAGGCTCGTCGAGAAGGATTTGCACGCGTCGCTCCAACTGACTCATGTGCATACGCTAGCACATGCTCCTAAGAGAGTCTCCTCCGCCAGGCCGCATCCCGCGCTCATGCGGACGAGGCTAGCCGGCGTCGATCACCCACGGCTTATCTGGCGGCGACCGACGCCCTGCCGCGGGTCCGCTCGGGTGAAGTAGGCTTCTCCCGAGCCTCCTGGACCGCCGCCCCTCCGAACCGAGGCCTGACCGATGCCGGCTCCTCTGGGCAAGACGCCCACCAGGAAGATGCCCAAGATCGACGTGCTGGGCCTGAAGGGCTCGCAGTCGACGCGAGCGGCCGTGCGGTTCTTCCGCGAGCGGCGGATCGTCGTCCGTTTCGTGGACCTGGGCAAGACTCCGATCGACCCCGCGGACCTGCGCCGCTTCCTCGACAAGCTCGGGGCGGCCGCGCTCACCGATCCCGACACCGCCTCGAACCGGGGCGGCCTCGTGGCGCTGATCCGCGCCGACCCGGGCCTGCTCCGCCTCCCCCTGGTCCGCTACGGCGACGACGTCACTGCCGGCCCGGCCGAGCCCACCTGGACGGCCTGGCTGGCCCGCAGCAACCGTGGGGCGGGGTGAGGCTACTTGTGCTGGCAGGCGTAGCAGAGGATGCGGCCGGCGAACTGCTGCCTGTGGTCCTGGCAGTAGTCGATCTCGCCCTGGGTGACAGGGCGCTCGCACGCCGCACACCGGACGCTGGTCCTGGCAGGCGGGCCAACGGAAGGTTCGGCATCCAGTCCGAACCGCGCAGCCCAGTCGATCTGCCGGGGGCGATGCAATGCCGCTATCTGCCAGCCCAGCTCCTCGAGCGTCCGTTCGCTCACATACTTCCGGACTTCGGCTACTGCCCGCGGTGCGGATTCGGTCTCGATCGCTCGATCGATCGCGCTCTTGAGCTGGTCGACTTTGATCACACAGTCGAGCCCGTCCACCTTCGCGCGCGCGGGCCGATGGATTTGGGCCTTGCTGGAGATGAGGACGAAGCTCTCGATGGTCGGCTGGAGAGCGATCCCGAGGCGCTTCGGTAGAGGCACGAGTCCCTGCCTGAACGCATCCCTGAGCACCTCGATGTGCAGCCTGTTCTGCTCGATCGGCGACTCCATGCCGACCGGCTTGCCCTGCCACAGCCTGGCCCACTCGCCGTGCTCGTTGATCTTCACCCCCTCGGCGAAGTGCTTGCTCTCGCAAACCCAGACGTGCAGGACCCGAGTCATGAGCAGGTGATCGATCTGGGCGATGCGCCCGTCCACCTCTATGCGAAGGTCATGTATGACCGCGCACCGCTTGGACTTCTCGTAGTAGGCGTTGATCTGATACGCGGCCTCTCGCTCGCCCTGGAGTCCAGCCTCAACGAAGCGGATCTCCCTTTCGATCAGCTGCCGCTTGGCGGTTGGAAGCGCAGGCCGGTTCAGCAGCGCTTGAAGTGCCTCGAGATCTCGCTGGTTGTCGTCCGACTCTTTGATCAGCACGACTGTCTCCTTGGCGGAGATGGTACCGATTGAGAGTGCGGCAGGACTGCTTCGCACACACGCGGCCGACTAAGCTGAACAGCGCGTTCGCCGTCCGAGTTCCAAGCTGCCACGGAGGAGGCCTTGATCGAGATGGCCGAGATCCGAATTGCCACGTGGAATCTCCACCAGGGTATGGACAAGCGGGCTGCGAACGAAGCCGAAACCTGGAGCTACCTTCAGGACAAGCTGCAGCCAACCGTGGCTCTGCTGCAGGAAGTGGACCTGGATGTCGACGGCAAGCCGGCCATTCCGGCCACGCCCGGCGGGCACGTTTCCTCACCGGCTCAGGATGCCCGCTACGCGACAGCGGTCGTTGGGTACGGCGCCCGCGTCGCAGCGCTGCCGAAGGTGACGACCAGATACTGGAAGCGACACGTGTTCGACATCTCGCCCAGGGTGCCCGCCACGTTCGCGGCGGCGCGCGTCCTGGACCTTCCGGGGGCAGATCCCTTCGTGGCGATCAGCATGTACGGGCGAATGGCGCCCCTGTACGCCCAGACTGGTGTCCTGCGGGCCATCGCCGACCTCATCCCCCTGTTCGACACGCCGGACTTCGGCCATCGCGTCATCCTAGGCGGCGACCTCAACGTCTACGATCAGACCAGCGACAAGGTCATGCGCGGGCGGTGGGAAGCGATCCTGGCGCTTCTCGAATCCCTGGGCCTGGTCAATCTCCTGAAGAAGACGGCAGCCCAGCGAACGCCTCCGGCCGACTGCCCGTGCCGCAAGGCCGATTGCTGGCACGTGGAAACCTTCCGCCATCGCAACCGCCCCGTCGGCGAACCAGGCTACTTCACGACCGACTACCTCTTCGCCAGCCCAAGCCTGGCGGAGCGAATGGTCGGCACGCTGGAGGTATGGAACGATCGGCCGGAGGTCTGGGCCCTGTCAGACCATTGCCCTCTGGTGGCGCGCTTCGAGATGTAGGGGCGGGTGGGGCTGATGGCATGTGCCCGGTACAATCGCGGGTGGGATGGAGACCCGCCCCGAGCAGCCCGGCAGCGAACTGAGGGAGCTTCGCCTCAGATACGCTGGCGTATGCGTGCGATGCGGCGCCGCCCTTCCGCGGGGTGCCCCGGCCCTCTACCACGCAGCCACCAAGACCGTCCGCTGCCTGCGGTGCCCCACTGACCCGGCCGCCGCCCGGCCCGCCCAGTCCGGCCCCATCGATCCCGGTGCTGCCGGCGCCTCGGCCCAACGCGAACACGATCGCCGGGCCGAGAAGCGCGAGGCCGCGGTCAAGGGCCGGTTCGGGAAGCGGCTGGGCGGCGCCATCCTCGCCCTCACGGACGAGCCCCAGTCGATCCGCGCCTGGGCCCAGGGAGCGCGCGGGGAGAAGGAGCTGGACGAAGCGCTGGCGGATGTGCCGGGCGTCCCGGTCCTAAACGACCGCCGGGTCCCCGGCACGCGCGGCAACATCGACCATCTGCTGATCGCGCCGGCCGGCATCTTCGTGGTGGACGCGAAGCGCCACAAGGGCAGCCTGGCCATTCGCGACAAGGGCGGCCTCTTCCGAACCGACCTGCGCCTCTACGTGGGCGGCCGAGACTGCTCGCGCCTGGCCGACAACATGGGCTGGCAGGTTCAGGCGGTCGAAACCCTGCTCGAGTCCGTGGGCCGCACGGTACCCGTGACGCCGGTCCTCTGCTTCCTGGGCGTCGAATGGCCCCTCCTCTTCCCGCCCGACTCCTTCCGCGGCGTCCGACTCGAAGGGCCGAGATCATTACGCAAGCTGGTCACCCGGACGCGGGTGCTCGACGTCAGTGAGATCCAGGAGCTGGCGCGACTTCTGAACACGGCTTTCCCGGCGAAGTAGGGCAGGCTTAGCCCAACGACCAGTCGATGGGCTCGGCCCCGCGGCGCATCAGCTCCGCGTTGGCCTTGCTGAACGGCTTGCTGCCAGAGAAGCCCCGCCATGCCGAGAGGGGCGAGGGATGTGGGCCCTCGATCACGACGTGTCGCTCGCGATCGATCGCGCGGCCCTTCGACTGCGCCTGGTCACCCCAGAGGAGGAAGACGATCGGTCCCGGCTTCGCCGCGACGGCGTCCACGACGGCGCTAGTGAACTGCTCCCAGCCGTGGCCCGCATGACTGTTCGCCTTACCTCGTCGCACAGTCAGCACAGTGTTGAGCAGCAGGACGCCGTGTTTGGCCCACGGCTCAAGGGACCCGCCACTCGTTATCGCGTACCCGCAGTCGGAGTGCAGCTCCTTCAGGATGTTGTTCAGCGAGGGCGGGAGCTTCTCCCTCACGGTCGAGAAGGCGAGCCCGTGAGCCTGCCCTGGCTCGTGATACGGATCCTGCCCCAGGATGACAGCTCGAACGGACTCGAATGGGGTCAGTCGTAGGGCTTCGAACTCCTTGCCCGCCGGCGGGTAGACCTCGTGCCTCTGGCGCTCGTCCGCGACGTACTTCTTAGGGACGCCAAGGTCGAGGGACCGGAGGCGGTCGCCCAGGGCTTCGCGCCAGCCCCGTGGGATCGACTCGATCACGGCCAGTCCTCCTACCGGGGGAAATGTGGTTGAGCAGTCCGGAGTCAGTGGCCTTGGGCGGCAATGGGCCCGGGCCAGATCTTGCAGATGCGCCGCGCCAGTTCGGATGTGCGCTTGTCTATGGCGGCTTCATCGAATCCGGAGCCGTATTGCTCGATCAGATGGGTGTTGAGGAAGAGCTTGCTGCCCCGGTTGAGTTGCTTCTGTTTGGCCTGCCAGCCGCTGTTCGACAACGAGGAATTCATCGGGATTGTCGTGAGCGTTAGGTTGCCAAGGCGATGGAGGCGCTGGGCGCGCTCAAGGATGTGCGCCTTCCTTGCTTCGGCCGTGAGACCGGAGGGAAGAGGCCAATTGCGTTGCCACTGCTGCGGCATGATGTGCTCGATGGAGAGGCCAGCGGGCAGCCCGAGGACATCAGTTCTGGGATCGCAGAGGGACAGTTCGATCGCACGAAGAACCATCACCAGTCGCTGCTGACTCACGTAGCCGTAGCAGTCTCGGGTTCGGAGCGACGTGATGAGCTCGTCGTCGCCCGGCCACCGATTGGTCTCGGAGGTCGACGCGCTCAGATGAGCTCGGACGACCTGGTCGGCCTCGTCTGGGTTGCCGTCTACCTCGGTCAGGAGTTGCGCGACCTCGCTGTTGTAGTTCTTTCCAGTCAGCCGAACCAGCATCCGGCGAACGAGCCAGCTCTCAATCGTTGCCAGGGCAGCGCGTCGCCTCGTCGGAGAGACCTTGGGATGAGTGAAAAGGAGGAGGACGAGAGGCATGACCGTCGTAATGTCGAGAGCCTCTAGCCGCTCGAAGAAGATGGCTTCTCGCGTACCAGGCTGCTGCTCGTCGAAGGTCCGATAGACGGCCGCTTGATGGTTGAGGCGAGCCACCAACTCCACCATGTCGGGCTCAGCCGCTGCTCCCAAGATGTCCTTCTGGAAGATCGTGAAGAGCTCTGTGGCGGGGATCACCTTCTTCAGGTTCATGCCCAGCCAGTGCATCAGGTAGAGCTCACCATGCGCGCGGAAGAGGCGCCCTTGGCGGCGCTCCTTGCGCCACAGCTCCTGATCCAGCTCAGGTTGCCAGACCTGGTGGTAGAGACCGTCAACGTCGCAGCCCTGGCGCTCTGCCTGTCGGAAGACAGCGTTCTTCACCAGGTCCAGCGCAAGGAGAGGGGTGCCGCGCGCGTTGAGTGTCTCGAAGATGATCTGGGCGTTGTCGCCAGCTTCCAGCGTGATGGAGACAACCTTGACCAGATCCGTGAGCGTGACGCGAAGAGTCGCGAGGCGGGCGAGTCTTGTCGACGGATCGCCCTCATCCAGCCAGGCGGCGATCTTGTCCCTGAAGTAGGCGAAGGCTTCCTGCACGCGGTTGTTTGGATCATCCCCGGTGATCGTCGTGGCGTCCGGGGCGATGGCCGCCCGGAAGGCATCCCGGTTGATGTTGGTAGGCCAGACCTTCAGGCGCTCGTCCCCTTTCGCTTTGCGGGGATCGTTGACGATCAGATCGCTGAGGAGCCCGGCCTCTGTCGTGTCGCCCAAGGCGTCAGCAACCGAGCGAGCTGCGCCAAGGATTAGTTGGAGCGTAGTCAGTCGCTGCTGACCGTCTATGACGGTGAAGAGGGGGATCTGGCCGGGTGCTTGTGTCTCCTGCTCAAGGACTATCGCGCCAAGGAAGTGGGAGTAGCTAGCGGTCTGGCCGCCATTCGTGGCCTGATGGTCCAGAAGCACGCTTAGGTCTTCCCATAGAGGATCCCACTGCTTCTTCTCGCTCCAGACGTAGGGGCGCTGGTAGAGCGGCACAACGTATCGGACACTGAGCTCGAAGAGTTGGTTGACGGTTCGTGTTTCCGGCTTCACTTCAGCTCCCACTGGGTTGCGATACGAGGGGCCCTATGCCGCTGCCCACTCTTCGGAGAGGACCTCGGCCTGTTCCAGGACGAGGTCCGTGGCTTTCTCTTGCTTGTCGGGCGGGTAGCCGTGCTTGCGGAGAATGTGCTTCACGTAGACACGGATCTGAGCCCTTACGTTCTCCCGGACGGCCCAGTCGATAGTCACGCTGTCCTTGACCTTGGCGACCAGCTCGCGGGCGATGTCGCGGAGGCACTCGTCGCCCAGGACGGCGACGGCGGAGTCGTTGGCGCCCAGGGCGTCGTAGAAGGCGATCTCGTCGTCCGTGAGGCCAAGAGCGGCGCCGCGAGACTGCGCTTCGCGCATCTCCTTGGCCAGCTCGATCAGCTCCTCGATGACCTGGGCGCTTTCGATGGCGCGGTTCTGGTAGCGGCGGATGGCCACGTCGAGCATCTCCGAGAAGCGCCGAGACTCCACCACGTTGCGTCGCAGCCGGGACTTGATCTCCCCCGCCAGCAGCTTGCGAAGCAGCTCCACGGCCAGGTTCCTCTGAGGCATCCCCTGGACCTCCGCGAGGAACTGGTCCGAGAGGATGGAGATGTCCGGCTTCTTCAGCCCGGCCTCCGCGAAGATGTCCACGATGGGGCCCGGTGCCACAGCCCGAGAGACGATCTGCTTGATGGCGAAGTCCAGCTCCTCGGCGGGCCGCTGATCAACCACGTCGCCCTTGCGCAGGGCCGCCCGAACGGCCTGGAAGAAGCCGACGTCGTCCTGGATCGCCAGCGCCTCATCCGAAGGGACGGCCAGCGCGAACGCCTTCGACAAGGAGCCAACGACATCGAGTAGCCGCTGCTTGCCGTTGTCCAGCCCAAGGATGTGGTCTTGCGCCAGCGGCAGGACTGACATCCGCTCGGCGGGCGTGCCCCGCCATGCAGCCCACGAGAACCCGTGGAAGAGGCCCAGGCAGACCTCGTACTCGCGCTGCATCAGCTCGATTGCGTCGCGCTGGTCGAACGTCGGCTTGCCCTTGCCGCCGCTCTCCGTGTAGACGGCGAGGGCCTTCTTCAGCTCGTCTGCGAGGCCCAGGTAGTCCACCACGAGGCCGCCCGGCTTGTCGCGGAAGACGCGATTCACGCGCGCGATCGCCTGCATAAGCGAGTGCCCGCGCATGGGCTTGTCGATGTACATGGTGTGGAGGCTGGGCGCGTCGAAGCCGGTCAGCCACATGTCGCGGACGATGACGATGCGGAACGGGTCAGCCGGATCGCGGAAGCGCTTGGCCAGCGCCTCGCGACGCTGCTTGTTCCGGATGTGCTCCTGCCACTCGGGGCCGTCGTCCGCGGAACCGGTCATGACGACCTTGATGGAGCCCTTGTCGTCGCCCTCGCCCGCCCACTCCGGCCGCAGCTTGACGATCTCGTTGTACAGGTCCACGCAGATTCGGCGGCTCATGCAGACGACCATGGCCTTGCCGTCCATGACCGCCAGGCGCTCTTCGAAATGCCGGACCAGATCGGCCGCCACAAGCTCCAGCCGATGCTTGGCGCCCACGACCGCTGCCAGCTGAGCCCACTTCGACTTCAGCCGTTCGCGCCGCGCTTCCTCTTCGCCTTCGGTCACATCTTCGAAGTCGGGGTCGATCCGCGGGCGTTCGGCCTCCTTCAATTCGAGCCTGGCGAGCCGGCCTTCGTAGTAGATCGGTACCGTTGCCCCGTCTTCGACCGCGCGCTGGATGTCGTAGACGCTGATGTAGTCGCCGAAGACGGCGCGGGTACTCGCGTCCGCCTTCTCGATCGGCGTGCCCGTGAAGCCGATGAAGCTGGCGTTCGGCAGGGTCTCGCGCATGTCGCGCGCGTAGCCTTCGATGAAGCCGTACTGGCTGCGGTGCGCCTCGTCCGCGATGACCACGATGTTGCGCCGATCCGAGAGGACGGGATTGCGGTCGCCCTTCTCCTCCGGCAGGAACTTCTGGATGGTGGTGAAGACGACCCCTCCGCCGGCGACTCGAAGCTTGGCGCGGAGGTCGGCTCGATCGGTCGCCTGCGTGGGCGGCGGACCCAGCAGGTCTCGACAGCGGGAGAAGGTGCCGAAGAGCTGATCGTCCAGGTCGTTTCGGTCGGTGATGACGACGATCGTTGGGTTCTCCATGGCCGGATGGAGGATCAGCCGGCCGGCGTAGAACGCCATGGACAGGCTCTTGCCCGAACCCTGGGTGTGCCAGACGACGCCGACCCGCCGGTCGCCAGGCAGGCCTCCGGGGCCGCCCACCGCGCCCGGTCCTTCGGCCGCCCGCAGCAGACCGCGCCTGCCCATCGCCGCCGCCCGAAGGGTCTCTTCGACCGCGAGGTTGACGGCATGGAACTGGTGGTAGCCGGCCATCTTCTTGGTGAGCTTGCCGGCGCCTTCGTCCTCGAAGACCACGAAGTAGCGGATCAGGTCCAGGAAGCGCCGCGGCTCAAAGACGCCTTCCAGCAGCGCCTGCAGTTCTGTCATTCCCTTGGGCGGCGTCCCGCCGTCGATCGTGCGCCAGGGCTTGAACCACTCCCGCCCCGCGCCGATGACTCCGACTCGCGCCTGGCTGCCGTCGCTGATCACGAGCGCCACGTTGTAGTCGAACAGCGCCGGGATCTGGACCTGGTATGTCTGGAGCTGGTGGAAGGCCTTCCAGATGTCCGCCTGCACGTCCGCCGGGTTCTTCAGCTCGATCACGCCCAGCGGCAGCCCGTTGACGAAGACCACGATGTCCGCCCGCCGGTTGTGCCCCTGCGGCCCGACCACCGTGAACTGGTTTACCGCCAACCAGTCGTTGTTGGCCGGCTCGTCGAAATCGATCACGCGCGCCTGCGCGCCCGCGATGCTCCCGTCCTTGCGCTTGTACTCGACGTTGACGCCACCGACGAGCATCCGATGGACGGCCCGGTTGCGCTCGATCAGCGACGGTCCGTCTGCCCGGACGATCTTGCGAAAGGCGTCGTCGAGGGCTTCCTGCGGCAGCTCCGGGTTGAGCTTGGTCAACGCGTCACGGAGGCGTCGCTCCAGGACCACGTCGCGGTAGTTGGGGTCAGAGCGTTCGGCGCCGGGCTGGCCCAGCGCGATGTCCGGGCCGTGCGTCACCTGGAGTGCGGACGCGCGAAGCCACGCGACCGAGGCCGCCTCAAGGGTTGACTCAGTCAGCACGGTATGGGAGGTACTTGGCGTCCCTTATGTCGAACGCAGGTCTGGTCCCCTCCAGCACATCAACCACAATCCGATTGATAGGGGGATTCTCAATAGAGCCGCTCAGGTAGGTCACCGCATTGCCGTGCTCGCGATCGATCTCCGCCCGGATGACCTGATCTGCGTCGCAGACCACCGCCAGATTCGGGTTGTGAGTGACGATGAGAACCTGTCGGCGCTTCTTGGCCTCCTTCATGCAGGGCACGAGCGTGCGAACGACAGATCGATTGTCCAGGTTCTCCTCAGGCTGATCCAGGACGAGCGGTATATCTCCCTTATCGAGGAGCAGGTAGAACACGAGAAGAAGGTTGCCTCGTTCCCCCGGCGACAGCTGCTCCAAATCTCGTCCATCCCAGGTGAGCTTGTATATCGGCTCAAGGAACCCGAACGAGAACAGGTAGTCGTATAGCTCCAGGGTTGACGCGTTGGGCTTCAGTTGATCCTGCAGACTCTCAGCCGTCCCGCGCGACCCCTCGAGGCTCCTGAGCAGCAGTCGCGTGAACCTGATCGGCCCGAGGATGGAATCCCAGCGGATACTCGCCACCAGGTCCTTGGCCGCCGCCGCACCTTCCGCCAACCCATAGAACGGCCCGGCCTTCCTCTGGTCAACATACTTGAGCAGCCCATCGGCCAGACCCGTTTCTGTGAGGGCAACCTCGAAGGTCATCCTCAACTGTCCGCTCATAGAAAGCGGATGCTCGGTCACGTGCGAGTAGATGGGGGCGTAGTAGGCCCGGTAATAGCCTCGTAGCCGGAGCTTCTCACGAAGGATCTCGGCTGCCTTCCGCTCCCGCTTCCGTCGCAACCGCTCCAGTTTCGCGGGCAGAGCATCCACGAGCCTGACCTGGTCCTCCAGGTAGCGGATCGTTCCGGGAGCGTCCGGCGCCCCGTTCAGGCGATCCACGCCAGCCTGCCATTCGCGGAGGCTTGTGAGATATGACTGGTAGACGCGCTGCGGTGCCGAGAGCGCTTCCTGCTGGAGTCTCACGGACTCGACAGCGTCCTTGTGCCTTGCCTCCAGGCTGTCCACGAGACTGCCATCAAGAGCGGACTTCAGCGAAGCCCGCTCCGCGTTCATGGAATTGACCAGGGCCCTGAGTGGCGCATCGTCGATAGTGAAGCTCACCAGGGCCGCGGCATCCAGGCCGAGATCGGACACCGCATCCCTCGAGTCAGCCATGAACGTGTCGAACTGATGACGCAGATTCCTGAGCCCATCAATCAGTCGTTCTGCAGCCGTGATCTTGCGAGCCAGCCCGGCGTCACGTTCCCGAGCCTTCCGAATCTCGTCCTCGAGAGCGGCCAGCCTCCGCTCAGCCTCTTGAAGGAGCGCTGAGTCTCGGGCACTGCGCTCCTTGGATGCCGTGTCTTCCTCCGGCTTTGGCACTTCCGCCGGCATCTGCAGGTTGTGCGCCTCCAACTCGCGGCGCATCTCGATCAGCGCCAGCTCGAGCCTGCGTCGGCGTTGAGGGAGTAGAGCGGCCTCAGTGTCGACGATTGCCGAGTTGAGCTCGTGCAGCTCGTTTGACAGCGTCGCGACGATCCTGGCCACCTCGGCACCGCGATGGCGCAATAGATCCTCAAGAGTCGCAAAGCCCTGCCGATCGGCGACGGGTATGTGGGAAAAGATGACCCTCTGCAGTTCACCGTAGAAGCGGCTACCGCTGCCTAGAGAGGTCTCGTTGCATATCTCTTCTAGGTAGCCTTGCGGTATGTACAGGATGGTCTCTGGAGCGGCCGGGTCAGGCACAGAGTCAAGAGATGTGGGGCCCACAACCGAACCGTCGGCCCAGGTCAGTGTCGCGGCGAAATGCCGTGCCTTGTTCCGCTTCGGATCACGGAAGCGCTTCGGGGACAAGAAGCTCATGAAGGCGGAGTTGGGACTACTGCCTAGCAAGCCAAGAACATCCGTCAAGGCGCTCTTCCCACTGCCCTTGTCGCCGATCACAGTCACAAGCTCGGGGTTGATCTGGAGGTCCACATCGAACCACTGTTCGTCCAAGCTGGAGCCCGCCACCTTCGAGATCCGCAAGGCCGTGATCACTCGCGTCGGTCGAGCAGCTATGTGCGCCAATATTGGTGGCTCCATCCCGATGTACACCCGTTCCTCGGGCTCGTTGACCACCTGCCGGAGACCGTTGAAGGTCGGGTCGGCTTTGATCCAGAGTTGTCGCCCCAATGCAGGCCGAAACAGTTCATCAGGCGAGTGCGCATCCGACCCATGAACGCATGGTTTCAGAGTCTTGAACTCGTTGATGAAGGCGGTCGTGGTCGGATGACGGCGGCCAAGTCCAAACTCGTGCGTACCCAGATTCGAGGAGTACAGCATGTGCGACTTCTGGATCAGCAGCTTCCGCGCCAGGTGTCCCTGACCGTCCCAGCTACAGGCGGAAAGATCCTCGTCGGCGGGCACAACAAGGAGATACCGGCCCTCGAACTTGGCTTCCTGGTCATGAAGGACACTGCTGACGAGTTCGTGGTTCACGACGGCGTTCATCTGGCCCACGATCAGGTCTGATCTATCCTGGAAGGGAGCGTGCTCGCGTTTGAGCCTAGCGCCCAGAGCCTCCAAGTTGCGTGTGGTCAGGGCCATGCGATTGTCGACGCTGTCTGGGCTTGACTCCGCCGTGAACCTGAGCTGCCTGAGAAAGTCCTCTTCGACTACGTCTGGGTGGATCTCGTCAGAGAAGATGATGTGGAAGTTGACACGGCTATCGCGACCATCGGGATCTCTCACGATCGTGGAAGTGCGCAGTTCCACGTTCGGTAGGATCAGCAGCCTCCCCGCAGCCTCAGCAACGTCGGTGCCGAGCAGGCCCACGAGACGGTCGTGATCCGCAAGCAGACGCCGGAGTTCGACATAACCCTGGATCGAGAAGTAGTCAGTCACTGCAATGGCGGCGATCCTCTCCGCGACCGCGCGCGTCAGCAGAGTCCTCGCATAGGCATCGAAGTCAGAACCGAATCCGTTGTTGAGGGCGGAGTACGGCGTGTGGACCTGCAGATCCCACTTTCGCCATTCCGAACCCCGTGGAAACGCCTGCATTGTCATGTCACGCCGCCTAACGCCCGCCTGGGTTGAGGCGGCCAGCCACGAGTGCCGGGAGGAGCCGGTCTCGCAACGAGCAAAGAACCGTGTCCTGTCCGTCGCAGGCCCGCTGATGCCGGAGGCCAGCCAATGCCTGCCGCTCGAAGGCGGCGATAAGAGACATGGGTGGGAGCAGAGTGGGGAGGCTATGCACGTGATTGCGATTCAGCGTCGGCACCGCCGAGCCCGCGTTGAACAGCCCGAAGGGAATGCCTTGCAGGACGTGGTAGGCGTACGCAGGCAGCGAGTGTCGGTACTCCTTGACCCAAAGCGACGTGTTCAGTGGCCAGAAGTCGGCTTGGACGTAGAAGACCCTGCCTAGGACGCCACTCCTGCCCGTAGTCACGCCAGGCCCCCGGACCATGAAGGTGTTGTGGGTACCAGCGGGGCCGCTTGCTGCAAGCACTGGATACGCGCCAGGGGTCCGCTCGAGTGTCGGGAGATCGAATCCACGCTGAAGCACGAGAACGGTTTCGAGCGGTCCCACTTCCCAACCGTTCGGGATGTCCCCTAGCTCGGAATGTCCGAGAGAATCGGGGAAAAGGTCGGCTATAGGCTTGGGAAGGCCAGGGTCGCGGCCCTTGGCTTTTGCGCGGACGGGGTCGAAGTCAACGAACCAGGACTTGAAGAGGGCCCGGGCCATCGACTCAAGAGTCTGGCTCATGCGGCGGTTCAGCTCGATCTTGTCGTCCAGGGAGCCCAACACATCGCCGATGGCGCGCTGCTCCGCAAGCGAGGGCAGACGCAGGGTCAAGCGGGACAGCCCGGCGACGGT
>Ga0315537_1002455_pt1 | contig 14138 bp, 9 predicted proteins | sample SalMarSW160270MG_FD_203091 | JGI IMG/M metagenome (GOLD analysis project Ga0315537, IMG submission 203091) | Salt marsh sediment microbial communities from the Plum Island Ecosystem LTER, Massachusetts, United States - Salt Marsh Sediment SW1602-70 ... | reverse complement strand
CCGTTGATACTCTCATACACGGACACAAGCTTCAATACTCTTATTTATATCAAATCAACCGCTTTGGCGTCAAGGGAAATATCTGAGTTACGTATTGGTATGTGTTTTATGTGAGATTTTACAGAAATGCAAAAAGGGAAAGGGAATTCTTCGAAAAGTCACCTCTTTCAGAAGCTGGAAAACACCACAATTTCGAGGGGACATCTTGTCACCATTTTGACACTACAAATACCATATTTGATGGTTGATGGAAGCACCAAATCCCAAATATTTGCATAAAAAACAAAGATTTTTCTATTCTTATCGGATTAAGTAGTGCGACCAGCTAAGGCTGGCGTGTTCAGAAGGAGTTAGTCTTTCCGGGGCAGAAGCCAGAGACCCTGTAGCTTGGATGGCAGAAAGGAGAGAAATCGAATGACCTGAAGCCCATTGACAAAGCCATCGTAAGGGATGGTGAGCGAGTCACCGGGCCGTAACATGCGTGAACGTAGGAGTAGCCTCGAAACCGATTAGCCTCGGAGGTCGAGACAGTTACTTAATGTCGAAGACTGCAGAATCTGTCGCATACTGGCTCAAGCGGCGGTTTCCTCCGGCGGGGTAACAGCGACGGCACGGTGGCAAGGACACGCCGAGCAACTGGCGAAGCCCTCCTCGCCCCATCGAGAAATCGACGGAGAAAGGTAAGCTGTATAACCTCTCAAAGGGAAATCAGTCGAAGGCGAGAGGGTGGCGGAAGGGTTCGTAAGAGCTATGAAGCGAGGTAACGCTCGCGGAGCAAAGGAACCCTGCTATATGTAATTTCTCTGACAAAATGGAAGGCAAGGTCGACATGATGAAATCGACCATAAGTTTGCAGGACCTGAGACGGGGAATATACATCAAGGCTAAGGCTGAGCCGGCTTTGCGCCCATGATAGCGTAAAGGCTTCGGCTGGAAGAGGTGGAGTAGCCAGGGTATCAACGCTGGTGAAAGCAACTCCAGCGCGATAAGTCACATAAACCTTGGTATGAAGCATATAGAAAAGCGTAGTGTGGGAAATCCACATGCTGCGTTTGACGAGGCGGGGACTGGAAACGTGGAACGGTTGAGATATTGTGACACTCGCAAACGAAAGGGCGAGTAAACGGTGAAAACAAAATTCGACCTACACCAACGCGCCAGTCCTCGACCCTACTCCTGACATATGTCAGGAAGGTGTATCCGGAGATCGTTATGGTTCTATGGTTTGACTGCCTGCCAGATCTCGATCCCTGAGAAGTTGGCCGCCCCTCCAGAACTTGTGATGCTTATCACGCCGTCGGCGGCCTCAGCACGACACCAGGGCTGTCGGCCGCGCGGTCGTTGCAAACAAAATCGGGGGCATCATCCCCTTGCCACTTGTTGCCGTCAATCGTAATAGCGGGGCCGTTGAGATTAATTCCGCGATAGAATTTCCATTTCCCCGTCTCGGTAGGATGGCCACTCAGCTTCTTGACAGGCGTTCTCAGATACTCTTCAAGAGGCCGGATCTCGATCGGCGCTTTGACCAGCTCGCCACTGACATTCAGTATCACTCGCCTGTATGCCGTCAACGACGGCTTACCTGCATCGACCACTTCTAGGATAACGTGAATCGTCCTGCCCGATGCATTCTCCGGCGCCGTCACCACGGCCTGGACGGAATTGCCTCCGCGAATCGGTGCGTCCGCCCAATAGCTACCCGCTTCCTGGTAGACCCACCACTTGTACGAAAGCTTGTCACCGTCAGGATCCGAAGAGCCGCGCGCTCTCAACGTGACATCTAGACCTGGGTCGACATCGATATTAAGAACTTTATTGGTCTTGTCGCCGTTACAGATGGCCACCGGTTCATGATTGCACTTCTCGTAGGGCTTGACGCACCAATCCATGCGCGCTTCGAAAGAGTTTTGATAAGCTTGACGCCAGCGATGGATCGTATAGAGCATATCCAGCCGATCCCCCATCCGATCCTCGGCAGGGATGTACTCGTTTCCCCGCCCGCTTCGTTGGAACCGCCCGCCCCAGTTGCCCCACTCCGGATGCTCAGGGTCGCTCAGTCCGTACGGCAGCACATAAAAGAACGAAGGCGTGTCACCTTCCTTGACACCGGCCTTGCCTGCCGCCCTAGCGGGGTAGACAGGCCCAAGCGGGCCGTGTCCAGTACGAACGTTCTTCTCCAGCCACGCAGGCGATACGATCTCCTGATCGCCCTCTTTCCAGATACCGCGAAACAGGGTCCGCGAAAAAATCCAGAACACATCGGGATGGTTCTGCTTGACCCAACCGGCCGTGCGGTCCTGATCTGCGATAGAGTGCACCCGGATTTTACGCTTGAAAGCGGTAAGCTGCTCATCGGAACGACTCTGTCCGACCTTCCATATCGCCTGGGCAAGCTCACGTGGTCCGCCCCAGATGGTGAACCATACGGGCTTCGGATCATCTTTATCCAAAACCTTAATGATCCAATCCGAGGCCTGCGAATCCATGCCCGGCCCGACTTCGTGCGGGTCACCGTTGTGACCGTCCTTGATGAGGCTTATCAGGCGTTCATGGGACGGATAATCGGGCCGGTGTTTGCGCAGGTTAGGTAGGACTTTGCCGTACGCATCGACAATCTCACGGATTAGTTTGGGCCGTGTGATTTTGTAGTGTCCGTGGCCGAAACCCGTGCAGAGCCCCTCGACATCGAAGTCACAAGTGTAAAGAAGAAATCGCACCATCGATTGTCGATCGTCCGGATCGCCACCGATGTCCGTCATTACAACTACGCGAGGTTTGTCCACTGCCGCCTTGCAAGCCGGCAGCAGTACCATGAAAGCCGCAATCAACAACGTTACTCGTCTCATCCTGATTCTCCTTATACAAGACTACTTGACCGACACAACTGTTAGTCATCCTGCCTGAGTACCAGTGTTGCCTTTCGGACACTAAAGCTGTCCTCGCCGGAAAACACAAGGTAGAGTTCGCGTCCGTACTCGCTCATCCACTTGGCAGGGAAGTCACCGTGCTCTCCGGGGCCAACGTCCCATTTCTCCGTGTAGAAGGCCGTTGACCAGGGACCCCACGGTTCCGGTGCATCATACACGCCGAAGCCGCCTTCGAACCGGGTGTCGCCGCGGTCGGGGCTGCCCTTCGACGCTGGGATGTGCTGCCACCAAAGATAGCGACGCAGCGGTGCATTGTAAGTCATGGCAGATCGAAGACATCCGTCGGTATGCCGGAAGACCGCTCCCCGGCGTTTCAAGTCGCTGGTCCAGACCGGTTGGCCGGTCTCGTCTATTCGCTCAAAGAACTCCCAGGCCCCTTGCTCGGTGATACGGTTATTTAGCACGCGCATGAGTATGAAGCGGTTGGCCGGGGTATCGGCTAGCGGACCGTCGTGCGAGTAGGAGTACACGTAGTCATCTCGGGCCTGTTCGTTATTCTTCCCGAAGTTGACGAAACCCATCAGGCCGAACTGCGGAAACTTCCAGTCCGCGAAGGTCCACGTTTGAGCATGGTCGCGAGACCAAGCCAATTGGGCTTGGCCGCCCCGTCGATCGGCGTGTCCCATCCAAAGATACAGCTCACCATTGACCGAGATAAGGCCCCAGCCCTTTCGCCCGGAACGCCCGCTGCCAAGCTGCTCGGCCGCAGATCGGATATTCATACCCTTGAAATCGCCTGGTGCACCGACGATACGCGCGAATCCCATGCTCAGCTTCTTTGGCACTTTGGGCTCGAAGCCCCAACCGTCTCCCCATGTGATGTATATCGCATCGTCATCGGCCCAGGTTACGGGCAGGTTATCGCTGCCAGCCGCCCTGCGAACGATCGTACCAGCCGGAGCCCAAATTATTTTTTCAATTACCGGACTGGGCGGACAAGGAGGACCCGCCGACGCCGCAGAACAAATCAAAATGCAAAGTGCAAGTTTCAGAATTAAGGAATTTATCCCGGCTTGCCGGGATTCTGACATTTTGATTCTTGACCTTTGACTTCTAATCGTTCCTTTTGAGGCCATGGTCAATCCCCTGTTCAATAATCCTGCAAATAATCTTCAAACTTCATCATTCTCCGCGTGGATCGCTCATAAGGTGTTGGTTTCGGATCCAGCCACTCTACGATTCTGTCCTTTATCGAATAGGCAAAGAAATGATTTCCCGCAGGGCTATAATGGCCTATGAAGTATCGCTTGAAGTAATCATCGGCGCTCAAATTGAAGCTTTTGAAGTCCTCAACGTGCATGAGATTCATGTCAATGTGATTCATATTGCTTTGCTTCAGAAAATCTACTATCTCCCGATCGTATCGGGCACCTCCCTTCAGAAGCTGCTTTGTCACCCTATACGGGTCAAATATGACGACCATCAGTTTCTTTTCGTTGGCGGAGGCAAATTCTCCCGCTTTGTTCAGGATGTAGTTTGTCGCTTCAAAAGAATATTTGTCCAGCAGCTCGGCTACCGAAGAGCGGATGTTATTGCCGTCGAAGTCTACCGAACATTTCAGATGCATGCTCAACGTTCTCAGGGCCTTCAGGTCAATGTCTCTGATCTGGTTATTCTTATATAGGTACATCTGCAGGGCCAAATCATCCTCGAGCGCCTCATACATCCAGTCAGGATCGGTCATCTTATACAAGGATTTCCGGGTGGGCAGCAGGTTCTCCTTTTCTTCGAGCTTGCCGGTCTCCAAATTGATTTCCACGTGCGCCCAGAAGTTTCCATGAAACATCTTCCCCACTCCTTCTGTTCGATTCGTTCGCTCATTCCAGCCTTTTGTCAGCATATACCGGCATCTCAGCAGACTTCTGATGTTGTCGTCCCCCCATATATAAAGAATGAGATACTCGGCGCCATGATCGGTTTTTTCCTCCCGGATCATTCGTCGGTACGCCTGGTAAACGCCGAAACCGCCCATCCCGAAGTTCCCGACGGGCTCACCAAGATGCCCCGCCAGGTACTCCTGCCAAGTTTCACCATCGTTTACCTGGTTGCATTGAGTGAAACTGTTGCCATAAGTGTTGATCCGGCATGGTTTACCCTTATACATGAATGACGTTCTCGCTCCGTTCGATTGGATCGTGGAGATCGAAGAACTGTCGTCCACGCCGTCATGCGGCATGTAGTTGCCCAGAACATATCCGAGGTCCCGATCAAAACGTGCCCACGACGTCTCGTTCAGGAACACATCTATCTCCTTCTTTGTGGGCACCGTCTCTTTTATGTACACTGCAAAAGTTTTTTTCTGTTGTGTGGTTTGCCCGAACACAAGCGAACTTGCCATTGTCAGCAATAATCCCGCCTGCACAAATACGGACAGACCTTCTTTCATGCGGATTGCTCTTCTTTCGAGTACTGCGTGTTTCATCGTGCAGATCCCTTTCTTCGGCTAAGACTTGAGCCGTTACGCCCCGGCACATCACCGAGGCACCCGACCGAGGTATGATAGCAAGAACAGTGCAGAACATCCAGTGTCATTAGAAGGCAGACGCAGAATTCCAGGGTGTACGGACCAAATGTGCAATCGGCGCAGCGAGAGTTCAAACGGTATACTGTCGGCCGGATCAATCACAGGCTATCCACTTATCCTAAAACTGGCAGGCTTTCAGGGAAAGATTAGGCTCAGTGCCAGCACCCAGATACTCCCCAAAGTAGTGCACATTGGCTGATATGTCGTAACCAGCATGCCTCAAAGAAAATTTTTGTGGCGACAGGGATTTTATTATTTGACTTTAAGCTCTTCGTAGGTGGCCGTTTCGATTTCATCCCATATAATAGTCGCAAGCTAATACTTTATGGCTATTTATGAATTTAGAGCGCAGTTGTGATATGAGGAAAGTACAACCGAAACTACAACTAAATCATGATTTCAGGGGATGGTATAGGAAAAAAACCTTAACATGATTTCAACCCTGCCTTTCAGACTGTTGTACATAAAACAATAATTACGTTAAGTTAGAAAATGAAATACCATGTGTGCAAAAGTATCGACACTTGTCATTGCAACAGTGATGTTGTTCATCCACCTTAACTGTGGTTTGACTAAAGATTGGGGCAGTATCACCATCAAACCTGTTGAAGACAGTTATGAAGTTGTACTGGAGAATTCTAATATCCGGGCAGTATACAAAAAGTCCCCTAATAATTGGGCAGGCCGACATCCCACTTGTATAGTTGAGTTTTATTACAAAAAAATCAAGAGGGAATTGATTGAAAACGGAAGATGGGATGATATACTTGACCCCCTTGACCATTCAAAAAAGCCTCCAAGGCCACTACATCATTATCGTGAGGCATTACTATCCGCAGAAGTCGTGTACGACGGGCATGATAAAAAGACGGTGCGTTTGAACTGGGAAAACTCTGAAGAGGAAGTTTCGATATTTCCTGATTCAGCGGTGATTCAAATCGATTATCTAAGATGGTATGTCCTCATAACCGACTGGCCGGACTGGCCAAAAGGTGAAGATGCTTACAAAGAGCAGATGTTTGCTGTTTATGGAGCTGACAAGTGGCACAGGACTTATGATCCGCATGATATAGAGCGAACTCCCGGCGTAGGCTATAATAAAATGTATTTTAATCATGCCGACCGGGACGCGGACAAGCAAGGTGGAAAAGACCCAGCAGATGGAGGCCCACTGAACTATAAAGGTTACTTTATCATTGGGGCCTATAAAACTGCAACAGGTGTCGGCTATGGGCGGATCATTCCGGTACATCGTATAAATGTACTAATTCTATGGAGTTACAGAGCGTGGGAATTTTTCCCGACCGGGAAAGAACGTTTTACTACGTTTTTATTTCCCGTATCAGAAGGCGCCCGGGAAATTATCGATACCGGAATAAGAATTGCCGATGCTAATCCGATTTTACACCAATAAAATATAAATAGTCGTAGGTGCACTGTATTTGAATGCTCAATAGTATTGTGGAGTAATGAAAATGCTTACCCAAAACTGGAAAACATCTTCTAACTGTACCAGAACAGGATGGATTATCATAGCTGTTTTGCTAACTCTCGTTTTACATGCCCAATCAGCATTTCCTCAAAGTCTGGAAAAGAAAGGAAGATTTGAAATCCCTCTTCAATATTATCAAATTGCCCAACTTTATGGGCCAGGTATGTCTCCATCGGGAAAGGAAGGATTGCATACCAGGCTGTTTCAGAAACCGGTTGGCCGGATCGGTTTGGTTATTGTGCATCCATGGAACCTGGGAGAGCCTGATGGTCCATACCCGTTCGATCACGGTGCACGGATACAAGGAGAAGCTGGTGATTGGGTGCCCAGGGCACATCATATCATCGCTGATAAAATTAAACCGGTATTAGAGGCAGCAAGAGAAGCGGGAGTTGCTGTATTTCATTTAGCGCAAAATGCATATGCACCCAGATATCCGCAATATCTCGAAATAGCTTCAGATCCTGAGTTGCAGTCTCCGGAAAAGAAATTTGAGTATGAGGTATGTATAGAGCCGAGAACCCTTGAAGAGATATGGGAAGCTGAGTATGGAACTAATTTCCCCGGTCCGGTATGGAAAACCAATGCCGAAAAATTTGATATTGCCAAGTCTCTTCGTCCTTTATCGGATGAAGCTGTCTTTTTGAATGGCTGGCAGCTTAATGGCCTATGTCGCCGTAAAAAAATTGATACGCTGTTCTATGTAGGATTCATGGCTGATTTATGCCTGGTTAATATTCCGGGGGCAATACGAGAAATGTCCCACAAATTCAAGTATCGCTGTGTTGTATTGCGAGACTGTACTACGGCCTATGAATTTGCTGAAACGGTAGATGGCGGTTGGATGACTTTTGCCGCTATCCGACTTATAGAATCAGGCATGGGATATTCGGCAACATCGGATGATTTTATATCATCTTGTCGTAAAACAATGACTAATAAATAATTGAAACTCCCAAATTCCATTCTTCGATGCTCCTGACAGGAGACCGAATAATTAATTGCAGCTTACTGCTCCGGTTCTGGTGTTGGATACAAACAAATATCATCGAAGTACATCATACCTGAACCACCGGCAACCGGATTATTCCTGTTACCCAAGCCAAGAGTGATAGTATTGACATTGGTAAGATTAATACCCTGGTCGGCAAACACCTGTAGGTCGATAGTCCATTCGGTCCATTCTTCAGCCTGTGTTGCATTTGGATTATCATTATCGACGCCAGCAGTGCCGTTGAGAATGACATACATTATCTCAGGGGCATTAGCAGCATCACCTATGAACCAGATTACCAGAGTGTTAACACCATTTTCAGTCCAGTCTCGAGTATCAGTCAATGTCAGAGTTGCCTCAGATTTGCCAACACCATTATTGTAGGCAAACGGCATCGACTGATTACCGCTGTGAACGATCGTTTGCTCGGCAAAAGGAGGAATCTCATAACCGACAACAGATCCATTTGCCGGGTCGTCAAATCCATCTATCCAAGCATTGAATATCCTATTGCTTGCCGGGTCATCGGGATTAAGGTCGTTGTAGAGTTCCGTATCATCAACGACAAGGAAGTTACCTGTTGTAAAACTCCAGAGGTTTCCTATCCACGGACTATCGGTGTTCGCATTATTAACTTCGTCGATTCGCCAATAGTAGGTGGTTTCCAGCTCAAGTTTTCCGGGATCGTAATTTTCAGAGCCAAGGTCTCGGCTGCCTTTATACTCGGGTGAACCTGTATCGGCATTACGTACAGCCTCCTGATCGGTACCGAAATAAACCTGATGCGAAGCAGCATAATCCCCCGGCGACCAGCTAAGAATCGGTGTCTGCTTAATGTCCGTAGCTCCATTGGACGGATTCGAACGGCTGGCTCTGACAGGTAGTGACAGTGCACCTTGTGGAATGAATTGCTTTGGCGTTTGTAAGCTCGACCAGCGCAGCTCAGCCACTGCGCCGCTGCTGGCTTCATAATACTCCATTATAATATTGTACGTTCCACCTGCAATAAGATCAATGGTTCCCTTGTCCTCAGTGTTCCCATGGTCAGTCCAGTTGTCAATAAGAAGTTGACCATCCACCCACAAACGCACACCGTCATCGCTATTAGTGTGGAACGTGTAAGTCTCAGTAAATGGCGCCTCCACCTCACCAGTCCATCTGACCGAAAAGTTATTGAAACCAACCGCGGGATCAGGTCCGGCATCGGCCCAGTTGAAGTTGATTTGAGGGTCTGTACGGGTCAGGATGAGTTCCCCGAAATCTGTGCCTTGGTAGTATTGTCCTTTAACACCTCCACCAGCCTTTGCGGTCGTGAAGCTCCAGACTTTGCCTTTATACGTTGCAACGGCATCGAACTCATCAACTCGCCAGTAGTAAGTCTTCTCTGGCTCAAGTGTGCCGGGAACATAGCCTGAAGTCCCGACTGTTCCTTTATCTGTGCTGCCGGCGCCGGCTTCAACATCAGTATAATTGTCGCCTAAGTATATATGATGCAACTTGGCGCCAAAACCGGCCGTCCATCTGAGAGTCACATCTGGGTCTATGAATCTGGCATCATCGGGAGGCTCAGGCTCATACGCAGTCTTTGACGGAATAATAAAGCTCCACACATCCCCTTTCCAGGGACTGCTCGGCTCGTTGTCATTAATCTCATCAATTCTCCAGTAGTACGTTGTGCCCGGAACAAGGCCGTCCGGATAATCGAATCCGGGAAAGCCGACGACTAAACACGTTAAGGTCTGGTTGCCTAAGAACGTGCCGCTGACACCGTTGTTCACGTCTTCAAAATTATCTCCAAAGTATATATCGTGTGAGATTGCAGAATCTCCCGGCGTCCAGTTAAGGCTTACCCACGTGTCCACATTTACAGCGCCATTCTTGGGACTTGGATTCCGGGCCTTCGGAAACGAATCCTGACCGATCATCAACATAAATATTTCATCCGCCGATAAAGCGACGTCATGAATCTGCAGGTCGTCTATAAGTCCTGCAAAATACACTCTGTAACTATTCCATCGATAAGCTCCAATATTTACAGGGGAGTCGTTCGCCTGCAAAGTTGTGACAAGCTCCTGCTCTTTATCGAGCTCTCCATTGATGTAGAATTGCTCAGGACCGCTGCTGCTATAGATACCGGCCACATGATACCACTCTCCGGCCTCCAACGTCGCCGAGCCGGTAGTCGTAAGCTTCCCTTCGTCTGGCGCAGTGCTGTAAAGCTGCATAGACAGTTGGCCATTATTAACCTTAAACTCCCAGCCGCGGTTCGAGTCGGGACTGACTTCCTTACTGACAATCGGCCGCCGGCTCGAAATACCCGCCTCGGATAGTTTGATCCAGGCTGCGATGGTGAATTCGTTAGAAAGATCTAAGGCATCATGGTCAGGAACTTCCACATAGTCATCTGTACCGTCAAAGCTAAGAGCTGCAGTTCCAACGTGGACATCAGTGGTCTCCCAGGCAACTCCATCCTTGAGGGCGCCATCATGTCCATTCCCTGTAAGGTCAGAGGCTGTCTCACCGCTTCCTTCGTCCAGCGGCCAGTAGGCCACAAGATCCGCCAAGGTGACGCTGGTCAGGCCAAGTAGTAGAATAAGAGATAATAGAAAAATCGTTCTTCTACACATAATAGTCCTCCTCTATCAAGAAGCTCCGAAGTCTCCATAAGTCAGAAAACCAAAATCGGCAAACGCCTGCTTATGCAGACACAAAATTCACTGATATTATTTATACTAAATCAGCCACTTTACCGTCAAGGAAAATTTTAAATCAAGAGCATAATATATCTCACCGCGTGAGCAATCCCAATTTTTGCCTGTAAAAACGACTAACAAAAATGCGCCCGGCCATCGGTTAAGATTGAGGCTGCCTCCTGTAATTTTTCAACGATAGCTAATTGATTCGGGCAGTTCCTTTCACATAGCCGGCATCCATCACATTGTGTAACCTTTTGACAATCAGCCAGCTCATTGTAGAGACTGATGGCATAATCTCTACGGCCATAGTTTTTATAGTACATCCGGAATCGCAAAATATCCGCAATAGCAACTCCTCTGGGACAAAATTGATTGCAAGTTTCGCACATTCTACAGAAATCTTTGTCAGCAATACCCGCATACATTTCCAGCAATTCATTCTGCTCAGCAGTCAGTTTTCTTGCTCTTACGGCCTCACAGTTTTCTACAACCTGCTGAACTGTATCCATACCGACCGCACAGGCCGTTACGTTCGGATTTTGCAGTATCCATCTCAACATTGCCTGGTAAAGATTGCTCGGCCCATAATCCTTGAGTTTTTTCATAATCTCCTGTATTTCAGGCCTGGCCGCTTCTTTTGCCCAATTAGGAATAAAATTGCCTGTCATCGGCTTTATACCTATTACGCCGACATCGTTGGTTTTTGCCAGCTCGAATAATCTTTCCGCACCGGGAAGGTCGCCAGGGCCTTGTTTTATCCTGCTGAGCCGATTATACGGCATATGTATCCAATCAACATTTCCTTTTCTTATCGCCCATTCATGCTTACGCGGATCGTGTCCGCTCATACCAATAAAGCGAACCTTGCCTTCCTGCCTGAACTTTCTCCACACCGCAAAACTTTCATCGTCGCCGTTGCCGTATGCGAAACCGAGGTCAATAACATCGGTTTGCAGGTCCTTCAATGCCTTTTCGAGATGGTCACGCATCTTCTGCTCAGGTCCGCAGGATATTCCAATTGCCAAATATACCTCATCCCTTCGGCCTTTCACCGCTTTACCCAGAAGCTCTACCGTATTGTGGTAATATGGGGTCGTGCTGACAAAGTTGCCGCCGAGGTCAAGAAGTTTGTTGATAACGTCGCCGCGTTCTCTGAGCCACTTCTCGAAAAGAAAAGGTCCGAGAGTCCGCGACAGAGACATACTTGCACATCCAACGCCGACTTCTGAAATCATCAGGTTTGTTCGGCCCAGTCTCCGATACTTCATACCAGTTTGTGGTTTTACATGAGGGTCTGCTTTGCCGGCAAAACTCGGCTTTGACAAGGCGGTCCCAACAATGGCGACTCCAGTATATTCGAGAAACTGACGTCTCGTTACAGCCTTTTTATCGTTACTGTTAATATTGTCTAAATTGTTAATTTCAGACATAATTTGCTCCCGCTATATAGTTCTATACTGAGTTATTGCATATAAAAAGGATTGCGTAAAACTTTAGTACATATTCAAAAACTCTTACTCAATATCTCTTATTTTAATCGCCGCCAGCTAACCTTTGGCGGGTCGACGAAGTCACGGGCGAAGCGTTCATTCACTTGCTGCTGGGGATGTCCGCTGTGAATAAGAAAACGATATACCAGATTGAGCGGCTCATTGCTGGAAACTGTATAGGATTCATTTTGGACAAGGGCATAGCAAAAGTATGGAAGTTCCGGATGAACTCGAAGTGGTGTTGGATAACGCGGGTTGGAGGGATGGTCGAACATTACCAGCCCGCCCCAGTCACCGCCCAGCGGGCCGGTGTAGTCAATCCAGCGTGCCGGGCTCCTGTCACCAGACTTACGGTCCCCGCCCTCGTCGGTTAAGACATCGAGCGATACATCCGGAGGAAGCCATTTAGCTGCCTTGAATTCCACGCCGCGGGCAATTGCACGAGCAACGTCCTTACTGTCAAATCCAAGCCATTCCGAAGGGCCTCGAAATGACATTCCACCATAATAAATCTTCGGTAATACCATCGACACAGCCTTTTTTGGGGGGCTTTGCGGCTTCTGTGGGTCTGTCGGCACCTGACGAATATCTACGTCAATCAACCATATATGCTCCTCGCTAAGTGCATAAACTCTTACCACCCATATCTCCTTAAAGTATGTTCTGCCTTCGACCTGGCCTTTGTTATAAATGACAAGACGGGCAAACACCGGCCCATCGAAAACACTGGGGCCCAAGTCATCAACCAAAATCCTCCCTGCTGATTTGCCCAATCCCCAGAACTCCGTCTCGATTTCACCAAAAACCGCTTTCGTCCAGGCCAAGAATATTCCACGCTGATGAATATGTTCCGGTGAAAAGTCTCCCGTTATAACCTTACCTGCCGGTGTCCAGACCGGATGGATATACGAACTTCTGTCATAAGGGCCTGTCTTACCTTCTATTTCCTGAATGATTCCATAATTATATCTTAGAACTTCACGACCGCTGCATTTAACTAAAAGGCTTTTATTACTAATGTCCTCAATTGTAAAAGGCCCTGTCGCAGCCGGACCTTTTTCCAGAACGAGCTTAAAGCTGCGGCTGGAATTCTTTTGCGTTTTGCCATTTAGAATCCAGACTAAAGCTCCTTTCTTGGAAGCCTTTTCCCAAGTAAAATCAGCCTGTCCCTCCCACTGTACGGGCAACCTGTTACCGCCGGGAGCCCGCTCAACAAGCACGAGGTGATAATCCCGCAGCGTTGCCAGGTCGGCCCCATCGTCGATGTAATAGAAATAGTCCGGCCGGCGGAATATGGAAAAATCGCCAAATATCTCCGGTGGACTGCATTGAAAACGAATCGGCGTATCTATACGGTCGTAATTGCCGGCATCAACTGTAAACGTGCCTAACACTATCTCTGCTTTTTCCTTCTCAACGTTAGCATACCCCGTTGAATATACGAGAAGAACGAAGCAAAAAACCACATATCTCATTATCTGACGGATGTTGTTTAACCTGATATTTTCCATATTCAGTACTCCACAAGGCTTCTGTACGCTTGAGAGCCTATCATATTATAATATTGTTCAGATTTCACTACTTTTTTAGTTTTTTCAAACCAGTTTTTTACTGCAAGCGATTTTAAGCTCATTTTGGCCTTTCGGAAATTGGCCCATTCGACTGCGCTCAGGACAGGCTTTGTTTTGGCTTTGTTTTTTTGGGCCGGAAGGCGGTTTTATTTTCATAATCCTTTTGTGAAAAAGCGTTTGCGCTCATTTTGGGCTTTATGGAAATTGGGTTTGAATTGGGTTTGTTTTTTCGGGCTGCGAAATCATCTTTTTTTCTGTAATCCTTTGTAAATACACACTTTGCATCAATTTTACCCTTTCGGCAATTGGGTTTGTTTGGGTTTGAATTGGGTTTGTTTTTTACCCGCCTGAAGGCGGTTTCATTTTTATATACCTTTGTGTAATAGATATTTACGTTCATTTGGCTTTTTCGGAAATTGGGTTTGTTTTGCATAAAAAGGGGTG
>Ga0315537_1002454_pt1 | contig 14138 bp, 7 predicted proteins | sample SalMarSW160270MG_FD_203091 | JGI IMG/M metagenome (GOLD analysis project Ga0315537, IMG submission 203091) | Salt marsh sediment microbial communities from the Plum Island Ecosystem LTER, Massachusetts, United States - Salt Marsh Sediment SW1602-70 ... | reverse complement strand
GCTATACTTGGAGAGGTAATGAAACTGCCTAAGAAGCCCAAAAACCTGCATCCGAGAGGTCCCTCCTTTCTGTTGTAACCCCTCGGTTATACCTTAATTCTGTCTCATATGCATCTGAACGAATTCAAAATCAAGGCTGACATGGAGATAAAGATAATTATCGACAACACACCGGTGATAATGCCGGCTGTTACACTGGGCAGCCATTTGCTGGGGTGAAACTCCTGGAGGAGCGGAGATATCACCTATCTGCCTTTTGAAGGAACGTGTGGTTGTTGTGGCATATTATACAATCAGATATGAGTTTATAGGCTATGATAGAATTATCTTCTCACCTTCTCCAGCTCATTCAGGTCCCATTGAAGATTCATCTCTTGAAACATCGCCTGTGCCTTTTCCAGATACTCCTCCGCGCCGATCCCATTTAGCTCTTTATACTTGCTCTTTTCTTCAAGGAAGCGCTTTCCTATTTCCATGTGTGTCCTTGCAAGATCAGGGCGCTGGCCGAGACGCACTGCCTCTTTTATGGCTCTTTTCCACCATTTAACGGCCCTTTTTTGATTGCCGATAAGCCAATAATAACGGCCTAGCAAACAAAAAGCCTTTGGGCGGTGAAGGGCAAATTTCTTAGAGTTTTGTAATAGTCTCTTGCCACTCTTGCTCGCTTGTTTGCTATACTTTGAAATACTTGATTTATTGTTGGGGAAAATTGATTCTTCTAACAACCTAGTATCCCAAAAAAACCTTGAAAGAAGATAAGGCTGTTCAGCAAAAGGAGGCATGAGACCTAGTTCTCTACAAATTTCCAGTGCTTGTCTTAGCGTTTTTTCTGCACCATCAATATCATTGATCAGAATTTGAAGATCGCCTTTGTATCCAAGATAAAAAGTTGTCCAAGCATCTGACCCAATTCCAAATAACAATTCATTTTCCTCCAAAGCTTTTCGAGCATCATTCAACGCTCTTTGCTGGAGAAGAACTATTTGCTCTCCTATTAATTCGTGTCTCTTAGCCTCTTTGTATTGATAATCGCCGGATATTTTTGACAACTTGTCTAGTAATGGGTATACGTTACTAAACTCTCCTTTGCAGCTTTTTTCGGCACCATGAACAAAAAGATAAAGTGTTGCCTCCCAAAAAAGACCAACCTTTAGGGCTTCATCCACTAGTAAGCCGTCACAGTCCTGAATATCGTTCCATTTCCCAGAAAAAAAGTTGTGTAGATCTCTGGGGAATTTTAATTCAAAAAGTTCTCGCAAATCGCTTCTATCAATCAGCCGCTCACCGTACTCTAAAAACTTGTTGCTTAGCCTAAAGGAAAAACCAGTACTTCCCATAACGCCAGAGCCGCTAAAAAGCGTGCCATACCCACTCTCAATTTTGCTTAGATCGAACTTTAAAATCCTTTTGATATCCCCAACAACCTCTGCAAACATTCTCATTGGATTTAAAGAGACCAATGTCATACATTTTTTGCGACTCAGGTTGAACATATCTCTTTCTCTCTGGGTTGGTACCTTTCTTGGTTTCTTTGACGGAAAGTACAGTTTCAGGGTAACCATGAGCAGGTCAAACAGGAGTTTTATCAACATAAGAATCTTTTTTCTCGGTGGTTTGATACCCCACCGTTTCAAGGCACTGTCAAAATAGTCCAACGCGTCTTCAAATTCGCCTTTATTGAAGAGGGCTATCGCAATGTTTTTTTCAAGCATCGCCAATTTTTCAGGATCGGCAGTCTCTCCATATTTCTTGAGATATAGACTCAAGGCCTCCCTATAATAGCGCAAGGCCTCATGGGACGCCGATGAACTCAATGCCTCTTCCCCGGCCTTGATCATGTATTCTTCCGCCTTATCGAGGTCTTCTCCCTTGCTGTAATGGTATGCCAGCATCCCGTAAAACTCGTGTAGTCTTTTTTTGAAGACCTTCCCAATAGATTCCGCAACCTTCAGATGGAGCTCTTTGCGCTTCTGTAGCAGAATCGACTCGTACGCAGCCTCCTGGGCAAGGGCATGCTTGAACAGATACTCAAGCTCCTCCATCCTCTTGCGCTCACGGATAAGCTGGATCTCTTGCAAATATGATAACCTGTTGTCTATATCCACAATCGTCTTTGCCATCTCTCTCAGTATCCGATAGAAGAAACTCCTGCCGATCACCGAGGCGACCTTCACCAGATCCCGTGTCTTTTCCTCAAGCCGGTCAATCCTCGCCATCAGCACATCACTGATGGTATGGGGAATAACCATCTGATCTATCTTCTCAGTCACCTCAAATCCACCACCCTTCACTACTACCGCACCCTCATCAATGAATGACCGCACCACTTCCTCAATGAAAAAGGGATTACCGCCTGAGCGCTGCACAATCTGATCTATGAGGGCATGGCGAAGCCCCTTGATATTCAGCATGTTGTCGATCAGCGCTTCACTCATGCGTTCATCCAACGGTTCCAACATGATCTCGACATAATATTCAGGATACCTTTCTTTGATGGTCTCGACTATCCTATCACCCGTCTCCTTGGAGCCGGGACGAAACACATTGATAAATAAAATCCTCTGGGTCTCTGCCAGGCGGAACAAGGATTCCATCAACTCAATGGAACTCGTGTCGGCCCAGTGGAGGTCTTCCGTCACAATCACCAGCGGATTCAGCTCCGTTGCCTTGGTTAACAGGTCCCGCACATTCTTCATAATCAGTTTCTCCAGGGCCTCACCCTCTATTCCTTTCACCCTCTCCGCATACCTGCCTGAGAGCTTCATCCCCATGAGGGTGGCCACAAAGGGGAGCACCTCATGCATCTCCTCCGGATACACCCGTTTGATTGCCGTCTCAAGCTTTCTGAGCGCAGCTGCCCCGCTATCATCTTCCCCGATCCCTGACCACTGCTTCAAAAGATCAATGATCGGGTGGAAACTTAAATTCCTCCCCATGGAGATGGCCCTTCCTTCGAATAGGGATACCCGCTTCATTACATCACGCTTTTTCAATTCTGCAACGAGTCTGGACTTCCCGATGCCGGCTTCTCCAATAATATTGACGATGGAACCCTCCCCATTTTCGGCCTTCATCACCTGAAGCTCCAATTTTTCAAGCTCTGTGTCTCTGCCCACCATCTCAGAATAAATGCTTCGCTCAAGACCGAGGCGAGGGCGATGGGCATCTTCTTTCGATGATAGGAGTTTGTAGACAGGGACAGCTGACTTTTTGCCCTTGACCTCTCTTTCCCCCAGGTGCTCAAATCGGAAGAGTTCCTTGGTGAGTTTGAATGTATCCTCTGTCACATAGGTGGTGCCCGGCTCTGCAAGCCCCTCCATGCGGGATGCCAGATTGACCGTGTCCCCCACCGCCTTGAACTCGACCCGCAGATCGTTGCCCAAAGTACCTACGACAACGGGCCCGGTGTGAATCCCGATCCGCATCCTGATTGGATCTGTCCCCGCTTTTTGTTCATTGAACTTGGCAATCTCACGGTGGATGGCCAGGGCGGACAGAAGTGCTCTTTGAGGTGCATCCTCCAGGGCAATGGGGGCACCGAAAAGGGCCATGATGCCGTCACCGGTCATCTCATTCACTGTCCCCTCAAAGTCGTGCACTTGATGAATAAGGATCTCGTAGACCTGATCCATGACCGCGTAGGCCGCTTCAGGACCGAGCGTCTCAACCAGGGGGGTAAAGCCCTTCATATCGCAGAACATGACCGTGACTTGTTTCCGTTCGCCTTCGATTTTGTCTTTTTGAGACAGGACCTTTTCAGTAAGGCCCTCGGGAAGGTAGCGTTGAATCTTTGCTATCTTCTCATCAAAGGAGAGGGCGGGGGAAGATTGTGTTGAAGAAAGGGTTATTTTATGGCCGCACTCGCCACAAAAATTTTGCCCATCAGGATTCTCATGCTGGCATTTTGGGCATTTCATATTCACCTCCAAGAGGGTTAAGCCCAATTGAAGGTATTACTGAGAGTGGGATAATTATAAGAGCACTAAACACAGGCAGCGTCGTCAGCCTGATTTAGAGGAGCAAATAAGATGTTCAATAGGGGAGATGATCTTGCCCATGTTTAGACTGAACCAGTTTAACTTTAGAGAATTATGATTTAATTTGTCAAGTAATTCTTTTTTAGCAATTTTTTAGATGACCCCCTTTATGATAAAACCAAGACTTGTTGATATCATTCCTTAATTATAATAAAGGATTGGCCCAACTCAACCGCTATTTGCGGTTATAGTCCTATCATCGATTTTCCTTGACACATTTAATAATTTTACATATCCTTCTAAACAGTTATTTTGCACCTAGCGATTAATCTCTAATCGGAGGTGCCATCCATGGAAAAATTCCTCAAAATATGTAAACGTCGCTTCTAATGGAACGTTGCCCGTTCTGTTATGAGCCTCATTATATAGGTAAAGCAAACTTTTAATGGGAAGTTCTAATCATTAAGGAGGAAATAGTATGTTACGACGTCAACTTTCAAAGGAAATTGATCTTCTTAAAAAAGTACCACTATTCAGCAATCTTGGCAAACGCCAACTAAATGAAATCTCGAAGCATGCGAATCAGTTAACAGTTCATGCGGGGCATGTCATGGTTAAAGAAGGTGAAAAAGGTGGGGCATTTTTCTTCATTGTAGAGGGCACCGCCCAGGTCAAGAAGGGTAAGAAGATCATCAACAACTTAAAAAGTGGTGATTATTTCGGAGAGATATCTCTTATCGATGAGAAACCCAGAACCGCATCCGTTATTGCTGAAAAAGATATAACTATATTGGTCATTAATAAAAGGTCTTTCGACCATTTGCTTAAGACTATTAAAGGCCTCGAGAATAATATATTGGTCTCTCTCTGCGGGTATTTGAGAAGAGCTGAAGATTATAACACTCCACTGGACAGGAGTAGGCTTCTACTTCAACCAGCCGTCATGAGAAAAAAATTAGGAATAAAATGACACTCAAAGAAACTGCGATTGAAAAAGCAATTCCATCGTGCATTGCAATATTCCTAAAAGTGTGGAGCCAGATCCAATATACACACTATATTACTATTTTGAATAAAAGGGCCGGTCAAAATGACAGGCTTAGAGAGATGAAGCAAGCTTATCCAATTCATCCAGATCCCATTGCAGATCCATTTCTTTGAACATCGTCCTTGCCTTTTCCAAGTATTCTTTTGCACTGATGCCGCCTAGTTCTTTATACTTGCTCTTTTCTTCTAGGAATCGTGTTCCGATTTCCATGTATGTCCTTGCAAGATCAGGGCGCTGGCCGAGACGCTCTCCCTCTTCTATTGCTTGTTTCCACAATTTAACCGCCTTGTTTTGTTTCCCGATGAGCCAGTGGTAACGCGCCACTAAGCTAAGAGCACCTGAACGTCGACCAGCGTATTTCTTAGAATTTTGCAATAGCTTTTTACAGCTGTTGTAGGTTTGTTTGCCATATTTTTTTATTTCGGCGGGGTTGTTCTTATTGAATGATTCTTCTAAAAATTTAATATCCATAATTAACCTTGACCAAAGATACTGCTCTGCATGTATAGGAGGCACGATATCATTTGCCCTATAAATTTCCTCGGCCTGTTTTATTGGTTTTTCTGCTTCATCATATTCATGAAGTAGAATCTTAAGTTTGGCCTTCAATCCAAGAAAAAGAATATTCTCTGCATCTGTTACATTTTTAAATAACAATTCATATTTCTCTACAGGTCTTCGAGCATCATTCAATTTTCTAAGTTCGAGCAATGTTTCAAGGTCACAAACTAACTGAAGTCGCATACCCTCTTTGTATTCATAGTCATTGGCGATTTTTAAAAATTTCTCTAATAATGAGTATGCGTCATTGAACATTCCTTTGTAAATTTTTAAATAACAATGTATCCATAAGAAAAATGATACATCCCAAAAAAGACCCACCTTTAGGTTTTCCTCTGCTAATAACTCATCATAGTCCTGAATATCGTCCCAATTTCCACATAAAAAATTGTGAAAATCTTTATGAATTACTAATTCAAAAAATTCTCTAGATTTGTTTTTATCAATAAATCGCTCACCATACTCCACAAATTTTTTGCTTAGCCTAAAAGATATAGCCGTTGAAGCGAATACTCCAGTGCCGCTTAAAAGAGTGTCATATCCGCTTTCAATTTTTCCCAAATCGAATTTTAAAATCCTTTTGATGTCCCCAATAACCTCGGCAAACATCCTCATAGGATTTATAGAGACCAACGCGACACCTTTTTTTCGACTGAGATTAAAAATATCTCTATCTTTCTGGGTTGGTACCTTTCGGGATTTCTTTGACGGAAAATACAGATTCAGGGTAACTATGAGCAGATCATACAGGAGTTTAGTCAGCATAAAAACCTTATGTTGCGGTGGTCTAATACCCCACCGTTTCAAAACACGTTCCAGATATACCAACGCTTCTTCCATTTCGCCTTTATTGTGGAGGGCTATCGCAATGTTTTTTTCAAGCATGGCCAGTTTTTCAGGATCGGCGGTCTCTCCGTATTTATTGAGATATAAATCCAAAGCCTCCCTATAATAGCTTAGGGCTTCATGGGATGCGGATGAACTCAATGCTTCTTCACCGGCCTTGATCATGTATTCTTCCGCCTTATCGAGGTCCTCTCCCTGGCTGTAATGGTATGCGAGCATACCGTAAAACTCATGCAGTCTTTTTTTGAAAACCTTCTCTATGGAATCCGCCACCTTCAAATGGAGCTCTTTGCGCTTCTGTGCGAGAACCGACTCGTACGCCGCCTCCTGGGCAAGGGCATGCTTGAACAGATACTCAAGCTCCTCCATCCTCTTGCGCTCACGGATAAGCTGGATCTCTTTCAAATACGATAACCTGTTGTCTATATCCTCAATCGTCTTCGTCATCTCTTTGAGAATCCGGTAGAAAAAGCTCCTACCAATCACCGAGGCAACCTTCACCAGATCCCGTGTCTTCTCCTCAAGCCGGTCAATCCTGGCCATGAGCACATCGCTGATGGTATGGGGAATAACCATCTGGTCTATCTTCTCAGTCACCTCAAATGCACCACCCTTCACTACCACCGCACCCTCATCGATAAATGACCGCACTACCTCCTCAATGAAAAAGGGATTACCGCCTGAACGCTGCACAACCTGATCTATGAGGGCATGGTGAAGCCCTCTGATATTCAGCATGTTGTCGATCAGCGCTTCACTCATGCGTTCATCCAGCGGTTCCAATATGATCTCGACATAATACTGAGGAAACCGTTCTTTGATGGTCTCGACTATCCGATCACCCGTCTCCTTGGAGCCGGGACGAAACACATTGATAAATAAAATCCTTTGGGTCTCTGCAAGACGGAACAGGGATTCCATCAGTTCAATGGAACTGGTATCAGCCCAATGGAGGTCTTCCGTCACAATGACATGGGGTTTCAGTTCCGTAGCCTTGATGATGAGGGCCCGCACATTCTTCATGATCAATTTCTCCAGGGCCTCTCCCTCAATCCCCTTGACCCTTTCCGCATACCGGCCCGTAAGCCTCATCCCCATGAGGGTGGCTACAAAGGGCAGCACCTCATGCATCTCCTCCGGATACACCCGCTTGATTGCCGTCTCAAGCTTTCTGAGCGCAGCTGACCCGCTATCATCCTCTCCTATCCGCGCCCACGGCTTTAAGAGATCTATGATCGGGTGAAAACTCAGATTCCTCCCTGTAGAAATGGCCCTTCCCTCAAATAGGACCACTTTTTTTATCACATCACATTTTTTTAATTCAGCTACGAGCCGTGATTTCCCGATACCCGCCTCTCCCATGATATTGACTATGGAGCCCGCACCATCCACGACCTTCTGCACCTGATGCTTCAGCATGTCAAGCTCTTTGTCCCTGCCCACCATCTCGGAGTAGATCATCCGCTCCAGGCCTAAACGGGGTCTCATAACTTTCTCTTTGATAAGCTCGTATACCTCCAGAGGCCTCTTTTTGCCTTTTACCTGAACCGTGCCCAGCGGTTTAAACTCAAACTGCTGGCTGACCTCTTTGTAGGTATGGGGGGATACCAGGACCGTGGCTGGCTCAGCCATGCCCTGCATCCTGGCTGCCAAATTCGTGGTGTCGCCAATGGCAGTATAATCCATGCGCAGATCGTTTCCGATGGCCCCCACGATCACTGGGCCTGAGTTGAGCCCGACCCGCATCTTAAATTCCAGCCCGAATTTCTTCTCTACCTCTTCACCGAATCTTTGCAGGGCGCGCTGTATTGCTAGGGCGGCATGACAGGCCCGTTGCGCATGGTCTTCCATGGCCAGCGGCGCGCCAAAAAGGGCCATGATCCCATCGCCGGTAAACTGGTTGATGGTTCCATGGCACTCATGGACCTCATCAAGCAGGATCCGAAAGCACCCATCCATGATCTGATGCGCTTCCTCCGGATCGAGCTGTTCTGCCATTGCGGTGTAATTGGCCACATCCGCAAAGAGGACGGTTACCAGCTTGCGCTCGCCCTCGATAGCACCCCTGGTAGTGAGGATCTCATCGGCAAGGAATTTGGGGGTGTAGGTGTGAGGATGACGATAGGCCTTTAAAGGGGCTGCTATGACGTCTCTTAACTCGCAACCGCACTCACTGCAGAACTTAGCTGCTTCAGTGATTTCGGCTTGGCATTTGGGGCACTTCATTTCTGATAGCCCTCCATGCACTATCCATGCTTAAAAGGTTATCCGGATCAGAAAAAGAAACAGAGGCAGGTCTCAACAGCCTGCCAACATTTGCTATTACCCTTCCCTGAACCTTCTCCCCCTGGTTGTCACATTACAACACCCAACTACCGCTTATATTCACCAAACAAAAAAGGGACAGTTTTTGCCCCTTGAATTCTTATACTTGTAATCACCTCCCCACCCCTCTGTATCATGCTCCACCCCCCACTGAGCTTCGCATTGGTAATGGCTGTTTACATTACATTCATTACTATCCAGTAAGTACAGATAAATTATATTCCTTTTTCACAAAAGTCAATAATCAATACTTACGTTATATAGGTCTAAAATGTTGGGATTGAAGGGGAGTAGAAGGATCAGGGGTGTGATTTGACAATGGACATTTTCATTGGAGCTATAATTCCATTATATATAGTGATAACTCCAAAAAACTTTACAACCCCTCTCGAAACACCCTATAATAGCTCCAATATATTAAGGAGGATATGGTATGAAGGCGTTCTTTATTCTCTTCGTTGCAGTTTTTTGCATCTGTACAGCGGCATACGGCCAGGGTGAGGAGGGGGCCTCGCCATCCACGGTCTTTGCTTTTAATCAAGGGCAACTCGTGAACCGGCTTGCTACCCTCAAGCCATTCAAGCCGGACAAAGGGGAGTATGGACAAGAAGGATATGCCTTTTTAGTAACGCAAGAGGAATTTCGGAGTTCCCTGACTTTTCTCGCCCAGGAGAGCGTAGCTGAGGTAATGGAAAAATTTGGCGGAGCCATGGCGTTTTCCTTCAAAGACAACACACAATTTCTCATGCTGACGCAGTGGCTAGACCACGAAGCTGCTCAGATGTTTATGAAGGTCGAAGATGAATTGTGGCGTCTCAAGGATAAAGAATATGAGCAGTTTTTAAAGAAGGTTGTCTACAAGGCGATAGATATAACGAAAGATGAAAAGGCCTTATTGACCAGAAAGACGATTCAACAAGGTGAACAGAAACAAGATGTCACCACCTTTATTTCGGCGAGAGAACAGTACCTCTTCGAATGTACCCTCATTGGTGCATATACGGATCGCGAAGTCAAAACGCTCATTCTTCAAATCTGGAAAATCATCGAGTCCGAGGAAAAGAAGGGGACCCGTTAAGATTTGCGGGGATATGAAAGGGTAGGGGGGATTTCCGTGGTTCTTCGGAGACGACCCTCGTCATAGGGATTTACAGAGTTTTATGACCAGTCCCTCCAGGATGAGCCGTTTTGGCAAAGGACTCCGCTTCAGGCTCAAATCCGTCTCCCACAGATTCTTCAGTGCCCTCTGCAATGCCTGTTGAGAAAAACCCCTCGCCTGGGCAGATAGTTCCTTCAGGTAGTAGGGGTTGGAAGTCCCCACCTGTTTTTTAACCTCTGCTGCGCCACCGCCGTGAGCCAGGATCTCCTTCGTCATGAGCAGGTGCCGGAACTGCCGGGAGATCATCCCCAAGATCTTCAAGGGGGGTTCCCCGCTTTCCCAAATTGTGCCGAGTACCCGGAAGGCCCTCTTGAGATCCCGTTCCCCCAGGGCTTTGGTGAGCTCAAAGATGGTGTTGACCCGCACCTCGGATACCACCCCTTCCACATCCTGTATCTCGATTCGTATCTTGTCGCCTATGTATAGTGAGGCCTTCGCAAGTTCATTACGTAACCCCTGGAGGTCTCCCCCGACTGCCTCCTGGAGAAACGCCACGGCCTCGGGTGCAATCTCTTTGCCCAACTCCTGGGAGATGCTGCGGATCCATTGGGGGGTATCCCCCTGGGAGGGGCGTTTGAAGTGAAAGGCGCTATCTTTTATCTCTTTGATGAAGTCCGTCGGCATCCCCTCTCCAATAAAGATGAGGATGGTAGTGGGGGAGGGGGATTGCAGATAGGGGATGAAAGTCTTCAGGTCGTTCTGGCTGTATTGATGAGCTCCCTTGACCAGGACTGTCCTCCGCTGGGCCATGCAGGGGAGGGTGTTGCAGGCATTGATGACCTCTGATGGCGGGGTCTGGTCCGCATCATACACATTGAAATTGAGTTCTCTGAATTGAGGGGGGAGCAGTGTCTCTAAGATCTCCTCTCGAGCCCTCTCGATGAGGTAGCCCTCATTTCCATAGAGGAGATAGAAAGGACGAGCCTTCCCCCTCGTTAATTCCTCTTTGAGCCGCCCCAAATCCGTCCTCAGTCTTAAAACCTCTCTTTGATCTTGATATAGATCTCTTCGGCCAGATCATCGGCGAGCTTGCGGATGGCCGTGTTTTTTCTCCCCTCATTGACTATCACGTCGGTTGAGGCCAAGTATTCCTCAAAACCTGTGATTTCATTACCCTGCCAGAGGATCTCACCATTTCCCCGGCGGACCAGGAGGAGGTCCAGGATGATGGTAACCCGATATTCCCTCGCTCGTGCCTCCCTATCATAGGCGATGGAGCGCGTCGTGATGGATGTGATGGTCCCCTGAAGAGAGGCGTCCGCCTTGTTTTCCGTCACGATCTCCACTTCACGCCGGTAGATAAACTCTCTGCGCAAGGCCGAGACGAAGATCGCGCTGAGATTGGCTTCCTTGGTTGTGTTCTCCAAAGGTGAGATGGCCAAGGATGTTATCCCTTCGGGGAACTCTCCCCCTCTGCCCATGATGTGATATCCACAGCCGAGGGTTGTGGAGAAGATGGTAATAATCGAAAGCAGGAAGATTATGCTTTTTATGCGCATACGATATTGACCAACTTCTGGGGAACGAAGATGGTCTTTTTCACCTCCTTTCCATCAATATATCGTCTTACCTTGGGGCTGGTCATGGCCATTGCTTTGATTTCCTCCTCTTCGGATGAGACGGGGATGAGAAGACGATCTCTGAGCTTGCCGTTGACCTGCACGACAATAACGATCTCCTCCTCGGTAATGGCCTCCTGGTCGTACTCTGGCCAGGGGGCCTTGACAACGCTCTCCTTGTTGCCAAAGCTCTTCCAGAGTTCTTCCGACACATGGGGGACGAAGGGGGACAGGAGCAGTATCAGCGATTCGATGGTCTCGCGCCAGACTGCGCCGGCCTGTGGGGTTGCCTCTATGCCGTCCTTGGTCTGGTACAGGTGGTTTACCAACTCCATCACCGCGGCGATGGCGGTGTTGAAGTGGAACCGCTCGATATCCTCGGTCACCTTCTTGATGGTCTTGTGTCCCTTCTGCCGTATCTCCCAGAGATCAGGGGGGAGATCGGCCTTGCTCATGAGGGCGGGGGCAGGCTCTTTCGAGAGACGATTTCTCAACTCGTAGACGAGCCTCCACACGCGATTGAGGAAGCGTGAACCACCCTCTACCCCCTCTTCTTGCCACTCCAGGTCCCGTTCCGGTGGGGCGGCGAAGAGACTGAAGAGACGGGTTGTATCGGCCCCGTACCGTTTGATCATATCTTCGGGGTCCACGATGTTCCCCTTCGACTTGGACATCTTGGCCCCATCCTTGATCACCATCCCCTGGGTGAGGAGGTTGGTAAAGGGTTCATCGAACGGGACGATCCCCATGTCCCTCAACACCTTGGTGAAGAACCTGGCGTAGAGCAGGTGGAGGATGGCGTGTTCTATCCCCCCGATATACTGATCAACAGGCATCCAGTATTCCAACCGTTCTTTATCGAGCGGTCCCTGGTCGTAGTCCGGTGAAGTGTAGCGGGCAAAATACCAGGAGGACTCCACAAAGGTATCCATGGTATCCGTCTCCCTCCGGGCAGCCCCCCCACACGCAGGGCAGGTGGTCTCGACAAAGGAAGGCAGGTCGGCAAGGGGAGATCCCCCGCTCGCCTTCGGGTTGACATCCAGGGGGAGGACCACCGGCAGGTCCTTCTCAGGAACGGTCTGGATACCACAGTGGTCACAGTAGATGATGGGGATAGGGGCACCCCAATACCGCTGGCGTGAGATCCCCCAGTCCCGCAGCCGGTAGTTCACAGCCCTTTTGCCGATTCCCTTCTCCTCCAGATAGTCGGCGATGGCCTCCATTGCCTGACGGTTTTCCATACCGTCGAAGGGGGTGGAGTTGACCATGATTCCATCATCCGTGTAGGCCTCGGTCATGGTAGCTGGGTTGAGTGTTTCTCCTGGCGGGTGGATCACCACGATCATTGGTATCCCGTACTTTTTTGCGAACTCGAAATCACGCTGATCATGAGTAGGTACCGCCATGATGGCGCCGGTACCATACTCCATGAGGACGAAGTTGGCGGTGTAGATGGGCATCGGTGCACCGGTCAGAGGGTTGATGCAGGAGGCCCCCACGTATACCCCCTCCTTTTCCATATCCTCGGCGGTGCGCGTGATCAGATCCTGCCTTCCGACCCGCTCCACAAAGTCCTTGACCGCGGCTTCTTGATCTTTGTCTTTGCTGAGTTCCGAGACCAAGGGATGTTCCGGCGCCAGGACCATGAAGGTGGCGCCGAAGAGGGTGTCCTGGCGGGTGGTGAAGACGGTGATAGCGCCTGTGCCGTCCTCCAGGGGGAAGTCCACCTCAGCCCCGATACTCTTGCCGATCCAGTTCTTCTGCATGGTGATGACCCGCTCCGGCCACCCGGGGAGTGTATCGCAGAACTCCAGCAGTTCATCGGCATAGGCGGTGATTTTAAAGAACCACCCCTCGAGTTCCTTCTTGGTTACCTCGCCATGACATCTCCAGCAGGTCCCCGCTTCAACCTGTTCATTGGCCAGGACCGTCTGGCACGCCGGGCACCAGTTGACGAGATCTTTTTTCCGATAGACCAGACCCCGTTCATACATCTTGATGAAGATCCACTGTTCCCATTTATAGTAGTCCGCATCGCACGTGGCCAGCTCGCGATCCCAGTCGTAGCTGAAACCCATGCGCTTGAGCTGAGACCTCATATAGGTGATGTTATCGTGGGTCCACTGGGCGGGGTGGATCTTGTGCTCCAGGGCGGCGTTTTCCGCTGGCATGCCGAAGGCATCCCACCCCATAGGATGCAAGACACTATATCCCCGCATTATCTTATAGCGGGCTACGACATCCCCGATGGAGTAATTCCGGATGTGTCCCATGTGGAGTTTGCCCGAGGGATAGGGGAACATCTCGAGGAGATAATACTTCTCCCTCTTCGGGTCCTCTACGGCCTGAAAGAGCTTTTCCTGATCCCACAACCGCTCCCACCGCTCTTCGATCTGTTGAGGATCGTATCGTTCCTTCATTGGCCCAGCAATCTCCTGATCCTCAGCCTGAGGGCGTTGAGCTTGATAAAGCCTTCGGCATCTTGTTGTCGGTAGACCTCGTCCTCCTCGAAGGTGGCAAAGCCGCTGTGGTAGAGTGACCTGTCCGATTTTCTGCCGACCACCATACAATTCCCCTTGTAGAGTTTTAGCCTGACGGTGCCCGTGACATTCTGCTGGGTCTCATCCACGATCGTTCGCATCAGGTCCATCTCCGGTGAATAC
>Ga0315537_1002448_pt1 | contig 14155 bp, 9 predicted proteins | sample SalMarSW160270MG_FD_203091 | JGI IMG/M metagenome (GOLD analysis project Ga0315537, IMG submission 203091) | Salt marsh sediment microbial communities from the Plum Island Ecosystem LTER, Massachusetts, United States - Salt Marsh Sediment SW1602-70 ... | reverse complement strand
TCGCCGCTGAGCTCCGCGAGCAGGAAGTCGTCCTCCAGGAGAAGATCGAGAGCATGGCTCGCGGCTGGCGGACCGAACAAGCTGAGGCCAAGCCTGTGGTCACCGACGAGGACATCTGCGAAGTGGTGAGCATGTGGACGGGTATCCCCGTGACCCGCATCGCCAGCGAGGAGTCGCAACGGCTGTTGCAGATGGAAGACGTACTCCATGAGCGGGTGGTCGGCCAGGACGAGGGCATCCACGTCGTGTCCAAGGCCGTGCGGCGAGCGCGTGCTGGCCTCAAGGACCCCAAGCGGCCCATCGGCGTGTTCATGTTCCTCGGCCCGACGGGCGTGGGCAAGACCCACCTGGCGCGGGTGCTCTCCGAGTTCATGTTCGGCAGCGAAGACGCCATGATCAAGCTGGACATGTCCGAGTTCATGGAGCGCCACAACATCTCGCGTCTCATCGGGGCGCCGCCGGGCTATGTGGGCTACGATGACGCCGGCCAACTTACCGATACGGTACGCCGAAAGTCCTACTGTCTAATCCTTTTGGACGAGATCGAGAAGGCCCACCCTGAGGTCTTCAACATGCTCCTCCAGATCTTCGACGATGGCCACCTGACCGATGCCAAGGGGAGGCGGGTGGACTTCCGCAACACAGTCATCATCATGACCAGCAACGTGGGCTCCGATCTCATCCGCAAGGAGACAGCGCTGGGCTTCTCCACCAAGACGGAAGATGCCAAGACGACGGAAGAGCAGTACAAAAAGATGAAGGACAAGGTGCTCACGGCCATGAAGAACGTCTTCCGGCCGGAGTTCCTGAACCGGGTGGATGCCACTGTGGTCTTCCACGCCCTCTCCCGCGACCACATCCGCCAGATCGTGGAGCTGGAGATACGGCAGATCGAGGAGCAGCTTGCTCTCAAGAGCATCACCCTGGACATGACCGATGTTGCCAAGGACTGGATCGGCGAGAAGGGCTTCGACCCGGTGTTCGGCGCCCGTCCCCTGCGGCGGATCATCCAGAACGAGGTGGAGGACCGCCTGTCGGAGGCTCTGCTGGAGGGACGCTTCCATTCCGGCGACACCGTCCGCATCGATGTGCAGGATGAGAAGATCATCCTGATTAACGTCTCGGCGCCAGCCCTGGCCTAAGGGCTATTCGTCAACAACGAAGGATAGAGGGAAGTTGGGAACAACTTCCCTCTTTGCTATAGTGTCCCCGTCGGTGAGCTCCTGACGGGCAACCGAACCGAACCGCCAGTACAGGAGGGGTGCACTCATGCCTGGTCCGCTGGAAGGAATACGCGTTGTTGAGATCGGTCTCTGGGTCGCTGGCCCTTCCACCGCCTGCATCCTTTGCGACTGGGGAGCAGAGGTAATCAAGATCGAGCCGCCGAACGGCGACCCACTTCGAGGCCTGGCTACGTCAGCAGTCGGCTGGTCCCTTCCCGCCAATCCTGCGTTCGAGCTGGACAACCGGGGCAAGCGGAGTATCGCCTTGGATCTGGAGACCGAGGAGGGGCGCGCCATCGCCCGGGCTCTCATCGATCGGGCTGATGTCTTGGTGACCAACGTGCGGCCCAGGTTCCTTGAGGCGGCCGGCCTGACCTACGAGGAGCTACGCGAAACGAATCGAGGGCTGGTCTATTGCCAGGTGACCGGCTACAGCCCTGATGGGCCCGACCGAGATCGAGCGGCCTATGACATCGGTGCATTCTGGGCACGGGCCGGCGTTGTTTCCCTGCTAACGCCGGAGGGGGCGCAGCTGCCTCACCAGCGCGTCGGCATGGGCGACCACGTGGCCGGCTGCAGCGCGGCAGGGGCAATTTGCGCCGCCCTTTTGGCCCGCTCTCGTACCGGCGAGGGCCAGCGAGTAGCGGTCTCTCTTATCCGAGCAGGCGTCTATACCGTCGGATCGGATGTCAGCATGGCGCTGCGTTTCAAGTTCGCGGTGCGACCCTATGACCGGTATCACGCCCTCAACCCCCTCGTGGACTGCTACCAGGCGGGCGACGGTCGTTGGTTCTGGCTCCTCCTGCTCCAGGCCGATCGCCACTGGCCGGACCTTTGCCGGGCCATCGGCCGCGAGGATCTGCTGGAAGAACCTCGTTTCGCCGAAATCGGCCTTCGCAGCATCAACGCTTCCGCGCTCGTAGAGGAACTGGACAAGCTGTTTGCCACCAAGAGCCTCGACGAGTGGGGCCAAGCCTTCGATAGGGAGAACGTGTGGTGGGCGCCCGTGAACTCTGTCACCGAGGTGGTGGACGACCCGGTAGCCAAGGAGGCCGGCGCTTTTGTTGAGGTGCCCGGGATAGAGGGACCGATCGGGGGGGTGGCCACGCCGGCGGACTTCTACGGCACTCCTTGGCAGCCGCAGGGATACGCACCGGAGCTGGGTCAGCACACCGAGGAGATCCTGCTGGAGCTGGGCTACGATTGGGACAGGATCGGGGCTCTCAAGGATGGGGGTGTCATCCCCTGAGGGCATTGACATAATCTCCGCTCTCAGATATGATGACGGAGCCGCACACGCGTTCGTAGCCGCCATTCGGAAGCGCCGGCCTGGGGAAAGGTGGCAAGCCATAAAGCGATTCGCCCTGGCCGTCGTTCTGGTTACTGTCCTCGTCCCGCTGGCGTGGTCGGCGCTTGATTGGCCGCACGCTGGGGCCGGCCCCGCCGCCACCTGGACTGCGCCCGCTCCCCTCAACACCAACGCCGGGACTGATCTGAGGGATGACTGGGACGCTCAAGTGGCGACCGACAGCGAGGGCCACTGGGTCGCCGTGTGGGATTCCAGGGATAGCCTGGATGAGACCATCGGGACGGATGGCGACATCCTGGTGGCTCGCTCCACGGACAACGGGGCGAGCTGGACAGCTCCCGTCGCTCTGAACACCAACGCCGCCACCGACGCAGGCTACGACTGGGACCCGCGAGTGACGACCGACGGCGAGGGCAATTGGCTGGTGGTCTGGTGGTCCCACGACACCCTGGGCGGCACCATCGGGCCGGACGACGACATCCTGGTATCCCGCTCCACGGACAACGGCGTCATCTGGACGCCTCCCGTCGCTCTTAACACCAACGCCGCCACAGACTCGGGCGATGACTGGCGCCCCCAGTTGACGACCGACGGTGAGGGCATCTGGGTGACGGTCTGGAACTCTGATGATGACCTGGGGGGCACCATCGGCGGCGACCACGATATCCTGGTCTCCCGCTCGACGGACAATGGCGTCACCTGGACGCCTCCCGCTGCCCTCAACACCAACGCCCCCACAGACTCGGGGGATGACGTGCGCGTCCAGTTGACGACCGACGGCGGGGGCAACTGGCTGGCGGTCTGGCGTTCCGATGATAGCCTGAGCGGCACCATCGGGACGGACTACGATGTCCTGGTGTCCCGCTCGACGGACGATGGCGCAAGCTGGACGCCTCCCGTCGCCCTCAACACCAACGCTTCCACCGACTCGGGGAGTGACTACCAGCCTCAGGTGACAACCGACCGTGGGGGCATCTGGGTGGCAGCCTGGTGGTCGAATGAGCCTCTTGGTGGCACCATCGGCACAGACTACGACATCCTGTTCTCCCGCTCCACGGACAACGGAGCTACCTGGACTCCTCCCGCCCCTCTCAACACCAACGCCGACAGCGACTCGGGAGGTGACCATTACCTGCAGGTGACGACCGACGGCAGCGGTAACTGGCTGGCGGCCTGGGATTCCTGGGATACCCTGGGCGGCACGATCGGGACGGACGACGACATCCTATTCTCCCGCTCGACGGACGGCGCGGCCAGCTGGACCGCTCCGGCAGCGCTCAACACCAACGCCGCCACGGACTCGGCGCATGACCTGCGCCCGCAAGTGACGACCGACGGCGGGGGCAACTGGCTGGTGGTCTGGTGGTCGGAGGATACCCTTGGCGGCACCATCGGCGCGGACGATGACATTTTCTATACTACCGAGCACACCAACGAGGCGCCCACGCCTACGCTTGCGCCACCCGTCGGCGGCATAGCGGCCCTCCCCGATGTCTCCGGATCGTCGGCTCACAACTACGCCGTCCCCACTGTCCTCGCGGCCGTGGCCCTGGTCTGCCTGACCGCTGGTGCCTGGTACGCCAGGAGGCGGTGGGGGCGGTAGGGCTGACCCTTCGACAAGCTCAGGGTGAGCGGAGGGTCACTCCGTAGGACGGACTATCCTCTTGCCCGTCAGTCGGTCTCGTAGGCGCAGGTAGAGCCAGGGGAAGCGCTGCCGCACGAACGCCTTCACGCCGGCCTGGAAGTCCATCCAGCCTTCGCCAGCACGGGTGAGTAGGCCGTAGGGCAGGAACGGGAACAGGAGAACCCTGTCCAGCATCGCCTCCACGGGCCGTCTCGTCAGTCTGGGCAGGCGGCGCGCCAGCCTGTACGCATCCACGAAAGGCTTGAAGTAGGCCCGCACGAACAGCACCTGCTTGGGACGGAAGCGCGGGTTGTCGACTATGACCTCCGTCTCGTAGTCGGGCTGTTCGGGCACAAGGCCCGCCTCGGCAGCCACGCGATGCAACTCGGTCCCCGGGTAGGGCGTGAAGATCGGGTTGAATACCCTGTTCGGAGCGACGACGGCGTTCAGCTTGATCGTCTCCAGGGCCATGGACATCGTCTCAAAGGGGAGGCCGATCATGTTGTAGGCGCCGGTGGTGATGTCGTACTTCTTGCACAGACGGAATGTCTCGATTATCTGGTCGTCGCTGATGTTGCCCCGCTTCAGGATCTTTCGCCGCATCTCCTGGCTACCGGACTCCAGCCCGAAGTGGAGTTCGTAGCAGCCGGCATCGCGGAGAAGGGAGGCGCTGCGCTCGGTCAGCAGCCCCGGCCGGTGTTGAGCGAGGAAGGGCAGGCCTATCTCTCGCTTGTACATCGGCGCGAACTCTTCCAGCCACGCCTCGTCAGGGTGAAGGATGTCGTCCATGAAGTTGACATAGCGCATCTGGGGATAGGCGGAACGCAGTGCTTTCACGTAGCCGATGGCCCCCGCCGGACTGCGCGTCCTCACGTAGGATCGCGGGTTGGGATAAAGAGCCCGGATCTGGCGATTGCAGCAATAGGTGCAGCTATAGGGACAGCCGCGGCTGATCCGCGCCAGGCCGGTGTACGTCTGGGACGACACCAGGCGGCGGAAGTCGAACAGGTCGAAGTAGGGATAGGGAAGCTCATCGAGGTCTTCAGAGAGGGGCGCCGTGGGATTGGCGACGATGCCGTTCCCGGTCTTGACGTGCAGGCTCGGGACGGTGGTGATGTCCTCCTCGCGCTGCAAGCGATCGCACAGCTCGACCATCGGGCGCTCGCCTTCGCCGATGCAGGCGATATCGAATCCGTCGGCGAGTGTCTGTTCGGGCATCATCATGGCATGCACGCCGCCGGCCACAACCAGGGGTACGCCCGCCTCCTTGGCCCAGCGGGCGTAGCGGCTACTCATCGGGAAGGTAGCGCTATACACGCTGAAGCCGGCAACATCCGGCGCGTGCCGGCGAATGGCTTTGACAAACGCATCGTGCCCCACCGGGTTCACCATGTGGTACAGGCCCACCTTATGGCCCGCCTGGCGCAGGCAGGCGGCGATGGAGGCGATGCCTTCCTGGAACCAGCCGCCGGGGGTGCAGACGAGCTCACCCTTGCGGTTTTTCTGCGCTGTGAGGTCGATGTAGACGAACAGGAAGTGCATCTTAGAACTCGATCTGCTTGTGGCGTAAGAGGATGCTCTCTAAAAGGCCCAGGGCCACAAATAACATCAGGATGGAGCTTCCCCCCTCGCTGATAAAGGGCAGGGGAATGCCGGTTACCGGCAGCAGGCGGATGTTCACCCCCACATTGATGAACACCTGGAACACGATCATGATCACGATGCCGGTGGCGATGAGGCGGCCGAAGGGGTCGCGGGCCAGGCTCGCCGCTCTCAGTCCGCGGAACAGCAGTAAGGTAAACAGGGCGAACAGCAGCAGTGCTCCCACCAGCCCTAACTCTTCGCCCAGCACGCTGAAGATGTAGTCGCGAGTGGGCGTTTGCAGGTAGTCCAGCTGGGTCTGTGACCCCTCGGTGAGCCCCTTGCCGAAGAGACCGCCCGAGCCCACGCTGATCGCCGCCTGGATAATGTTAAAGCCGCCGCCCAGGGGGTCGAGCCCTGGATTGAGGAAGTTGGCGATGCGCTCTCGCTGGTAGTCTCCCATCAGGCCCACCACGACGAAGGGAGTGGACAGCGCCAGGGTGGCCAGGAAGGCCAGCAGGTGCTGGGGGCGAACGCCCGCCACCGCCACCATGCCCAGCCAGGCCGCGCCGAAGATGATCGCCGTGCCCAGGTCGGGCTCGAGGAAGACAAGCCCTGTGGGCACGACCACGATGGCCAGAGAGCCCAGGAAGGTCCGCAGGTCTCCTATCTCCGTCTGGCGGTCGGCCAGGTACTTGGCCAGGACGATGATCACCAGCAGCTTGGCTACCTCCGATGCCTGGATCGATAGCCCTGCAAAGTTCAGCCATCGCTGGGCACCGTAGGTCTCGGTTCCCATCACCAGGACGCCCACCAGCAGGACGATCGCTACGGCGTAGAGGGTGGGCGTGATCTGCCCCAGGAAGCGGTAGTCCAGCCAGGCCAATGCGCCCACGACCACCAGGCCCATGGCGGCGAATGTCAGGTGGCGCACGGCCGGATGAGCTAGCCCCTGAATGCCATCGGGGTAGCTGGTAAGCGAGGCGCTGTAGATCAGGATAGCGCCGAAGCTGGTCAGGGCCAGGCCAGCGAGCACGATCCACGGGTCGAAGTGGCGAACGGCACGCCAGTAGATCATCTAGGACGCCTCCTGCTCGGCTACATAGCGCTGGTTGAAGTAGTAGTCGAAGATGCGACCGGCAGCGGGGGCAGCATTGATGAAGCCGCTTCCTTTGTCCACGAACACGACCACCGCTATCTCCGGGTCATCGTAGGGGGCGAAGCCCACGAACCAGCCATGCGTCTCGTAGGTTCCGTCCGCTCGCGGCGACCCGAACTCGGCCGAGCCGGTCTTGCCAGCTATTGCCAATCCGGCCACCTGAGCGCTGCTGGCCACTCCTTCAGCCACCGACCGGCGCATGCCCTCCCGCACGACGGCCAGGTTCTCCTGGGCCACCGGCAGCAGTCGTCGCACCTCCTTCTGGGAGGCGCTCACTACGTTGCCGTGAGAATCGCGAATCTCCTTCACCAGGTGCGGCCGCAGCAGCTCGCCGCCGTTGGCGATGGCCGTGATGGCGTCCAAGAGCTGAAGGGGCGTCACCGTCAGGTAGCCCTGACCGATGCCGAAGTTGTAGGTGTCGCCCACGTACCACATCTCGCCGACGTTCTGCTCCTTCCACTTGGCGTCGGGCACCAGGCCTGCCGATTCCCCGGCCAGGTCGATCCCCGTCGGTTCGCCCAGGCCGAAGGAGCGAGCGTAGCGGGCCAGTCTCTCCTCGCCTAGGCCCTGGAAGCCCTCGTCCTGCTTGCCGCCGGCCAGGTAGTAGAAGTACACGTCGGAGGACATGGAGATACCCCCGTAGAAATCGAGGGCGCCCAGGGCAGCCCAGTCGCGGAACACGTACACAACGTTGGGGTCGTACTGGTTAGGCACGGTGATGTAGCCGTGGCTAACGATGGTGGTGCCGGGGTTAGCCACCCCCTCCTGAAGGGCGGCCGATCCGTTGATCGTCTTGAAGGTGCTGCCCGGTGCGTACATCTCGGCGATGGCGTGGTTCACCAGAGGCTTGCCCGGTTCGTTCAGAAGGGCATCCAGTTCCTCCTGGCTGAGGGTCCCAGAGAAGAGGTTATTGTCATAGGTGGGCAGGGACACCATCGACAGGACCTCACCCGTACGCACGTCCATCACCACTGCCGCTGCCGTATCGGAGGCTCCCTTGAACTGGTTCAAGATCTCAGCGGTTTTCTTCTGGAGTTCCAGGTCTATGGTCAGCACCACGTTCTGGCCGGGCTCGCTGGGCAGCGAGTCCAGGACGTCTTGCTCACGACCGCTGGCGTCCACCTCCGCCAGCTTCTTCCCTGGCTCTCCTCGCAGAATGTCCTCGTAGACTAGTTCTATCCCCGTCTTGCCTAACTGGTCGTTAAGGATGTAGCCGTCGTTCTTCAGGTCTGCGTACTCTTCGGCCGAGATGGGGCCCACATAGCCCAGGATGTGGGACATCAGCTCGCCGTCGAGGTAGTTGCGGCGGGCCTCAATCTGAAGGTCGACTCCGGGCAGGTGGGGGCTGAGTTCATCCTTGATGACCAGCGGCTCGTAGGGATTGCCGTCCTCTCGCTTTTCCCTCACCTGTTTGGCTATCTCTTGGGCTGGTATGCCCAGCAGCTCCTCCAGGCGGGCGAAAACGGTCGCCTCCTCCTTCGCCGGCAGGTCGGCGGGCACGATGACCGCTGAGAACTTGGCCACGTTTTCCACCAGCGGCTGGTCGAGATTGTAGTTGCGGTCGTAGATGAGGCCACGTGCGGGCAGGATCTGCAGCTCCCGCAGGCGGTTGTTCTCCGCCTGCGCTCGGTAGTCATCGCCCTCGATGACCTGCATTCGCACCAGTTGGATCGTCAGGATGGCAAACAGGAGAACGATCAGTATGTGGAGAAAGAGGAACTTCCGCCCGGGGTTGTAGGCGTCTTCCCTTCGTTTGGGCTTTTGCGAGCGCCAGCGCTGGCCACCACCGGAAAAGTTCATCTCTCTCCTAGCCTGGGACGCTCATGCTCGGCCTTGCCATCTCCGCCAGCGTCGTGGCCCAGCGGACGGGCAGATAGAGGATGGGCGTGATTAGGGCGTTGAACAGCGCCGCTGGCAGGATAACCCGCACCGGGCTTTGCAGCCAGGGCGGCCCATCTCCCACGGCCGTCAGCACGATCATATATATCAGATAATAGGATAACGATGCCGCAGACACTACCGCTAGGGTGGGCAAAAACTCGCTCTCCGTCGGTCGGCGCTCGCGGATGGCGGCCAGAGGCACGATGGGCAGAAAGGCGAGGATGGAGACGCCCACGGGATCGGTGGTGATCAGGTCCTTGAAGATGCCGGCCACAGGGATGAGGGCCATCGTCTCCTCGGGTCCGCGCACCATCGCCCAGCACACGAGCAGCACCAGCAGGGGATTGGCTGTCACCCCGAGCAGGGGGAAGTAGGGAGCGGCGGCCACCTGAGCGATGGCCGCGAACAGAATTAGGGGTACGAACAGAAGATACCTCATGGGCTTGTCAGGCGGGCCGCTTTGAAGCTGGTCAGAACCAGCACGTTCTCCAGGCGAGAAAGGCTGGCCGCCGGCTCGACTTCGGCCGTCTTGAAAACGTCCTGTGGTTCCCCGCGCACCGATGTCACCTGGCCGATGAGCAAGGCCTGGGGGAAGTTGCCGCCCAGGCCCGATGTGGCCACGGTGTTCCCTGGCTCGACCTCCGCGTCCTGGGGAATGAGGTCCATGTGCAGCCCACCGTTGAGGCTGCCACTCACGACTCCTTGTGCGCGCGACTCGAGCATCATGGCGTTGATGTTGCTGTTGGGATCGGTGATCAGGGTGACCCAGGCGAAGTCGCTCAGGGCCTTCGATACCACTCCCACCAGGCTCGCCCCCTCGCTCATCACCACCATCCCCTCGGCGACGCCGTCGTCGCTGCCGCGGTCGATAGCCAGGCGCTCCTTGAGGTTGCTGGGGTCTCTTGCGATAACACGGGCCACCAGGAACTCGTCATCCGGCCGGCTGTTCTCCACCTCAGCCAGCGCTGCCAGGTCGGCGGCCGTGAACTCGGACTCCTTCAGGCGGGCGATCTCGGCCGTAAGCTCCTCGATCTGCTGGCGCAGCAGACGATTCTCATCCTCCAGGTCCTGGCGTTTAGCGACGTTGTCCAGGAAGTCGGCGGCTGGCGAGGCGGCGGCGCGCAAGCCCCGTTGGAAGGGAGAAGCCACAGTGAGAGCGACGTTTCTGAGTGGGTCGAGGGCGCCTTGCTGAGAGAGGGCAATACCCAGAAGGGCTAAGAGGCCAACAACCACCAGCCAAACAAGCGTCCGCATGTCTAGCCAAAGCCAATGTGCTAGCGCGGTCCTCGACGGGTGGTCAGGCGCGCCTGCACCTTAGCCAGTATCTCCGCCTCCTCCAGCATTTCGGCAGTGCCCCTCACCACGCAGCTGAGGGGGTCCTCGGCGACATAGACAGGGAACTTGGTCTCGTTGGCCAGACGCCGGTCCAGTCCGCGCAGAAGGGCACCACCGCCAGCGAGCACGATGCCCCTGGTCATGATGTCGGCCACCAGCTCCGGCGGCGTGATCTCGATGGTGGAGCGGACCGCTTCCACGATGATGCCCACCGAGCCGGAGATGGCATCGCGGATCTCCACGCTGCTTACCTCTACCGCCTTGGGTAAGCCGGTGGCCAGGTCGCGGCCTCTGAAAACGACCATCGTCTCCCTGTCCAGCGGTGCTGCCGAGCCCACCTCCATCTTCACCTCCTCGGCCATACGCTCGCCGATGAGCATGTTGTGCACCTGGCGAGCGTAGGTGACGATCTCCTGGTCTATCTCGTCGCCGGCCACCCGGATGGAGGTGCTCACCACGATGCCGCCCAGGGAGATGACCGCCACCTCGGTGGTGCCGCCGCCGATGTCCACGATCATCGAGCCGGCGGGCTCCATGACCGGCAGCCCGGCCCCGATGGCCGCCGCCATTGGCTCCTCTACCAGGAAGGCCGCACGGGCACCGGCGTTGAGAATGGCATCGTGGACCGCTCTCTTCTCCACCTCGGTGACGCCGCTGGGGATGCCGACAGCCACTCGCGGCCGCGGCAGGCCCAGGCTGAAGTGGTCGTGCACGGCCCGAATGAAGTAGTGGACCATGCGCTCGGTGACGGCGAAGTCGGAGATGACGCCGTCCTTGAGAGGGCGCACGGCGACGATGTCTGCAGGGGTGCGTCCCACCATCCGTTTGGCCTCGCTGCCGATGGCCAAAATCTTCTTGTTGATGCGGTCGATGGCCACCACTGAGGGCTCATCGATGATGATGCCGCGGCCACGCACCAGCACCATCGTGTTGGCCGTGCCCAGGTCAACAGCGATGTCGTGGGAAAATAGACCAAATAGGGTGTTCAGCGGGTTAAACAACCTTTCCCCTCATTCTCACCCCAGCGTGGAGAGCCTCCCTCAAGCCACACCACACCTATCCGCCTCAAGGGTGGCCGCTTGCTGCATTATAGAACATTCACTAATCTTAGCAAAAGAGGGCAAGGAGGGACAGGCAACTGCAAACCTGCTCGCTCTGGTACAAATCTGGCAGCAGAGGTTCCAAGCCTTCACAAGGCTCCGTGCTGGCGCAACAGCTCCAGCAACTCCTGCTCGCTTAGGAGTTTCGTGCCGTATCGCTCGGCCTTTTGGAGCTTGGTGCCAGGCGATTCGCCCACCACCAGGTAGTCCGTCTTCTTGGTCACGCTATCGGTGGCAGCGCCGCCGAGCTGCCTGATGAGCTCCTCGGCTTTGCTGCGGGGTATGGATGCCAGCGTGCCCGTGAGGACGAACGTCAGGCCGGCCAGCGGCCCTTCGGCTGGAGCGGGCGCTACCTCCTCGGCCATGCGCACGCCCGCGCGCCGCAGCTTATCGATCACCCGCACGTTGTGGGCATCGCGGAAGTACTGATGGACGCTCTCGGCGATCCTCGGCCCGACGGTGGGGATGGCCGTCAACTCTTCCACGCTGGCCTGGGCCAGAGCGTCGATGCTGCCGAACTGGTTGGCCAAAAGCGTCGCCATCTCGCTGCCCACGTGGCGGATGCCCAGCGCGAAGATCAGGCGCCCCAGCGGTCGGTCCTTGCTCGCCTCTATGGCGTTCAGCACATTCTCGGCGCTCGTCTCCCCCATGTGCTTCAGGGGCACCAGTTGCTCCTTGGTCAGCGAGTAGATGTCGCCGGGGTCCTTGACAAGGCCTTTCTGCAGGAGGACGTAGCACCAGGACTCGCCCAGCCCTTCGATGTCCATGGCCCCTCGCGACACGAAGTGGGTGAGCCAGCGGAAGGCCTGGGCGGGGCAGTCTGGGTTCGGGCAGTAGCGCATCACTTCCCCCTCCGGTCGCGCCACCGGCGTGCCGCAGACGGGACAGCGGTCAGGCATGACGAAGGCCTTCTCCCGACCGCTGCGCTTGCTCACCACCGGCCCCACCACTTGGGGGATCACATCGCCCGCCCGCTGGACGATCACCGTGTCGCCCACTCGGACGTCCTTGCGCTGGATGTCCTCCTCGTTGTGGAGGGTAGCCTTGCTGACGGTCACTCCGCCCACGCGCACCGGCTCCAGGACAGCGTAGGGGTTCAGGCTTCCCGTGCGCCCGACATTGATCTCGATCGCCAGGAGCGCGGTCGTGGCCTGGATGGGCGGGAACTTGTAGGCGATGGCCCAGCGGGGCTCGCGGCCTACCACCCCCAGCCGCTCGTAGTACTGGAAGGGGTCGGTCTTCACCACCAGCCCGTCGATCTCGTACTCCAGGTCGTGGCGGCGGTCGATCCACTGATGGTAGTGGCGCTCCACCTCCTCCAGCTTCTCGTAGCGGCCTATCTCAGGGTTCACCCTGAAGCCCATGTCCTGCAGCCAGTGGAGGGTCTCCAGGTGGGTGGATGGGTAGGGGCCATCGGCCCAGCCGAGCTGATAGACCCAGATGTCCAGCGAGCGCTGGGCGGTGATCCGCGAGTCGAACTGGCGCACGGAGCCGGCGGCGGCGTTGCGGGGGTTGGCGAAGCGAGGCTGTCCCTGGTCCGTTCGCTCTTCGTTCAGCCGCTCGAAGGCGGCCTTGGACATGTAGACCTCGCCGCGCACCTCGAAGCGTGGCGGCACGTCTTTGGCCAGCAGGCGCATGGGGATGCTGCGGATCGTCCTCAGGTTTTCGGTGACGTTCTCCCCGCGGAAGCCGTCGCCCCTGGTGGCCCCCTGGACGAAGCGGCCGTCCTCGTACACCAGAGCCACCGCCAGCCCGTCGATCTTCGGCTCGCAAACCAGGGGGAAGCTCTCGATCTCCAGGATGCCGAGAGCGCGGCGATACCAGGCCTTGAGCTCATCGTAGTTGAAGGCGTTGGCCAGCGAGAGCAGCGGCGTTCGATGCTCCACCACCCCGAAGGCCTCCACCGGCTGGCCGCTCACCCGCTGCGTGGGCGAGTCGGGGGTGATGAGCTCCGGGTGCTGCTCCTCCAGGCGGCGCAGCTCCCGCATCAGCTCGTCGTACTCGGCGTCGCTGATCTCGGGGCTGTCCAGGACGTAGTAACGGTAGTCGTGGTAGCGGATCTGGGCTCGCAGATCCTCCACCCGCATTCGCGCTTGGTAGAGGTCCATTTCGCTCGCCACGGCAGTCATAGTATAGCAAACGGCTGCCCGCAGCGGTCATCGCTCCTTGACGGAGCTTGCGCCTGCAATTAGCATGAGACCGCCGTGGGTCGAACGCCGAGATCCAGCATGGAGGCAGCACAATGGTGACAGCACGCGTGGCAACGTCCTTTCTGCTTGTCGTTTGCCTGGCGATGCCCCTGGCTGCCTGCGGCGGAGGCGGACGCGCTCCCGCTGCCGGCAAGATCGCCTTCCAGTCTGACCGCGATGGCAACCTTGAGATCTACGTGATGAACGCCGACGGCTCTGGCCTTACCCGCCTCACCGACAATCCCGCCGATGACTTCTGGCCTGCCTGGTCTCCCGACGGTAGCCGTATCGCCTTCCACTCCGAGCGCGACGGCAACCGGGACATCTACGTGATGAACGCCGACGGCTCCAACCAGACCCGCATCACCGACACCCCCGCTGTCGAGGGCGGCGCTGCCTGGTCTCCCGACGGTAGCCGCATCGCCTTCCACGCCGAGAGCGACGGTATCCGGGACATCTACGTGATGAACGCCGACGGCTCCGGCCTCACCCGCCTGACCGACAGCCCTGCCGACGACGATGAGCCCGCCTGGTCTCCCGACGGCACCCGCATTCTCTTCCACTCCGAGCGCGACGACACCACCGGGGAGATCTACGTGATGAACGCTGACGGCTCGGGCCAGACCAACCTGACCAATAACCCCGCCTACGACGGCGCTGCTGCCTGGTCGCCCGACGGCAGCCGCATCGCCTTCACCTCCGACCGCGGCGGCAGCAGCGAGATGGACCTCCAGATCTACGTGATGAACGCTGA
>Ga0315537_1002447_pt1 | contig 14156 bp, 15 predicted proteins | sample SalMarSW160270MG_FD_203091 | JGI IMG/M metagenome (GOLD analysis project Ga0315537, IMG submission 203091) | Salt marsh sediment microbial communities from the Plum Island Ecosystem LTER, Massachusetts, United States - Salt Marsh Sediment SW1602-70 ... | reverse complement strand
TCAGCGCGTTCCCAGACTGTCCTGCAAACCCTGAACCAGAAGCTGCTTATCAGCATCGGTGAGTCTCGCATCAGGATGCATAAGAACATAATAGACCGGCGGCATCTCGCCCTCCTGGATCACATGGCCTATCTCACGCCCTGCTGTCCGGCCTGCCATCCAATCCGAGAAATTCAATCTTTTCCTGCCTTGCTCGACATCGCGCTGGATCAGCCAGGATACGGGTGCGAAATTGGAATACCAGGGCCAGGTGGTCTCATTGCTGTGGCAGTCAAAGCAGGCACGCACGGCCAGAGCACGCGTCTCTGGGTTGTTCCATGCCGGTTCATTGACGATTGGAGGGTTGCTGTGATCATGCCCATAGGGAATGAGTTGGATCAAACCGAACAGCACGACGACCCCAAGTATGAGAAAGACGAGCGTTTTGCGCATAGCGTGTGTCTCCGGAGATGAGCGGATGCGAATGAGGAGTTACCTCCAGCCGCTCAATAACGCGTGCAATCGTATCACCATTCTGCCCACAGGTGGTTGAGTGTTTCATTAAAAATCACCGGATTTGCATTGCTGTGAGCCGTGTGTAATTTATAGGGACGCAGCGCGGCACGTATCAACGGTCTGCTGGTCTACCCATAAATCCCGAGCTGGATCACTTCTGTTCCCGGCGAAAATGTGCATATCAACTCCTGCAGCCGTCTCAAGTGGGCGGTTATCTGATCGCTGCCGATCCCAGGCACGCCGTAAGTGGTGAAGAGGGCGGCAGTCGTAGCGGGCTGAATGCGCGTACGCCGGTCGGGCCCGTAGATCACGCTCGAGAGCGGACCTGTATCGTCCGTCGTATACAGATCGCCTGCTTTCAATACCTGGATTTCTCCGTTCATGCGTTCGTAGCGCTCCGAACCCTGAGCTGCATCGAAGCGGACCGGGCCGGATATCTGGTCGAGGTCATGCCCGGCCGTTAGCAGCAGATCTTGCAGCTCTGCCATGAACATCGCGCTGACCAACGCATCCCCGGAAGGGATCGATTTTCCATTCAGGATCGACTCCAGCTGGAGAAGCAAATGGTAAGTCTTCTTGAACGGTTTGTAGAATTCGTCATAGGCTTTGATTGCGGGCAGGGCCTTGAGCGCGGCACGATCGAAGTCCGCATATCGCCCCCGAAGCTCGAGTTCAAGCTCCTTCCGTGCCGCTTCTAAAAGAGTCGCAGGCCTGAGATTGGACATCCCCTGCAAGGCAAGCACACCCATCGTGGCCTGCGGGTAGGCTTCATGCCATCGCTCGCCAAACATGAACTTCATGCTCGCCCTCCTCCAATCTGAAGGGATACATTCAACCGTAAAAGATAAAATCCAGGTCACTTGGTGAGTGGCCGCGCTCGGTGAGCAGCTGCGCCAACTCGGCATGATGCTGCATTCCATGAAGCAGCAGGTGCTGCAGGATCCGCCAGCGAGGGAAGCTGCGTGTGCCCCAACGCAGCGTGGTGAGCTCGATATCAGCTACCAGGGTCCCGTCATCGGTGCTGGCCAGGAAGCTTGCGTATGCGCTGGATTCAGCCTCGAATTCACTCTGAAGCTGATTAAGATCAAAACTCTGGTCACGGTCGAAGGGCCTAGTTTGTTGGCAGGTCTCCAGGCCAATCCGCCAGCCCCGGTCAGCGGCAAGCAAATGGAAGAAGATGGATCTTATCGACCCCCGTCCGTAACCCGGATCCTGATCAAGTTCGGATTCTTCCAGTTCAGCGGCAATGGAGAGCAGGCGCAGCGTGGTATCAAAATGGTAGGAAAACAAGGTTGCGAACTGGGACTGGTTGGTCATCAGGCTGTACCTCCGAAGGCTTGCTGGGGGTGCGAGATTGGTCAGTGAAACGTGGGCAGTTGGGCGATCTCGATCAAGTTGCCGGCCGGGTCATGCAGCATGATCCAGGGCGTTTCTGGGGTACCCTCAATACCCCAAGGCAGCTCGATCGAGGCCTGTTTCAGCATGCCCACAGTTTCATCGAGATTTTCAACTGCGAAGGCAAGCAGCGGAAAGCGTTCCGGGGTGGGATCGAGCGGGGGCTGAGGCTCACCTCTTAGGATGGCAAGCATCACACCCTGGACAATGAAGTGAGGCGGGTCATCATGACCGGGGAGAGCAGGCAGCCCAAGCACATCCCTGTAAAATTTAACCGCTGCAGGGACGTCGGGTGCCCATAGGCTCACAACTGCTACGCGCGTGATCATGGAATCCTCCCAGGGTGATGAGTTGTAACAAGCCGACCTTACAGCTGCACTTTAGACGGCCTGGGTAACCGGGACGCCTGTCTGGCGGGGCCTAGCGCAGCTCAGCCAGATGTTCTTCGTAGTGTTCGTAGGTGTTGGCGGCGATGTAATCGAACCAGGTCAGCTGGGCCGCTTCGCCAGTGCTCAACTCAGGGTGGGGTTGGTAGAGGTCCTCCTCCGGGAATGCTTCCAGCACGGCCATCAATTCGTGATGTGTGTCCAGGACCAACTGGCGGACATCGGCCGGCGATAGGTCCTTGAAGCGGTTATACAGGTGGGCATTGACCTCATCGAAGGAAGTCACCCTGTACTCAGCACTCCTCAGGCCCGTAACTAGGTCGAAGGGTTTCCCCGCAATGTGGAAATCAAACAGGATCCGTTCCCATGCGGCAATATGCGCCAGAGCATCCTTGACCGTCCACCCACCGCTGCCGACTGTCACCAGCAGGGCAAGATCGTCGCTCTGATTGAGCTTCTGGAGGACGACTTCGAAGGTGTCCTGGATGCGCCCCAAGAGAGCAGCTTTTCCCATCAGCGGCTTGGTTTTCTCTTCATTCATTCAATCACCCTCGCTTTCCGGCTCAGTCTAGAGCGTTCTGCGTAAGCCGTCTATTGGCTGGCCTCGATGCCAGGCAGTGTTCGTAAGGACCACACCAAGCACCACCATAAAACCGCCCAGGATTGCCGAAGGTGCGAGCTCTTCGTCCAGCGCAAGCACGCCAAGAAGCACGGCGAAAACCGGAACCAGGTTGATAAAGATACCAGCTTGAGCCGGACCAAGCGCGCGCACCGCATCGTAGTACCAGATAAAACCCAGAACCGTACCGAACAGACCGAGATACAGGAGGGCCAGAATGAGCGATGTGGAGGGTACGGTCCACGTGCTGCGCTCGAGCAGCGTTGCCGCCAGCAGTAATCCAGCACAGCCCAGGGCACTGGCGTAGCTTGTGGTGACGAGCGATGTGAGGGTTTCCAGTGCGACGCGGCCGATGAGTGTGTAGCTGACCCACATCACGACACAGATCGTGATGTAAAATTCGCCCGATCCATAGCTTGCACTCAAGCCCTGCAGCTCACCCTTTGTGATTACTAGTCCGGCTCCTACCAAAGAGAGTATAACCCCGGCAATGCCTGTCGCAGAAAGCCCTTCACGGAAGATGAAAGCTGAAGCAAGCGATATAAAGACCGGGTTGAGCGCGATGATCAAAGCTGCCCGGCTGGCCTCGATTTGGCGCAGCCCAGCGAAGAAGGCCAGGTTGTAGCCGATCACACCGGTGAGAGCAATGGCGGTGACAAGCAGGGCTTCACGCCGCTTGAGCTTCGGCCAATGTCCCATCCTCACACGCATTACCACCAGGAGCACAAGCGAAGCGACCGCAAAACGGCCGGCAGCGCCCGAAATCGGCCCGACCTCCTGAGCTGCGATACGGCCGGCGATAAAGGTGCCGCCCCAAAAAAGCATCGTCAGGACAAGTTTCAAATATATCTTCATGCTCGCCGTCCCCGAGTGCGGCTGATGCATCTCATGATCTGGCTCTATGGGGGGATTCTAAAGCGACGAGTCATAATTGTGGATCAACCTCGACAAATATGGTAGACACCCCCAGTAGATAACGGCAGTTCAATTGGCGCACCCTGAATCGCAAAAAAGGTTCTTAAGTGCACAATGATTGAGAGGGAACTCGTATACTAGATCACCCTGCATGCGAATTCAACGGACAGCTCCGATGCCTGGACCCGTTGTGAACCTACCAATTATCTCATCTGTACTATCATTGGACTCAGGCAGTCAAGAGCCGGCTGCATTCGAACCATGCCAGGCCGGACAAAAAGACCTCCACCTAGAAGTGGCTGATAGAGAATATCGACGGTGGCATGAACCCCAGGATATATCCCAGAATCCGATGAAACCAACACCGCCAGTCATCAGTATTCTTCCTGACCTTTCCCTCGATCAACGAAATCTCCTCCGTGCATTCGTGAAGATGTTTTCCTTTCTTCTGCAACGCCTCCTGTTCGGCATCGTTGTCCTGCTTTTTATTATTTTTCTCAGTTACCTCGGCATCAAGATGGCCTCCGGCACGCCTCTTGCCCCGGCGCTGTCCCAGGCGATTGAGAACACAGGCACCTACATCGCCAGGCTGGCACAGGGCGATTGGGGGCTCACCACCACGGGCAGCGAGACGCTGCTGCCTCGCCCGGTAACGACTGTTGTTGCAGAACGTCTGCCGCGCAGTTTGGGCTTGCTCGGTCTTTCACTGCTCTTTGCTTGCATTGTTGGCATTCCTCTGGGGATCCTGGCCGCGCGCGGGCGCGGTGAGCGATCAGTTGGCATCTTGGTCACAACGCTGATCGGGATTTCAGTTCCCAGCTTCTTCGCTGCATTTCTTCTCCAGTGGGGCGTCACAACCTTTACACGCATGGCCGGAGTCCGGCTGTTGCCTGTAGGGGGGTTCGGTTGGGATGATCACATCATCCTACCCATGATCGTTCTGGCCGCCCGTCCGATTGCGCAGATCACACGCATCACATTCCTGGCCGTGAAGCAAGTCCAGTCTCAGGACTATATTCGAACAGCGCGTAGCAAGGGGCTTCGTGACCTGCATATTCTGACAGTCCATGTTCTTCGGAATGCGGCGATCCCTGTGCTTACCACGATCGGGGTATCTTTGCGCTTTGCGTTGAGCAGTCTCCCCGTTGTCGAGCTGTACTTCGGATGGCCAGGAGCGGGCTTTACGCTGCTTAAATCGATCGCACAGCAGGATGACAACCTCACTCTCGCACTTGCGCTCAGCATGGGCCTTCTCTTCATCCTGGTTAACCTGCTTCTCGATTTTAGTTACCGGGTTATCGATCCTCGTTTGTTGATCAAACCTGATTTCATCAGTGCTGGCCAGCGCTTCTCAGTGCTCAACCTGCTGAAGCAGATCTACGCAGAAGTGCGTGATCTGGTTGGGCACAACGCGCTGGTTAACCGCCTGCGGCGTTCAAACACAAGCGAGACGGGGAATCCTGAATTCAGGATGATCCCTACGAAGGTCCTCGAGACAGAAGACGCTTCGAGGGAGCAGCTTGGACAGCGGAGGAAACAATCGCTCAAGCTGATTCTTCGTAATTTCCCGTTCGTTGTTGGAACCCTTTTGGTATTGGGGTTGCTGACAATCGTGCTTATTGGTCCTTACCTCGCGTCGAATAACCCTTTCCAGACTCAGGAATTGGTTCGAATTAACGGTCAGCTTACGCCACCGCCGTTCGCTCCAAATGACACTTACCCGTGGGGCACGGACGCGCTCGGGCGGGGGATGATGAGCCTGTTTTATCTGGTGCTCAACAGACGCTGGTCCTGGGTTTGCTCGTCGTCGCCGCCCGGACTGCGGTAGGCGTTCTCCTGGGGACATTGGCGGGTTGGTCGCAGGGGAGCTTGCTCGACCGCACGATCCTTGCGCTGGCGGAGATTATCTCGGCGTTCCCAACCCTGCTCATCGCCATGATCTTGATCCTGGCCATCGGCATCCGGCTAGGTTTGCAGCCATTCGTAATCTCCTTATGCTTCGTTGGCTGGGGTGAGATCATGCAGTTTGTGCGCGGGGAGGTGATCTCCATCCGCCCCAAGCTGTTTATCGAAAGTGCGGTTGCGCTTGGGGCACGTTCACCGCGCATCGTAGTGCGCCATATATTGCCCAACCTGCTCCCATCCTTAATCTCGCTCACATCGCTGGAGATGGGAGCTGTATTAATGCTGCTTGGCGAGTTGGGTTTCATTGGAATCTTCATCGGCGGCGGCTCATTGATCGAGTTGCCAAGCATGGCAGTCCTATATTCCGACGTACCTGAATGGGGTGCCTTGCTTAGCAATATTCGCTTCCAGGCAAGGGCGTATCCGTGGACGGCCCTATATCCCATGCTGGCATTCTTCACCTCGATCGTCGGGTTCAATCTCTTCGGAGAGGGATTGCGGCGTTTGATTGCTGAGGGCAGTCTGGTTATCAATCGGCTGTTTAATCGATATACATTGCTCCTGGGTGTTATCGTAGTGCTCGGCATGAGCTGGTTTAAAGATCACAGTGGCGCATTGGCGTTTTACCGTCAGCAGGCCGGCGAGTTCAATGGGCAAAATGCCATGGATTACGACCGGGAACTGAGTGACCCAGGGCTCTTCGGACGTGCGCTGGGAACCCCCGGCATGGATCAGGCTGCGGAATACATCGCTGGCCAATTCAAGCAGCTGGACTTGCAGCCTGCAGGTGAGGCAAGCACGTATTTCCAGTCTCGAGTGCATGCCTTTGGCCAGCTAAATGGAACCCCAGCTTTCACGATCCATGATGGCGAATCCGATCTGGCCTATGGGGAGGACTTTGCTGCATATCCAGGGCGGATGATGACCGGGGGAGATGGATCGGGGCCGGTACGTTTCATCAGCCTCGGCAAGCCTTCACCAGTTGTCGCTATCGGGCGGATATCCTATGCTGAACTGGATCGGGCTGATTTTTTGGGAGAGGTCCTGATGGTCCTCTCTGACCGAGAGGCCTCATTGCTCTCGTATAGGAGCAAAGAGGGCGTGCTCGTCGTCACCGACGATCCGGAGAAACTCAAAAAGCGCTACACGATTTCTGGCCGCAGCGGTCGTGGGCATAATTACCAGACGGGTGAGACCTGGGGAGACGAGACCCCCTGGATATGGATCTCGGAGGAGACGGCGGAGCGGATCCTGGCCGGTTCTGGATATTCACTGGCCGACCTGCGCCGGCAGTCCGAAACATTGGCCATAGAGGAATTGTATGAGCTGCCATTGCCCATAACCGTCAGTCTCGACATGAAAGGTGCGGCGATTGCTGAAGCAACGGTCCGCCATGTGCTTGGGTATCTGCCTGGCACCTGGGGCATTGAACGCTGCACGACATGCCTTGATGTGAAGTTGATCGTCGTAATGGCTCAATACGATGCGCCGCCACTTGGCTATGATGGTGAGATCTACCCGGCGGCGAACGACAATGCCAGCGGTGTGGCCGTAATGCTCGAAGCGATTCGCACGATCCAGGAATCCGGATACCAACCCTACAAGACCTTCCTTTTTATTGCCTACAGTGGCGAGGGCCTTGATGGAGGTGAACCGACAAGTGATCCGGATGTCAGGGGTTTTCTCCAGGCGCGTACGGGATTTTCCAACTTTGAGGTGGAAGCTATCATTCACTTACGAGGCTTGAGTGCCGGTTCGGGGGATCGACTCGAAGTGTCTGCTGGCGGGAGCCTTCGGCTTGCGGAGCTATTCGAGCGTTCGGCAAGGCAGATGGGGACGGCTGTGATGCGGGCAAAAGAAGGCATCGATATCAGCCAGATCTATGATGAAGGCAGCACGATCCAGCATGGTGGGCAGGAAGCGCCTGAGGTGCGTTTGGATTGGGAGGGCTGGCAGGCCTATTCGCGGTCAGCAGTCGACACCTTCGAACACATCAGCCAAAAGAATCTTAACGATGCGGGGCGGGCGGTCTCGCTAGCCCTGATAGTCCTTGGCCGTGAGACGGAATATTAACCGCCGTAGCCTGTGGCAATCGAGGCACTTGCTTTACCGGTGCTTTGACTACCCCGGATTGGATGATTTACGAAGCCGGGGCAACCAATTCCACTGCTGGAGGGTCTTCCAACAGGGCACAGCGAAGCTGCCCCCGGGAACCTGAGATGTGATGCCCGATCCCTGGCGCAGATGATCATACTTTGCTATATTTTCCTGCACGGAGAGGAAGTAAGGCGAGGGCAGGTTGGGGTACGAAATTTCCGTCGATCACGATGCACAGCTGATCGAGATCCACTTCTATGGTCGCTCGAACCCGCAGGAAGCGATCGAGGCTCGTTTGAACGCTTCTCTCCTGGCGCGTGACTACAGCATTCGCCGCGTGCTGGTGGGGGCTAAACGATTGGAAGGGGTAGACGGGACATCTCCACAAATCCTGTTCAGCTTCGCCTCCACCTTCCGTGACAAGCCCTTCCCTGCGGGCACGAAGTTTGCCGTCATCCCCTCTCAGATTAACGCAAGTGTAAATCTGGTGTGCCGCATTGCTCGCGAGACCGGGACGCGCATCCATCTATTCAACGAAGCCCGGCCAGCACTGGAATGGCTTTTTGGCCGGATCACGACCGCTGAGCTGCGGCTGCCCGCTTGATGTAAATGATTGACTTATCCTCTGGCCGCTTCTGCGGCTCTTTTTTTGTTGTTTTTCCTGCATGTCAGGGAATAGCATTTGGAGCGGATTTCGTGTAATCTTTTGACATGGATGGACATCAAGCTCTGGTTGATCAAGCTCTTGAGCTCTACCGATCGCTTGGCCACTTCGTGGAGCAGGTGGTCGAGATCGATGAACTGCGTTCAGACTTGTTGATCGCATCTTCACAGGGCGAGCGTTGGGTCGCACGCTGTGATTCAAACGCACAAATTACGCCGGCCAGCGTGAAGCTCTTCCTGACCCACCTTGCGAACTACAAAGCCCAGAAGGCTGCCATCATCTCGACTGGAGCGCTGACCAGCGCCGCCAAGCAGCTGGTGGCTGGAAAGCCGCTCGAATTCATCGACACAGCCACGCTTGCCAGCTACCAGGAGATGGCGCAGGGCAAACAAAGCAAGAGCGAGCAGGCTTTTGAAGAGGCGCAGATCGAGTGGGGGACTTCCGGCGCGGCCAGAGGCAGGCGCGGCTGGCGCCGCTGGATACGCCCATTGCTGCTCGGGCTGACGCTGCTGGCGATCACACTGATCGTCATCGCCCTTGCCTGGTACGGATTGCTTCCGGTTTAGATCCACAACCCCGAACCGAACCAGAGCTGTAGATCACCCCGTACTAACGCTCACTCGTTAAGAAAGAAATCAAACGCGTGGGCGAGCGTGTCTGCGAAATCTACCGGGTAGTCATGCACCAATCCCTCGTGTACCTCAAGGTAGCAGGGCAGTTCATACGCTTCGAATAGTGAGGCGAGGGTACGCGAGATCTCGAAACATGGGTCATCCAGATCACCAACGACCATATAGCCGCGCGGCTTGTTCCTGGATCCCTCGAGTAGTGGACGGAGAATCTCCACGTCCGGCAGGTAGGTTCCAACCGTGATGAAACCGCTGGGCTGGTAGCTCTCACCTACCAGCGCCTGCCGAATCGCCAAGCCAGCTCCCATCGAGAACCCCCCAATGAACCGACGGGCTGGATCTGTTTCAGCGGAGAGCGCCGGCAGGAATTGCGATAGATCCTTTTCAGCGCGCTCCCAATCATTCCAGGAATAGGCGTCGTGGCTCACGATTTGTGAGGATTGCACAACGGCCAGCTGGTAGCCATGGGTTCTGACTGGAGACCAGGCTTCCAAGGCCTGACGGGCGTTTTGTGAGTTGCCGTGCAGAGCCAGCAGCACTGGCGGTTTTCCCTGGACAGCTTTAAAGACGGCAGGCTCCTGAATGAAGAGCTCTGCTTGTGCTTCGGCTTGGGCCTTCTGCTGGCGAACCAAGCATTCACCTGCCAAATGCTCGAAACGTGCCAGGCCCTGCAGCGAGGTCAGATCACTCTCCTCCCGCAGCTGTTTCTTTGAATACCAATTCCCCTGCTGTACCTCAGCTTCAAGCAAATCAAGCGCCGCATCGCCTGCGTCCATCATGCTTGCAAGGCAGATGCACCAATAATGGATTTCGTGCAGGTCATCCGGGAATCGGTCGCCAGCCTCGCACATAAGATCGTAACCAGGCCGGTACTCGCCAGCATGATAGAGTTGGTCCACACGGTGCTGGATGTCCGAAAGGCGGTTCTCCGACAAGCCACGGCTCCTTCAAAGCCCAATTGATTCTGGAGCATCTAGCCATCTCGCCAACGGGAAAGGAGATGGGGCTCTATTCGTGGGATCAGGCTGGATCGAATTGTACCTCGATCAGCGGGCTGTCCGCCACAAAGGCCTCGAGCTGGTCCGTACGGTCCCAGCGGGCGACGACCTTCGCCAGCACCTGGCGACGTATGTCCTCATCGATGACGGGGATGGCTTTGGCCGGAAGATCGCGCTGGGTGCTCTGTTTGAGGTGAAAGATCATCGCGGGGTTCTCCACCGCATTGGCGTACCAGTCACGCTTTCCGGGCATGCCGCTGATATAGACGACCCCATCCAGGTAGTGGAATGTGATTTCTATGCGGTGCGGGTGTCCACTCTTGCGGCCGGTGGTGGTGATATCGATCAGCTGATCGTGTTCGAGCGCATACTCGATTGCTGGGTTCATGGGTAACCTCTTATGAATTTCGTTCAAAAAACTTGATTAGGGAATGGTATCAAAAATGAGTTGGATGAGTCGGCGTTTGGCCAAACTCAAGCAGCACAAGTTGAGACTTTGCTCTCGCCACGCGCCGGAACGCGGCGAAATTCACTGCGATGAGCGTCAGCAAGAGCAGGTAGTACCAGCCGATGGGCATGCTGAAGATATAGGCCAGGTAGGTGTAGAGCACGAACATAAGCGCTCCCGGCCAGAACAGTAGGCCGACCACCTTCCCGCGCCAAGCGAGCCATAGGGCTACCAGCAGGGCGGGTAGTCCAATGACGAGATTGACGACATCGTTAGCGAAGAACGATTGGCGCAGCGCCTCGGTCGGGTGGATGGCCTCTGGATTGAGCAGACCGAGCCCGGAGGCGGCTGTCATCAGCACGACGATGAGCAGCGAAAGCAGGTAGGCGAATGTGAGTCTGCGACCGCCCGTGACGAAGGTAGCCAGGATTTTGTCTTATCCATGGTCCTGTTAATGGATTCTGCACTTGCGTAGAACGCTGTTGACCGTTGGCTGTACTGCTCATTCGCCGGCGATGCCATCAGATGCGAACGCGATCTCGGCAATCTTTCCCGGGACGAAGAGGCCAATGAAGTAATCCAGGGCGGCGCGGCGCTCATCCTGATCCTGCCCGGGTAGAAAGCAGACCTGCTCGCCGAAGGCGGCCAGGTCCTGTACCGCCCAGGCATAACGATAGTAGGCCAGTGCGAGTGGGTCGATCTTCACATGTCCGTAGCCTGCGAGGAAGCTGGCTGTCTGCTGTGGCTCGATCAGGTTGCGCTCGATCCCGACCATGACGAACATCAGGTCGCGTTCCTTCGGCGCCAGCGTAACCTCATCCCAGTCGAGCACCCAGAGCCGATCCTGCGTATCGAGCAGCATATTCCATGTATGCAGGTCGGCGTGACAGAGGACCATCGCTGGATCTGTCCGCCCCAACTGGTGGCCGAGCGCATCGGCGCGTGTGATCAAGCGGCGAATCGTCGTGTGGTGCGACGACCAGAAAGCAGCCAACTCACGCTGGAGTAGATCGGGCTGGTTCGGACCGGTAAGAGCTGCTTCGAGGCGGGGCACGATCTCGCGCCGCGAGGGTCTGAAGCGCTCGCGCGGCAGTACCTGCAGCAGTTCTTCGGGCAGACGGCATGTATGGACCTTCCGCATCATCCCTCCCAACGCGTTCCAGTGCTCCGACGACATGCCGGCCTCCGCCACTCGGTGGCCCGCCACGAAGGGAAACAGGCTGAGGGCGAAGCCCTCGTGTTCGACCCAAGCCGTCCCGGCTTGTGTAGTGAGCGGGGACAGCACATGCGGGAGGTCTTGTTGGTCCAGGTAGCGCGGGATGAGCAGGCTCGCCGGCTGGAAACCCGACAACCTCCTGAGCTTCAAGAGGAAGTCCTCGCCATCGGCCGCCCCCAGGCGGAAAACCACCGAGTCAACATCAGCCCCGAGTGGAAGGAGGGAAAGCGTCCGTATGGCGAGGCCGAAGTTGTCCTCGATCGTCCGCGCGAGGAATGCTTCAGAAACTCTGTTAGGTTCCGACATGTGGCAGCGTAATTCACTCCAGTTTCAAAGGCTTGCCGGAGCCGACGAATCCGTGAATATTGTGCCCGCAGAAGGCCCGCTACGCAATGTGTTCGTCAAGAAAGGTGAAGATCTTTCTCCATCCATTCCTATTCATCACGATCGCGTTGTGACCTCCGTCGAAGACAAGGTGCTCGTGAGGCCAGCCGAACGCATGCGCATCGAGACGTTGCATGATCTGTCGCCCCATCTCGGCTCCAGGCCAGAGCTGATCACGTTCGCCCGAGAGCAGCAGGATGGAGCCCTGGAAATTCTCGACACGGATCGTCAGCCCGGGCAGCATTTCAAGCGCGGCGCAGATTGTGGTGATTCTGTGGGCCGACGACCGCCGGGTACTGCAGTTGAATGGCCCTGTGGTTAGATTTATCCTAAAATGGTTTGAGATTCGATGATGAAACGCGCTGCATTGCAAGCCGACCAACTGTACCGGGACATCTTTGAAGCCGCCAGTGACGGGGTTTTGATCACAGACATCGACACCGGAGATGTGCTGGCTGCCAACCCGGCTGCGGCCGCCATGCACGGTTACGCACCGCAGGCTTTTCTAGAGCTGCGGCTGCCAGCGTTTCTCCATATTGACAGCCAGCCCGATTTTGTCCGCTTTGCCGAGTTCATTAAACAAGGCGAGCGGTTTGACGTCCTGGTGCAGCATGTGCGGCAGGACGATACGCCCTTCAGCGTCGAATGGCGCGCGGTGCCATTCGAGTACCAGGGACACACCTGCGCCCTGGTGCTGCTGCGCGATGTGAGCAAGCGGGTGCAGGCCGAGAGCCGCCTGCAGCAGCGGATGGGGGTGCGGGCGAACGAGCAGGTCATCCTGCTCGAGATCTCCCAGACTCTGGCCTCCGAACTGGATTTGCGGCCAGGGCTGATCCTCGACCAGCTGGGCGTTCTCATCAAATACACCCACGCCGCTCTCTTCACAATCGAAGATTCGGCCCTGGTCGCATTAGCGGTGCGCGGTTCGGAGCGGCTGGAGAATTCCATGCCATTTCGCATCCGGCTGGACGGAGAAGAATCGCTGCAGGCACTGTTCAACGGACACCACCCCATACGCATTGCCGATGTGTGGAGCGACGAGCCTTCGGCGGAATTCCTGCGTATGCTCCTGGAGAACGGCGCCGCAGCCATGCTGGAAGGCGTGCAGTCTTGGATGTGGGTGCCGCTGGTCGTCAAGGGGCGCCTGCTCGGTGGCATCGGCATTACTCACACTGAGCGCACTTACTTCACCCCACACCTGGCCGACCTGGCGATGACCATCGCCAACCAGGCGGCGGTGGCCTTGGTCAACGCCGAGCTGTACGAGCACGCCCATGAGCTGGCCGCGCTGCAGGAACGCCAGCGCCTGGCGCGCAACCTGCACGACGCCGTAAACCAGTCTCTCTTCTCCGCCGGGCTGATTGCCGAGGTGCTGCCGCGCCTGTGGGAGAAGGACCCGGTGCAGGCGCGCCGCTCGTTGAAGGACCTGCGCCGCCTGACACGCGGCGCGCTGGCCGAGATGCGTGCACTCCTGGCCGAACTGCGGCCATCCACCCTGACCGACACCGAATTGGGCGACTTGCTGCGCCAGCTGAGCAATGCCTTTACCGGGCGCACCAGCATCCCGGTCGAGGTGACGGTGCGAGGCGAAGGCAGTTTGCCCGCCGAAGTGCAGGTTGCGGTCTACCGCATCTGCCAGGAGGGACTGAGCAACATAGCCAAGCATGCCCGGGCTAGCCAGGTGCGCCTCGACTTAAGTCTTGCACCCGAAGGGCTGGAACTGCAGCTCAACGACGACGGCCGCGGGTTCGTCACATCCGAGCTGACGCCATCCGGGCACTATGGGTTGAACATGATGCATGAGCGCGCTGGTGCGGTGGGGGCTGTTCTGACGGTAACCAGCCGCCGAGGGCAGGGGACGCAGATCCTGCTGCGCTGGGACAGGCAGGAGGGGTTGTGATGAAAAAGCCTACCAATCCCATTCGGGTCATGCTGGTCGACGACCACACCATGGTTCGACGCGGCCTGGCAACCTTCCTGATGGCCTTCGACGACATGGAACTGG
>Ga0315537_1002443_pt1 | contig 14168 bp, 9 predicted proteins | sample SalMarSW160270MG_FD_203091 | JGI IMG/M metagenome (GOLD analysis project Ga0315537, IMG submission 203091) | Salt marsh sediment microbial communities from the Plum Island Ecosystem LTER, Massachusetts, United States - Salt Marsh Sediment SW1602-70 ... | reverse complement strand
AGCCATTGAGTTTTGCTGGATTCCGGGAGGATGGGATGCCGATATGGATGGGGTGATGGAAGGGGCACAGCACAACACCATGGATGTGGAATATTTCGGACCCAATCCTCAGATGGGACTCTGGTATCTTGGCGCACTTAGGGCTGGAGAAGAGATGGCGAAACAGATGGGTGATAAACCGTTTGCAAAAAAATGCCGGTCCCTCTTTGCGAATGGCAGCCGGTGGATCGATGAAAACCTGTTCAATGGTGAGTACTACGAACAGGAAATCCGACCACCCATGAAAAAAGAAAATGTTGCGCCAAGCCTTATTGTGGGTATGGGCAGCAGTGACCTGACCAGCCCTGATTACCAGCTCGGAAAAGGATGCCTGGTGGATCAACTCGTTGGACAATACATGGCACACATCTGCAACCTGGGATATCTCGTTGACCAGGACAATGTGAGAATGACACTCCACAGCATCCTGGAATACAATCACCTGGAATCATTCCACGATCATTTTAATAAAATGAGATCGTATGCCCTGGGAGAAGAAGCAGGTCTGCTAATGGCAAGTTACCCGAATGAACGGCCGGAAATTCCATTTCCCTATTTCACAGAAGTGATGACCGGTTTTGAATACACTGCAGCAGTGGGTATGTTGTTCGAAGGACAGCTTGGAAATGGTATACGATGCATTCAGGATGTAAGGAACCGGTATGATGGCAGAAAACGAAACCCATTCAATGAAGCCGAATGCGGACACCATTATGCCAGAGCCATGGCAAGCTGGGCGGAGGTCATTGCATTGTCCGGATTCCACTACTCCGGTGTTGAGAAAACCATACAGTTCAAAGCATTTAAAGGCAACTACTTCTGGTCGAACGGCTATGCATGGGGTACTGTCTCCATCCAGGATTATAGTGACAGGAAAAAACTGGAATTCAGTGTTTTATCCGGGACTGTTGCGATCCGTAAATTCAGCCTGAGAAGTTACGGGAGCTATGAATTCAAAGAAGAAAAAATCCTTCAACCGGGTGATACACTATCTTTCGAAGTAAAAAGAGATTAATAACCATATAAATAAAACCGTTTATTATGAATACAAAATTTCCGGTAAATCCTCCTACAAAAAGATTGCGCGGGAGTTTGCCAAAAATCGGGATCCGCCCTGTGATCGATGGCAGACGGCAGGGTGTTCGTGAATCACTGGAAGATCAAACAATGAATATGGCAAAGGCTGCAGCTGATCTGATTACCAAAAACCTGAGGCATGCCAATGGACTTCCGGTTGAATGCATCATTGCCGATACCACCATTGGGAGATTTGCAGAGGCGGCAGAATGCACCGAAAAATTTGCACGGGAGGGAGTGGGAGTTTCCCTCACCGTAACACCCTGCTGGTGTTATGGTACCGAAGTGATGGATACAGATCCTCTGATACCTAAAGCTGTCTGGGGATTCAACGGCACCGAGCGACCCGGTGCAGTCTACCTGGCAGCAGCACTCGCAGGATATAACCAGAAGGGCCTTCCTGCTTTTGGAATTTATGGCCGTGATGTCCAGGATCAGGATGATACAAACGTTCCGGATGATGTGAAAGAGAAAATCCTGAATTTCGTCCGGGCAGGCCTGGCCGTGGCAGAAATGAAAGGTAAAGCCTACCTCGCTATGGGTGGAGTATCCATGGGTATCGCAGGATCAGTCGTCAACCAGGAATTTTTTCTCGATTACCTGGGTATGAGATCCGAAATGGTCGATATGAGTGAATTCATCCGCCGGATCGACCGGGAGATATATGATAAAAAGGAGTTTAAATATGCCATGGAATGGGTTAAGAAATATTGCAGGGAAGGTGCTGATGAAAATCCACCAAACCTTCAGGTCTCAAGAGAAAGAAAAGATTTTGAGTGGGAAATGGTGGTGAAAATGACCATCATTGCACGGGATATGATGATCGGTAATCCCAGATTAGCTGAGATGGGATACGGGGAAGAGGCTGCCGGATTTAATGCCCTGGTATCCGGGTTCCAGGGACAACGGCAATGGACCGACCATTTTCCGAATGGAGACTTCATGGAAGCGATGCTCAACTCTTCTTTTGACTGGAATGGTATCCGCGAGGCATTTATCATGGCTACTGAAAACGACAGCCTTAACGGCGTTTCGATGATGTTCGGCCACCTGCTGACCAATACATCCCAGATATTTTCCGATGTGAGAACCTACTGGAGCCCGGAAGCGGTAAAACGGGTTACGGGTAAAACATTGCAGGGAATAGCCAAACAGGGTATCATTCACCTCATCAACAGCGGCTCGACAACCCTCGATGCCACCGGGCAGATGAAAAAATCCGGCAAATCGATCATGAAACCGTTCTGGGAAATTACCGGTGAAGATGTTGAAAAATGCCTGAAGGAAACCGTGTGGAGCCCGGCTAACCAGGGTTATTTCAGGGGCGGGGGATTCTCCTCGAACTTCAATACGGTCGGGGAAATGCCTGTAACCATGTCACGGGTGAACCTGGTGAAAGGAATCGGCCCCGTATTGCAGATCGCTGAAGGCTTTACCGTGGATCTTGATGCAAATGTCCATGAAATACTCGATCTGAGAACGGATCCAACCTGGCCAACAACCTGGTTCGTGCCAAACCTGACCGGAAAGGGAGTCTTCAGCGATGTCTATTCCGTTATGGCTAACTGGGGTGCCAATCATGGCGCGATCAGCTATGGTCATATCGGGGATCGTCTGATCACTCTCGCTTCCATGTTGAGAATTCCGGTGAATATGCATAATGTTCCTGAAATACGGATCTTCCGGCCAGCCGCCTGGGGAATGTTCGGTACCAACAATCCCGAAGGAGCTGATTTCAGAGCGTGCAAAGCATACGGACCACTGTATGGATAAAGAATAATGAATGCCTTAAATGCCTTAAATGCCTTAAATGCCTCAAATACTTTAAAGCTTTGGTGCAATTAACAATTAACTGATAACATTTAACAACAATTTACATCCAGCGTTAAGGTGTAAAAAGTAGAATAGATACCAGAATAGATACCATGAGATGAAGGAAAAAATTGTTTTGGTCCTTGACTGCGGAGCCACCAACATACGGGTTATTGCTATCGATGAAACGGGAATCATAAAGGCAATACACAGTGTGCCAAATGCCACCGAGCCCGACCCGGAGTATCCGGAATACAGGATATGGGATGTGGGTAAGATATGGGATAGATTCAAAACCTGCATCAATGCCGTGTTGCAAAACGTCAACAAATTAGATGTAGTAGCCCTTACGGTCACTGCCTTTGGTGTCGATGGTGCACCATTTAAACGAACCGGGCAAATGCTCTATCCGGTGATATCCTGGCAATGCGAAAGAACACCCCCCATTATGGAAAATATCGGGAAGTATATTCCATTAGTGCGTCTTTTCCGGATTAATGGAGCACAACCTTTTGGATTCAATACCATAAACAAGCTGATATGGCTGAAGGAAAACAGGCCGGAAATCCTGGAAGAAATGGACCATTTCCTATTCCTCCCATCCATATTCCTCTATTTTCTCACCGGTGAGATGGTTAACGATACATCCATGGCAGGCACTTCGATGATGACGGATCTGCACAACCGTCAGTTTTCCGATGAAATAACAGAAGCCATTGGCGTGAATAAGGAGAAGTTTTATCCTGTTGTAGAACCAGGTACAATGGTTGGAAAAATAACGTCTGAAGCTGCTCGTGAAACGGGATTGCCTGCCGGTATTCCGGTTGTCGCAGCAGGGCATGACACACAATTTGCCATTTTTGGAGCAGGAGCGGAAATAAATGTCCCGGTATTGAGCTCAGGCACGTGGGAGATCCTGATGGTGAGGGCAAAAGAGGCCAAGCCGGATGAGGAACTGCTGCAGCAGGGTGTAACCACTGAACTGGATCCGTTGCCGGGATTGTACAACATGGGTGTTCAATGGATCGCCTCCGGAGCCATCGAATGGATTAAAAAGCTGTTCTTCCTGGATGTTATAGAGCAGAGCAATGTTTACGATTTCATGGTGGGAGAAGCGCTGACAGTATCTCCCGGAAGTAATGGTGTCAGGATTAACCCTGCATTCTACCCGGTACCCGGCAGTCAGCAGCCTGGAACCATTACGGGAATTAACCTGAATACAGAACGGGGAGAGGTTTTTCGGGCTGTTCTCGAAGCACTGTCATGCAAAACAAGGATGGGACTCGAGATACTTCAAAAAGCAGGCGGTTTTAATGCCCATTCCCTGATCTGTGTTGGCGGAGGAACGAAAAACAGGTTGTGGAACAGGATCCGTGCTGATGTGTTTGGCATTCCCGTCAGGATCATTGAACAGAAAGAAACCACCGTGCTGGGTGCTGCACTGTTTGCCTTTTCCGGGATCGGCCACTTCGCTTCAGCCATGGAAGCCCGCTCCGGAATCCGCTACTCAGGAGAGACCTTTACCCCCGGTGAAGATGCCCCCCTCTATGATCAATTGTTTAAGGAATATGCCGATTTATTGAAATAAACGCTTCGTTTAATACAAACTAAAATGAAAGAATTTGGAACTTTTTTCTGGAGAATAACATCGTCGCACATCATCACCTATTTCCTGGCAGGAATCAATGCCTATACCCTTTTGCATTATCAGGACCTGTTTGAAACACCTCCCTTTTCATACTTTATGAAACCAATGAATTCAAGGGTAGTGGCAGCCGGCCCGGCATTACAGGTGATCAGGGGATTGATTTTTACCATTGCTCTCTGGTCATTCAGGAAAGAGCTCCTGAATACTAAATTATTTATACAACCATTCCTGTCAGGGAGCAGATCATTGGCTACCTGGAAGTGATGCCTCAAACCCTGCTGTTTTCGCTTATGGTTTACTTCTGGTATAAAAAACCGCATACAGCATGGAACGTGGTATCCATCGTGCTGGTAGTGATCATTTTATTATTTGGGGCAGCAGCCCTTTTTATGCCATTTGTCGATTCAGGTATGTGAAATCGTTCTCTCTATAAAAAACTGTTATGAAAATAATCTATTTTTCTTCGCCGTGGCAATGATCCTTATGTGCGGCTGCCAGAACAATAAAGCAGTGTAAGAGATTGAAGAACTCCAGCCTCAAACAAAAGAGGATTAAATCAAAATATCCACTACTTCGAAATGGAATTTACAACAATCCCAAAAATTGAAAACCACCTGCACCTGGAGGGGGCAATTCCCCATGAAGCCCTGTGGCAATTAATTGAAAAGTACGGTGGAGATGAAACGGTGCGTAACCTGGATCAACTGAAAGAGAAATTTGTATACCGGGATTTCAATCATTTCATCGAAATGTGGGTGTGGAAAAACCGGTTTATCAGGGAATTTGATGATTTTCTGCTGATCTCGGAAGCTGTATTCTCAGACCTGGTAAAACAAAATGTGAAATATGCAGAGATTTTTATATCACCCTCTTTATTTAAGGAGAAACTTTCTATTCAACGGATCGTAGAGGCAATTTCACTGAGTGTTCATAAAGTCCAGGGAATCAAAATACAATTGATCGTGGACCTGGTGCGTGATTATGGACCGGAAGAGGAGATGAGAACACTGCATGAGATCAATGAAGTAAAGAATTTGGGAATTATTGGAATCGGGATCGGAGGATCAGAAAACGACTACCCTCCACAACTGTTTAAGGCCGTTTATAAGCAGGCACGAAAGTATGGCTTCAAAACAACTGCTCATGCCGGTGAGGCTTCCGGACCCGAAAGCATCTGGTCGGCAATTCATGACCTGCACGTTGACCGGATTGGACATGGAACAAGAGCTGTAGAAGATCCTGAACTGTTGGAGTATCTATCAGATCGCAAGATCCCTGTCGAATTATGCCCGCTGTCCAACTTATGCACACGCGTTATCCATTCCATTGAAGAGCATCCGGTAAAAACCTTTATAGAGAAAGGGATCCCGGTTTCAATTAATACGGATGACCCGAAGATGTTTGGAAATTCGCTCGCTCAAGAGTACCAAACATTAAAAAATGTATTCAACTATTCAAATGAGGAGATCCATACGATTATTCTGAATTCAATCGATACACTGTGGCTGGATGACCAGGAGAAGAATGAATTGGTGAAGGAGTTTCAGCCGACCGTGTAATACTTCGCAATTTCGGAAACAAAATCAAAAAGTCATCTAATAAATCCCTTCGGGATTCTCTTCACAAACTAATCTAGAATACACGGTAGGCAGGGGAGCGGCCCACTCGAGTCACAATCTGAGTAACCGGTCAGAATATGCCATACAGCGCATGCTCTGAGGTATTGCAGTAAAGACTGGAGTAAAAACTGAAACCGGGCCGGTTGGTGTTGATCTTCCGTTCGAGGTGCAGAACGGGTTGGCCAGGCTTGATCTGCAGGTGCTCACTGATCTCTTTGCTTGCAGGTACCGCTTTCAACTTCTGCTCACCTCCGGTTACATCAATTTGATAATACTTCCTCAGTGTGTCAAATAATGACCTGTTTTCAAAGGTTCGGGACCTGAACCTGGGCAGGTTAATGTTGGGAATGTAGGTAACATCATAGAACAGCGGTAGCCCGTCAATCAACCGTAACCTTGCCAGGTAAATGCAACCCGACTCTAATTCTGTTTCTGTGAGGGGAAACATGAAGGGCTCTTCCCAACGCTGAATAACCGGTTTTACCAGTATCCTGGTCTCCAGGTTCCGGTCAGCCAACGCTTTGGTTGTTCCTGAAACCGAAAGGATCCCGATACCCTTGGGCAATGGATTGACTATGCTCCCCTTTCCCTTATGCTTCCTGATGAATCCGTCACGGACAAGCGCTTCCAGGGCATGCCGTACCGTTGGACGGGTCATCCTATGAACCATGCACAATTCGTTCTCGGAAGGCAGGAGATCACCCTCACGGTAAACCCCATCCTTGATGTGCTTTCGAAGAACCTCATACAAACGACGGTATTGCGGAATCTGTTTCGGTAACGCTGACATTTATCCTGTAATGAGTGCAATTAAGTGTAAAAATATACAAAATAACTTGTAAATACAAGTTTTAAATTATATATTTGTTAAATATTTATAAATATCTGATATTTAAATATATAAATTAGTTTATTTCGTTATTGATTTTCAACCTGTCTTAACAGGTTTATACATCTTATAACACGATTTGAAATAAAACATGGCTCAACCGGTAATCATGCCAATGCAGGGCCAGTCTGTTGAAACCTGCATACTCACAGAGTGGTTTAAGCAGAAGGGAGAGGAGGTATCAAAGGGTGATCTTTTGTTCTCGTATGAAACGGATAAGGCAGCGTTTGAGGAGGAAGCGAGAACCGACGGGATACTGCTTGAACTCTTTTTCGATTGCGGTGATGAAGTACCCGTATTGTCAAATGTAGCCGTTATTGGAAAGAAAGGGGAACCGGTTGATGAGTTTCGCCCTGCAGGAAAAGAAACGGATGGTTTAAAGAAAACGGTTGAAGAAGAACAAAAACAGGATAGTGAAGCAGATGCCCGGGAACGGATACAAGATAAGGATGGGGGGGCAGCCGGGTCGATCAGGATCTCTCCACGGGCAGGACGGCTTGCAGCACAATTACGAATCGATATATCGCAACTGACGGGATCAGGGCCTGGAGGAAGAATTGTTGAGAAAGATATTCTCAATGCCCTGAAGCAACAACCAAAAATAACCCCGCTTGCCAGGGAGATGATGAAAAAGGGAGACATGGTGTATGTCCGTGAAAAAATCCGGGGACGGGTAACCAGCAAGGACCTGGTTGAACGCGGGCGAAAATATCCGGAGGAAACAGAGATACACCCCCTGTCTAATATCCGGAGACGGATTGCAGAAACCATGCACCGGTCCCTGCAAAATTCTGCCCAGCTTACCCACCATACCAGTGCTGACGCAAGAAAAATTCTTGAGCTCAGGAAAAAGGTGAAAGCGAAAACAGAAAAAGTGGAATATCCCGATATCACCCTGAATGACATGATCTGCTTTGCCGTGGTCAGAACATTGCAGAAACACCCGGAAGTGAATGCTCATTTCCTGGGTGATCAGATTAAAATGTTCAGGAACGTGAACCTGGGCTTTGCCGTAGATACGGAACGGGGATTGATGGTTCCTGCAGTGATTGGAGCCGATAAATTATCGCTTGCAGAACTATCCGTTCAATTGAAAGAACTTGCGGGAAAATGCAGGAAAGGGAATATCGATCCGGATCTGCTGAACCCTGAATCAGCAGGATTCACGGTTTCAAACCTGGGCGCTTATGGTGTGGAAATGTTTACACCGGTCATTAACCTTCCCCAGGTTGCCATACTGGGCGTGAACACCATTGTGAACCGTCCGGCAGAACTGGAAGGAGGGAAAATCGGTATCATTCCCTGTATCGGCCTCTCCCTTACCTATGACCACAGTGCACTGGACGGCGGCCCGGCATCCCTCTTCCTGAAAGAGGTGAAAGAGGAGATTGAACGATTTGAAGGATGAAGGATGCCTGTCTGTCGGCAGACAGGAAGGATGAAGGATGAAGTAAAAAGCAAAGAGAAGGATATTTTTTAGGCATGCCTAAGGCAAGAGTTGAAAGTTTTATTACAGTCTGAAGAAATAGGATGAGATGGATAGAAGCGTCCCGGAGGGACCGAAGGATAATAGGCAGCCATTTCAATGGCTGTTATTGGAATCATAGGAGTGGATAACGTCCCAGAGGGACTGAAAGAGAATAGAAAAGTATAAAGCACAAAGGAAAAAGGGTAAGGTATAACCAGTAACCAGTAACCCCGCCCGACTACCCGTCCGAACGGAGATCATCCGGGCGGGAACGCGTCAGTCGTTCGGGCGGGCAGAAACCAGAAACCAGAAACCAGAAACCAGCAACCGGCAACCAGAAACCAGAAACCAGAAACCAGAAACCAGAAACCAGCAACCATACCACACGTGTCTAAAAAACAGTATATCGATCCGGAAAAAGAGAGGAAGCCAGGGTATATTACCTTTGGTAAGATCCCGCTGAATCAATACAACAGAACAATTCAACAGGAAAGGGAGAATTATTCTGATGAAGACCTGGTCAGGATCTACCGGGATATGGTGATCATCCGTGAGTTTGAAACCATGCTGAACAGGGTGAAAACTACCGGAGAATACAACGGTATCCGGTACAGCCATCCCGGTCCGGCTCACCTCTCCATTGGACAGGAAGCTTCTGCCGTTGGGATGGCCTACCACCTGACTGTCGATGATTTTATCTTTGGCTCCCACCGCAGCCATGGAGAGATCCTGGCAAAAGGATTATCTGCCATTCACCAGTCGGAAGAGCATATCCTGGTCCAGATCATGTCAGGCTATTTTGACGGGACCATTTTGCGTATTGTGGAAAAAGGGGGTAAAGGAGAGGTGAAGGATCTGGCTGTCCGGTTTTTACTGTATGGAACTCTTGCTGAAATATTTGCAAGGGAGACAGGATTCAATAAGGGCTTGGGCGGATCCATGCATGCCTTTTTTCCACCTTTTGGTATCTATCCCAATAACGCCATTGTTGGCGGATCCGGTGATATCTCTGTGGGCGCTGCCCTGTTCAAAAGGGTGAACAAAAAACCGGGAATCGTAGTGGCAAACATCGGTGATGCCTCGATGGGATGTGGTCCGGTCTGGGAAGGGATCAGTTTTGCTTCAATGGATCAGTTCAAGACCCTCTGGGATGAAGAATACAGGGGAGGTTTGCCAATTCTGTTCAATTTTATGAATAACCAGTATGGAATGGGCGGTCAAACACGGGGTGAAACCATGGGGTATGATATACTGGCAAGGGTAGGTGCGGGAGTGAACCCTGAAATGATGCATGCTGAGCGTGTGGATGGCTATAATCCGCTGGCAGTGATGGATGCCTTCAAACGGAAAAAAGCGATCCTTGAAGCCAGGAAAGGACCGGTTCTGCTCGATACACTGACCTACAGGATCAGCGGACATTCACCATCCGATGCCTCATCCTACCGTTCTAAAGAAGAGATTGAAGCATGGAAAAATGTTGACTCCATTATTGAATTTGGACTCCAGCTGATGACAGCTGGAGTAGCCTCTGCCAGTGCGCTGGAATCCATCCGGGAAAAAGTGAAGGATCTGACCACTGAGATCATGGTCCTTGTGGTGGATGATACGCAATCATCCCGCATGAACCTCACGAGGGATCCCGATACAATAGGCCGGAAGATGTTCTCCAACGAATCAGTCAATACCTTTGACCACAGGGATCCGGAAGTTTGTCTGCCGATCGGTGAGAACCCGAGAGTTCTTCAAATAAAAAAGAAAGAACGGTTTGGCCTCGACACCGATGGAAAGCCCTTCTCGAAAGTCAAATCCTTTCAATTGAGGGATGGCATTTTTGAAGCCATCATTGACCGGTTCTATAAAGATCCGACGCTAATCGCCTTTGGCGAGGAGAACCGCGATTGGGGAGGGGCATTCGCTGTGTACCGGGGGTTAACCGAAGCCCTGCCATATCACCGCCTGTTTAACGCTCCGATCTCTGAAGGGGCGATCGCCGGTGCCGCTGTGGGATATGCCATGTGTGGTGGAAGAGTTATCCCCGAGATCATGTATTGTGATTTCCTGGGGCGGTCGGGTGATGAAGTGTTCAACCAGCTTCCAAAATGGCAATCCATGAGCGGGAATATCCTGAAAATGCCCGTTGTGCTGAGGGTTTCAGTTGGTTCGAAATATGGTGCACAACACTCCCAGGACTGGTCATCCATCGTAGCACATATTCCCGGGTTGAAGGTTGTTTTTCCCGCCACACCCTATGATGCAAAGGGATTGATGAATGCTGCCCTGCAGGGAACTGATCCCGTTGTTTTCTTTGAAAGCCAAAGAATCTATGATGTAGGTGAACTGTTTCATGAAGGCGGTGTTCCTGAGGAATACTATGAGATCCCCATCGGAGAACCCGACATAAAGAAGCAGGGGAAAGATATAACCATTCTCTCGGTTGGAGCAACCCTTTATACTATAATGGAAGCTTCCGAAGAACTGTCTGCCAGGTGGGGTATCTCAACAGAGGTGATCGATGGCCGGAGCCTGGTACCGTTCAATTATGAACCGGTGCTGGAGTCAGTGAAAAAAACCGGAAAGATAATTCTTGCCAGTGATGCATCATCCAGGGGATCGTTCATGAAAGAGATGGCACAAACAGTAACAGAGCTGGCGTTCGATTACCTGGACGCACCCCCTGTGGTTGTAGGATCAAGAAACTGGATCGTCCCGGCTCATGAACTGGAAGAGTTCTTCTTTCCACAAAAAGAGTGGATCCTGGATGCCTGCCACCAGAAGATCATGCCACTGAAAGGATACAATCCATCGAATGACTTCAGTGATGATGAACAGATCAGAACAAACCGGCTGGGCATTTGAGTGATTATAAAATGACAAAAACCCAACATAACATTTTAAAAGACTTCCCGGAACCGGATGAACTCCTGATGGACGGTTTCAGGAAACCCGATCTGCCAGTATACAAGGTTAACGGGCATATCCATACACCCTTTTCATTCAGCGCTTTCACCGGCTTCGATCAGATCTTTCGCATGGCACGCCAGGAAGAAATCAGGGTGCTGGGTATTAACGATTTCTATACCATGGCTGGCTACCAGCCGTTTTATCAATATTGTCTGAAATACAAAATTTTTCCACTGTTTAACATTGAGTTCATTGGGTTATCTGCTGAAGACCAAAGAAAAGGGATCCGGATAAACGATCCGAACAACCCTGGCAGGATCTATCTCAGTGGTAAAGGACTGAACTTCCCTGTCACCCTGAGTGAGCAGAACGTAGCCAGGATTGATCGGGTAGTCAAGGAAAATCATAAGCAGGTTGCACGGATGATCGACAAGACCAACAGGTTGCTGGAGGGATTGCATCCCACGTTTCAGATATCCATGAACGAAATCAGGGATCGCTTTGCAAAGGAACTCGTGCGGGAGCGACATGTGGCAAAAGCGATCCGTATTACGTTGCATGAAAAAATTCAGGGGAAAGCTGAACGGTATGACTTTCTGAGAAAACTATATCGCGGAACGCAGCCGGAAGCAGATCCGGGAAGTATTGCTGCACTGGAAAATGAAATCCGTTCAAATCTACTGAAAGCAGGTGGATCCGCTTTTGTCCCGGAGAATAAAAAGGCGTTTCTTCCAGTAGAACAGGTAATCCAGATAATCCAGGATGGTGGTGGAATACCCTGTTATCCGGTACTGCTCGATGATATAAACGGAAAATTTACCGACCTGGAAAGGGATTGGTATAACCTGCTCGAGCGATTGACCAGCTACCACATCTCCTGCATTGAACTGATCCCCGGCAGGAACAACTTCCATGTGTTGAAGGATTTTATCAGCTTCTTTTCCCAGCATAACTTCGTGATCCTTTTTGGAACAGAACACAACACCCCCGATCTCTTGCCGCTTACCGTTTCATGCAGGAATGGGATCCCGCTGGATGAGGAGATGAAAAGAAATTCCTATGAGGGCGCCTGTATTATCGCAGCCCATCAGTACCTGAAAGCAAAAGGAGAGCCCGGTTTGATTAAAGCAGATGCTGCCGCCGGTATAACCAAAAAGGAGAAATTTGTTGCCCTGGGAAATGAAGTAATAGAAAAATTCATTACTCAATAACGATCATGAACAAATACCTGAAACAACTTGTTGAAATCAGCAGGTTCTATGGTTCAAATACAGACTATATCATCGCCGGTGGAGGCAATACATCCTGTAAGGATGAAAAGAAGATCTGGGTGAAAGCAAGCGGAACCAGCCTGGAAAATATCCCGATCGATGATTTTGTCGTGTTGCATCGTAATAAGTTGAAGTCACTATCGGAACAAACGTTTTCAGATGATCCGCAACAGCGCGAAGTGCAGGTTAAGGAAGCATTGTCCGAATGCCTTGTTGATCCAAACTCCGGTAAAAGGCCCTCTGTGGAAACATCCCTGCACGAACTGATCCGGTACAGGTTCGTTGTGCATACGCATCCGACATTGGTTAATGGGTTGATGTGCAGCCGAAATGCCAGTACGGTTACGCATAAATTGTTCGGTGAAAAAGCACTCTTCGTTCCCTATACTGATCCCGGTTACACTCTCTTTCACTCTTTGAAAAAGAAAGTCTTATCATTCAGGAAAACATTCGGTGAGGATCCTAAAATTATTTTTCTTGAGAACCATGGAGTTATTGCAAGCTCCGATTCAGTTGGGGAAATAAAGAAAATATACCGGGAGATCATGTCTGCCCTTCAAACTGCCATAAATAAACCGCTTGAAATAAAATCCCAATCAATACCCGGATTGGTAATTGAAACAGTACCGGCAGTCCGGATGATGCTGGCCGGTGATGCCTTTCCGGTTGTAAGGTTTAGTACAAATTCTTTGTTCCTTCCATATACCCGGAATAAAACTTCATTTGATAAAATCAGCAAACCATTTATCCCGGACATGGTGGTTTATTGCCGAAAGGAGTGGATTTATATCGAAAATACCAGCAATCCGGATAAGCTGCTGGAGGAGTTGGGTCATAAGCTGAAGGAATACGAGGATCGCAACGGGTATAAACCGAAAATTGTGGTTCTCAAAAACGTCGGAGTATTGGGTATTGATAGTGATTCACGCTCGGTTGATACCGTCTTAAAAGTCTTTGAAGACCTTGTTAAGATCCGATATTACTCAGAATTCTTTGGAGGAGGAAAGGTATTGACGAACAGTCAGATCGATTTTATTGATCAATGGGAGGTCGAGAACTATCGGCGAAAGATATCAAAGGCGTCTATGTCAGGTCATTCTGCACGAAATATGATCGCCCTCGTTACCGGAGGAGCACAGGGTTTTGGTAAGGGAATAACAGAAGCACTGTTTCACTCCGGAGCGGATGTTGTAATTGCCGATATTAACGAGAAACAGGGAAAGAAATTGGAGAATCATCTGAATGTTCAGGCTCTGAGAAACAGGGCACTCTTCCTGAAAGCGGATGTTACCAGACCTAAGGAGGTCAGGAACCTGATGGTTCAAACGGTTGCTAACTTCGGCGGACTGGACTTATTGATCAGTAATGCAGGCGTACTGAAAGCCGGGAGCCTGGATGAAATGGATCCGGAATCTTTTGATCTTGTGACAAAGGTGAATTATAC
>Ga0315537_1002441_pt1 | contig 14172 bp, 10 predicted proteins | sample SalMarSW160270MG_FD_203091 | JGI IMG/M metagenome (GOLD analysis project Ga0315537, IMG submission 203091) | Salt marsh sediment microbial communities from the Plum Island Ecosystem LTER, Massachusetts, United States - Salt Marsh Sediment SW1602-70 ... | reverse complement strand
AATTCTTGTCTTAGATCGATTTTTAGTATTTTTTTTATTAACCAGTCGATCGCAAAAGTGCCTGCTCGTAAACTGCATTCGTAATAGTAACCGCTTTCAGAACAACTGCCCATTGTACGAAATGCTCTGCTTATGCGGTACCGTTTTCCGTAGACACCGGCCACTACAGCCGTACCAAGGTTAAGATATGCCCGCTTAGGAGTGAGTGCATTCGACCCGGTTCCGGCAGCCTGTCCATCTCCACCACCGGCAGCAATTAGAGTGTTCGTATTCAATCCGGTCAACTCTGACGCCTCATTCGTAACTTTTCCTAAAATTGTGCCGGGACGATATGTTTCAGGAAATTGATTTTCTTTTAAATTAAGAGCATTTAAAATCCGGGAAGACCATCTTTTGTTTCTTAAGTCGAATAATCCGAGCGGATCTGCACTTGCCCAGCTTGTCTTAAATGACCGCGTTAATTTCCAGACAATATAAGCATGCACATCGCAGATCATACCAATTTTTTTGAATAATTCAGGCTCATGTTTCTTCATCCATGCCAGACGATAAACAACAGGAGCATAGTCAGGTGGTTTGCCGGTAATGCTATGTATTTTGTTTTTTCCGATTTTTCTTGCAAATGGTTCTACTTCATCTTTGCATCGTTCATCCAGCCATATGATTGCCGGCCTGAGACAATCTCCGTTCTTTTTTAGGGTAACGAAAGTTTCTCTTTGATTGGAAACTGCAAGAGCTTTAATATTCTTAGGATTTATCTGACCGACTATTTTTCTTAAAACTTTTTGTGTTGAGATACACCAATCATCCGGATCCTGCTCGTAATAATGAGGTTTTGGTGAAAAGAGGGGAATTGCCTCGTAGGCATAAGCGATAATTCTGCCTTTTCTTTTAAAAGCAATCGCTTTGGTACCTGTAGTGCTGCAATCAAGGCCGATAACAACGCTATTTTTCCTTTTTTCTTGATTGGATTTCATTGCAATCGGCAGAATTTGAATCAGTCTATCGATATCATGGTTTTCATGACGCCGTCTTTATAGTTCGCCACAAGATCAAAAGCTTTCTGAGTCTCTTCTAATGGGAAGTGATGAGTTGCCATCGAATCCATATTTACCTGTCGTTGATCCAGCATATCGATTGCTTTTTGTGTGCAATGAGCCTGTCTGCGGATATTTAATATTGTAATTTCTTTTCGTCTTAATTCATGAATAGGAAAGGATATTTCATCTGTCTCGGTGATTCCGACGATTACAAGCGTTCCTCCGGGTTTTAATAAACGTACCGCCTGATCGATTACTTCTTTATTGCCGCTGCATTCAAAAACTACGTCCGGCAGCAAAGGATTTATTTTTGAAATTTCTTTTACAATATCCGTCCGGTCAGGATTTCCGGACCATCTTGGATTTAATTTTCTTGAAAACATCAACCGTTCTTCTATCTTATCCGTTATGTAGATATCGCCGATATTTTTTGTGCGCAGTACGTGGAATACAGACATTCCGATCGGGCCTGATCCGAGAATGACTGCATCAGCTTTATCGGAAATCATCGATCTCTCGACGGAATAGACGCCTATTGCCAATGGTTCGGACAAAGTTGCCTGATCGAAAGTCATATTATCGTTTATCGGGAAACAGCATTTTTCATTAATTATAATGTATTCGCACAGACAACCTTGCAATTGTTTTGGGCATCCCAGAAAAAGTAGTTCACGGCAGGTATTATCCCTGCCGGTTTTGCATTGATCGCAGTGACCGCATGATACCGCAGGATCTATAGCGATTCTCTGGTCTGGCTTTACTCTTGTGACTTTGTTACCTGTACGCTCTACAATACCGGCGGCTTCGTGTCCGATAATGGAAGGGAATTCTACAACTTGTGAACCGATTCTTCCCGTTGTATAATAATGAATATCCGATCCGCAGACGCCAACATTTTTTACTCTGATAAGCACGTCAGTATCATTTATTATTTTCGGATCCGGCACTTGCTTTACTTCGAATTGCCTTATTCCGGTCAGTAATGCGGCTTTCATAAGTGTACTTTAGAGTATATTTTACTAGATTGCATATAAATTTCTGTCTCAACCTTATAATACTTCTTTACTTGGCAAAAACTTTCCCATGCTAAACGATAAGTTAACAAAAAAGATGAGTAATATGAAAATAGTTTTTGAAGTACTGATAGAATGTCTTTCTTTTTAAAGGAAAAATACTGTAATATTAATGTCACAGGAATCAAACAGGAATATTTTTAGCCAACGAATATCCGTTTTGACAAATCGGAGTGTAAAAAAGTAAAATAAATGAATACGATAAGTGTATTTAAGACAATCCTTTTAAAATTAATAAATAATTGTTGCTCGAATTTATGAAAATGGTTATTTAAAAACAGATGTTGAATATAAAATAAACTTGTAAAAAGAAAGCATTCAGCGATGGCAGAAAACAAAATAAGCAAAGAGAAAGTGGGTTCTTATCGTTGGACAATTTGTGCGTTATTATTTGTCGGAACGACGATAAACTACATTGACCGGCAGGTACTGGGTATTCTTGCGCCGTTGCTTCAGAGCGAAATTAATTGGACTGAATCCGAATATGGATGGATTGTAACGGCATTTCAAGTTACATATGCTGTCGGTTTTCTTGTTTTCGGCTGGTTTATTGATAAATATGGAACAAAAATCGGATATGGTGTCTCGATAACAATTTGGAGTATCGCAGCGATGTCTCACGCTCTGGCTAAAACACCTTTCGGTTTTGGTGCTGCACGTGCCGGACTTGGATTCGGCGAAGCCGGAAGCTTTCCTGCTTCAATAAAAACCATTGCTGAATGGTTTCCCCAAAGAGAGCGCGCATTAGCAATAGGTATTTTTAATTCGGGTACGAATATCGGTGCACTCACTGCACCGATTGTAGTGCCATGGCTGACTATGATGTATGGGTGGCAGTCTGCATTTATAATGACAGGTGCAATAGGTTTTCTCTGGTTAATCGGATGGATTCTGATATACGAAAAACCAGAGCAAAAAAAACGGCTTTCCTCTGCTGAATTAACTTATATACAAAGTGATAAGCAGGAAACATCTACGATAAAAATTCCTTGGGTGCAATTATTGAAATACCGGCAAACATGGACTTTTATTGTGGGAAAATTTTTAACCGATCCGATCTGGTGGTTCTATCTATTTTGGCTGCCGAAATTTTTAAATAAAACGTATGGATTAACAATCACCGAATTGGGTTTACCATTAGTTGTGATTTATTTGATGATTAGTGTTGGTAGTATCGGAGGCGGTTGGCTGTCTTCTTTGTTTATCCGGCAGGGAACGGCTGTTATGAAAAGTCGTGAACTCGTTATGCTGCTTTGCGGAACCTGTGTGCTGCCAATTATCATAGCTTCTCAAGCATCGAATCTATGGCTTGCAGTAATACTTATCGGATTGGCCGCAGCGTCGCATCAAGGATTTGCTGCTAATCTTTATGCGCTGATACCAGATATGCTGCCTAAAAGAGCTGTCGGCTCTGTTACTGGTCTTGGTGGTGTAGCAGGTTCCATAAGCGGAGTGCTTTTCTCGATTTTTGTCGGATATATTTTAGAATGGACAGGAAGTTATATCTTGCCTTTCCTTGTTGCTGCTCCGTCATATTTAATTGCGTTGGGTATTATACATCTATTAGCCAAAAATGTAAAACCAGTAGATCTGTAATTATGTAATAAAAGGCGGTTGAAAATTGTCCTAAAAAATAATCCGTTAGAATACATAAAGTACTGAGAGGATACTAAACCATTCAGAAAAAGGAATCCTGCAAATGTCGGTTTTTTTTGCTGATTGTACAGTTTGAATGAGTTTTAAAACGGTATAGAAAATGCAGCAGTAATATCACCTGCCTAAAAAGGCAATATGTGGATAAATGTGCCTTTCAAGCTTATTTCGATATTTCTTTAATCTCCTTCTTGTAAAGTTACAATAAAATAAAGTATATTACCTTGTCATGAGGTATTTTACAGCTATAACATTAATTTGTGCATTGGCGCTTATTACCGGATGCAAAGATGCTTCTCGTGACAATCCGCTGGATCCTAATTCTCCTCAGTATGCCAATACAGCTTCGGTGAAAGGTTATGTTTTTCTTCTAAATCAAAGCAGTGCTATTAATTCGGCGACAATATCCTCATTGGAAGACGGAGTGAGTGTTTTAAGTGACACAGGCGGGTATTTTCATTTTAGTAATCTAACTATGGGTAATCAGACATTAATATGTGCCAAAGATAATTATGTTCCCGACACACTGCAGATATTTCTTCAAAGCAATACAACAGAAGAAGTTATATTTGAATTAAACGGCGCGCCTTACGTTCTAACTCAAAATATATTCACTAGAAAAATCGACCAGTACTATCCGAGCACTCAGTATTTTGTTGATGTCACTGCATCCGTCAACGACCCGAACGGTATGGTAGACGTGGATTCTGTCTGGTTTGCCGTGGATACTCTTCTTTTCCTTATGGATTATTCGGTAACGGCAAAACAATTTCAGGCTGCAATATACAAATATGATTTACCAACGAACACGATACAATGGCTTGTTAACAGGCCATTAAGTATTCGCTCAAAAGATTGCAGCAACGCAGTCAATTTAAGCGATCCATTTTACATCTCGAGAATCATTGAGAATACTGCGGCACCTGCATATCCGACGATCAACACAACCACTCTGCAAATGGATACAACCGGCCCGACGCCGCTGTTCCAATGGTCACCGCCGGATGTGACGTTCAATTATACGTATACGCTTATACTTTCACGTGTTGTATCGGATATCAGAACCGTCGTGTGGATTTATACAAATCTGAATTATTCTTATACACAGTTTCAATTTCCATCCGATAACAGCGGATTGGCTTTATCGGCCGGTGAGTATGTATGGACTATTTCTGTTGTCGACGATTTCGGTAATTATTCGCGTTCAAAAGAAGCGCCGTTTATGGTGCAATGACTATGGATCAAAAACATCGAGATAATTTTAATGCCCTCTATGAGATTGCCCGTTCGATTAATTCCATTCTGGAACCGGAAGTACTGCTGGAACGTGTGCTGGAAATAGCTATGAAGCATCTTTCTGCTGAACGCGGGTTTGTTATTTTAGCCGATCCGAACAAAGAGAACGGATACGACGTCGTTACAATGAAGAACTTTTCTTCGCAGCGAACAAGCAATGAATATGCTGCCTCCTCTTCGGTAGTGACTAATGTTCTTAATACAGGCGAAGCAGTGTTGACCTTTGATGCGCCGAATGACGAGCGGTTTGAATCATCCGCCAGCATAATTGCCCAAAAAATATTGTCAATTATATGTGTTCCGCTTCAGATAAGAGAGAGGACATTTGGAGCCGTATATTTGGACAGCAGCACTATGCTAAAGGAATTTAACGATGAGTCGTTGAAATTTCTAACGATCTTCGGAAACCTTGCCGGTATTGCCATAGAGAACGCAAAACGCTATAAAGAACTTCAAAATCAGAATGAAAGATTAAAAACCAAAGCTGATGTTACATGCTTGTTCACAAACATTATAGGAAAAAGTGGCAAGTGGATAAGTGCGTTAGAAATTGTACAGCGTGTACTGGATATCGATGTGGCTGTCCTTATTACAGGAGAAAGCGGGACAGGGAAGGAACTTGTTGCACGCGCTATTCACGAGAACGGCTTGCGCAAGGGACTTGCATTCGTGGCTGTAAATTGCTCTGCCATTCCTGAACAGTTGATTGAAAGTGAGTTATTTGGATATGTCCGCGGTGCATTTACCGGTGCAAATACAGCCAAGAAAGGTTTGGTAGAGGTCGCTGATGGAGGCACTCTCTTTCTGGACGAAATATCCGATCTGCCATTTGCTCTTCAATCTAAACTTCTCCGATTACTTCAGGAAAAAGAGTACCGCAGAATTGGAGAAACGAGAAATAGATTTGCAGATATCCGTATAATTGCTGCTACTAATAAGGACCTAAAGAATGAAGTGAGAAAAGGAGTTTTTCGCGAGGATCTTTATTTTCGTTTGAATGTGGTTAATATTCATCTCCCGCCATTACGCGAACGGAAGGATGATATTCCTCTATTAGCAAAACATTTTCTCCAGCGCTCAACACAATTGTATAATCGGTCCATCGAATACATCCATCCGGATGCCATGCAAATGCTGTTTGCAAATCCTTGGAAGGGAAATGTGCGGGAATTCCAGAATGTTATTGAGCGTGCCGTCGTTCTCTGTAAGGGAACACAATTGACACCTGATGATCTTGTGCTCGATATTAATCGGCGTGATTCCATTCTTCCGAATTCAATGACGCTCGAGGAAATTGAACGTCAGATTATTAAAATAACACTGGATGATATGGATGGAAATCGAAGAAGGACGGCGGAGAAATTAGGTGTTTCATTGCGCTGGCTCCAGTACCGTTTGAAAGAATGGAATAAAGAATAATGCCGTTCAACATCGAAGAGAAAATCAGCGAGAGCAGTTTTACCAGTGTCTATCGTGCATTTGATATAGTGCTGCAGCGAAATGTACTATTAAAAGTGCTTCATAAGCATCATGCTGCAGATAATGATCTTTATCAGCGTTTTGTGCGGGAAGCACAGGCTTGTGCTGCGCTTCGCTCGGAACACATAGTTCAAGTCTACGAATTAATCGAATATGAAGGATCACCGGCAATTGTATTAGAATATGTTGATGGTGCTTCGCTCAAGAATCTAATCAGTACAGGAACAACACGTTCGTTGAAATATGCAAGAAAAGTTGCTTTGCATACTCTTCGCGGACTTGTGGTCGCACACGAGCGGGGAATCATCCATCGTGATATTAAACCCGGGAATATTCTTGTTGTAACAGATGGAACATTGAAAGTTACAGATTTTGGACTGGCGTATCTTGCCTCTGTTCCAACAATAACGGCGCATGGAATGGTGCTTGGAACACCTGCTTATATGTCTCCTGAACAAATTCGCCACGAAGAAATAGACCAAAGAACAGATCTCTTTTCTTTGGGTGCAACTCTAACTGAAGTATTAACCGGCGAACGTCTGTTCGAAGGGACATCGTATGCGGAGTGCGCTAAGAAGATTCTCTCGTTTAAAGTGGATATACTTGATAATCTTGTAGAGAAGTCGTCTGTTGAGTTTGTAAAATTCCTAAAACTTCTCTTAGCTCCTCAGAAGCAAAACAGATATGGTGCATCAAAAGATGCGCTTTACGCACTTGATCAAGATGAATCGAAAATATTTATATCTATCCCGCATGCAAAACCGAAAATGGAAAAACAAACAATACTCATAAAAGCAGCAGCTGCGTTCCTTGGAGTATTGATGATTATCCTGTTCGCACATTTTTATTTTCCATATTTTCATTTTCCTGTACAAAATCAATCAACGGTTCTATCTGATACGATTGCTTTTGTTCAGCCTGAGTCCTTACTCCAACCGCAGGTGCTTAAAGAACAGGAAATTTCTAAAATAATGGCCATACCACTGTCAGAGGATTCAGGCACTATTCTCCTTACCAGTACACCCTGGGCGAAAGTATATATAGATAATGCCTTTGTCGGAGAAACCCCCATTAGTAAACCTCTTGCTCTTTCGGCAGGAAAACATTCTATCACGTTTATGCACCCATCGTTTGATCCTATCCTTCAGACTATTACGGTAAAACCGAACAGTGAACTGCATGTTTCAGCGGATTTTATTGAGAAAGCCGGATTTCTAAACTGTATTGTTAATCCATGGGCAGAAGTGTACGTCGATGAACAATATAAAGGTACAACGCCTTTGGAGAAACCGATATTGCTGTCATCGGGAAAACACCATGTACGATTAAAAAATACATCGTTCGTTGATATTATTCGCGAAGTAACAATCAAATCAAAAGATACGACTTCAATACATATATTGTTTGAGCAATAATGATTACACGCAAAATAATAATTGTCTCTATATTCTTTGTTATATATGTACAAAGTGTATACGCGCAAGAGGATTCTATTCTTACAATTTTGCAAGAAATTAAATCTCTTTATAACGCAGGTTCATATATGAATGCAGAATTGGAGGGCAGGCGCCTTCTTGAATATCCGGAATTAAATGATTCTATCCGTGCAGCAGTGCACAGCTCAATTGCATTCTCTTTGACAGCCCAGGGGAAAACTGAATTAGCAAAAGAACAATTTATTTCTGTGCTTAAACTTATGCCAGATTACGATCTTGACCCTGTTTATACTTCTCCTAAGATACTTGTTATTTTTAGGGAGACCCAGCAATACTTCCTTTCATCAAAGAAACTTCAAACAGATACCGCTAAGTATCCGTTATTAACCGAATACAATACAATCACATATCGGACAATTATTTTCCCCGGATGGGAACAATTACATCAAAATAGAATGACGGCAGGAAGCATTTTCCTTGGAGCCGGCATTATAACACTTGGCTCCGGAATTGTTTTTGAATTTCTGAGACATTCTGCACGTAGAAATTATTTATCTGAGACTAATTCTTTAAAAATTAATGAAAAGTACAAAACCTATAATAGGTATTATAAGGCGGAAATTATATCGTTCATTGCTTTTGCAGGTTTATATATCGCATCAGAGGTTGACGTGCTGCTTGCACAGGACGATTTGCCGTTCTTAATTGAATTAAACTTGCCCGGATCGAAAAGACCAAAATTTACATTTACTATCCGTTTTTAGCATGCATGATATGCATTATAGTGCATATCATGCATAATTCAAGTGAGTGGATCTCTTATTTTGCACAGATTTTAGAGTATTTCTAATGGCATATGGATTGCTCCTTTTTTATGGAATAATTTTATCGTCTGAAAGACAATCATATCAAGGAGAAAATAATGAAAAATAAATACTGGTTTTGTGGAATTGCTGTATTAGTCCTTTTACTGATTTTCACACAATCAATATTTTCGCAAATTGAATTTTCATCGATTCATGGGAAGCATATTAAATTTATCTCTGAACCGTCACCCTATGGTCGAGTAGGTGTAGCTTATAATTATACAGCTGTTGCTGTTACTGCAGACACGACTGCGGTTATTCGTTATTCCGCCAGTGATGTTATTCCTGACGGTTTCACAATTGATTCGATATCCGGTGTTGTAAGTTGGATCCCGGCAAAAAAAGGATGGTATCCGATTAAGATAATCGCGGCATCGAGTAAAAGTAATATTGCAATTCAGTCTTTTATTGTTGCGGTAGTAGGAGGAAATGGAGTTGTTCAGGGACATGTAACTGATACATTAGGCAATGCTATTAATCATGTAATTATTGAAGTACTGCAAGCTTTAAATACAGAGACAACAAGTATCGGTTGTTATGCATACTTCGCAAGAACAGATAAAAATGGATATTATCGTATTTCGAATATTGATCCCGGTTCGTATAAGTTACGGGCAATATCACCGATACCCAGGTATGCAAGCCAGTGGTATGACGGTAAGTATAATCCAAATGATGCGGATAAAATCATTATTTCTGATTCTTCTTCTGTTACTCCTACCATAGCTGATTTTACTCTTCGGGGAGGTGTTGAAACACAGCCTTTGATAACTGTATCCGGTCTTGTAACCGATACGAATCTTCTTCCGATAAAAACTACAAACGTATTTTTTGTGAGATACGGATTTGCATTGAATTGTAAAGATATTGATGACGACTATCGCGAATATTTCAATATGCGTAATTGGTGCGACAATTTTAGGCTTGATGAAAGATCACAGCATGTATATCATGCCAAAGGCGACTCCCTCGGTATGTATTCGCTTAATATTCCCAGGGGGACTTACATTGCTTTTGCAAAAGCTCCAGGATATGAAAAGGAATTTTATTTGGAGAAGTCTGATCTGCTTTCGGCAAATCACATAATACTGAAACAGGACAGTGCAGGAATTAACTTCACACTCGCGCCGTTTCCGCCTATTGCTCATGGCACAATTAAAGGAACTGTTATTGATTCCCTGCTGGATATAGGAGTTACTTCACGTATAATTGCATTCAGGGATCGATGGATTTCTAAGGACAGCTATAACTGTTTCCGCTCATACGTTGTCGATACAGATTCGCTCGGCGCCTATACTATCGATTCTTTATTGCCTGGATCATATTTTGTTTTTGCAGTGCCTTTAGGTAATTATGCTCCTGCATTCTATTCAGCAGATGGCACTAGTATACGATGGAAAAAAGCAAGCAGGGTAATTGTTAATGGGAATACTGTTGAAGATATTAACATCTTTGTACGTAAGATCCCTTCAATTACAAACGGATACTCCAGTATTCACGGTAATGTTCGTTCTTCGTCTGGTTCTGCTTCGATGGCAGGCGGTCTTGTTTATGCATACCGGAATGGAGAGGTTTCAGGATACGCAATTACAAATGAGGTGGGGAATTACGTAATTGAAGGTTTGGCTCCCGGTACATACACGGTAATGGTTGATAAACTAGGCTGTAATGAGACAGAATCGAAATCTACCACAGTTTCCTATAGTATTACTGGAAATCCTGTTAGTGCTACTATAGATTTTTCGATTGATGAAGCAACAGGTGTGACTCAAACTTCTATCATGCAGCCGGCAAAATTCATGCTCAAACAAAATTACCCGAATCCATTTAATCCGTCAACAGCGATTGACTATACACTGAATCAATCAAGCTACATTACTTTGAAAGTGTATAATCTTCTTGGTCAGGAAGTATATACATTAGTTGATGGAATTCAAAATGCAGGAAGTTACCGTGTGATATTTAATGCGAAGGGACTTTCAAGCGGTATTTATTTCTATCGCTTGAAAAATCAGAATACTGTTCAGACACGAAAAATGATTCTCCTGCAATAAATCATTGTCTTATAATCATCTTGTATTTGGACAGGGTTGTCTTGATTGCAAGGCAACCCTTTTTTTTATGGTTAGAGTTAGATTATAGTTAAAGAAGAGAATTAGCGATATTGGATTTTCATCGCATTACTTTATCGGAGTATATGTGCTTACACCGAGCGGCATAATTTTCATTGTTATGCCAGCTATGAGTATTCCCGGATCAACCACGGTTAAGAAAAATCCCGGTGAGAAGTAAGATGATGTTATAACACCGGGGAATATATTTAATCGGAATCGGCAATTTTTAGATGCAGAATAGACTATTGACATAAGAAGCGAATTATTTCTATCATAATATATTCCAGCCATCGGTCCTGATGCTATTGTATTAGAAGGAACTCCATTTTGCACCGGAAGGCTTTTTACACCTTTAGATGCCAGTCCAACGCCAAAAGAAACAGCATCTTCCATGTTCCTTTTGAAGGATAATCCGAAAATTGCAAAATTGCCAAAATGAAAAAAAACACTCGTTGACTTCGATTTTGTCAATGCGTATTTCATCACAAAATTCTGACCTGCATTGCGAAATGCAAGCGGAGCAAATGAAATTGCAGCAGGCTGTGACCAGTCATTTAAGCTTAGTTCTGTAGAGAAAAATTCTGAAATATTATCGGAACTAAAGAGAAGAATTCCAAGAGGCTGAAAGATCAGAATGTCAGGGATACAATCTATGTTTGGATAGATGTATTGACCATTTTCGACTGTTTCGTTGAAATATTCGCCTGCCATAACAGTGATTGCTCCCAATAAATAGGGAACAGGATAACCGTTGAAATCGTACCATTCAGCAATCTTTCGTGAAACCATTCCACCGCCTATGACGTGGAGCATATAGTTTGGAACCCATTGAGCGCGATTTATGTCGAAGCTGGTGGGGAATATCTCTTGACTTAGAAATCGATTCCATCCGAAATTACTAATGACGGGAAGAGGAGACGTAATACTGCGCCAAACACTTGTTGAACCGTTTTCCCATGGTATTGCAGTAAATGTGCTTGGACGATCAAGCTGCTGATATGTATCGCAACCGCTGTTGACAAGGACTGATACTGGATTAAAAACCGCTTCCGATCCGTATTCGTATGGACGGAAAAAATAATATTTTTTTTCCTGTCCGCACAGCTTCGAAAAAGAAATCAGGAAGCAAAAACAAATAAAAATACTTATCGCTGTGACTAATGATATCTGTTTTTGATTTCTATTTTGTTTAATATATAGCCGTTTATTCAACGTTACTGTCTTTTTAACGTTTTCTTTCATCCTTTTCTGTTTCGTTTTTAGGTACGGTTCGCACGGGCTCTTAAAGAAATTCCGGAGTACGAATCAATTTGAGGTTGGTACATCGTAATTGTGCCTTCAGAACTCAATACCTCACGAGGCCAATTATCTGCATATAGCAAAGTGGTATAGAATGAAATTATTGCAATTAATAGGTATTTCATTGTATCTCTCCTTTTTTGGACAGCAGAGAATCAATGCTTAGAATTTCGAATTATCTTGATCTGTTCAAACTTTTCTATGGCTACAGTATTCAAATGAATCTAATCGTATATTAGGAAAAAATGTTGTAAGGTTCAAAAGGAGTAACAATAAGCACGAATATTGATATTCAGTAACTGCTCTTAAATTATAAAAAACATTGTTCTATATATTGAGAATTGGCAGAAACTAGCAGATCTGCATCTTGATCTTCGCTGAAAGACTCATTACTCTAGTAAGTAAATTGTCGGTACTCTCGACAAAAAAGGGGCTTGTGAAGAGAATATATGCTTGAGTATTAATTCAAGTGAATATTATCGATTATTTGGCCAAAAAGAATGGATATATATCCAATTCATTTCAAGCCCCCTGCCGGAGCAAAAAAAATATGAAACAGAAGACTGAAAAAAAGGCGCCATTGAAAGTTCTTTATCTTGAAGACTCACCGAAAGATGTTGAGATAATAAGTAAATTGCTTATATCGGCAGGATTTAATCTAAAGATGGATTGCGCTGAAACGAAAGAAAAATTCACATCCCTGCTTCATAAAGACACATATGATATAATTTTAAGTGATTTCAGCCTGCCCGGATTCGATGTATTCAGCGCGTTGCGGTTACATAATAAAATATGCCCGGATACTCCATTTATTTGCGTTTCTGGATCAATTGGAGAAGAGACTGCTATTGAACTTATGAGAAAAGGAACTATCGATTATGTATTAAAAGGTCGTATAGTAAGACTTCCGTTTACGATACAGCGTGCGCTTGATGAAACAAGAGAAAAAAAATCAGAACGGCAGACTGAAGAAGCATTGCACGAAAGTGAGCGGAGATTTCAGGTTCTTGCTGAGAATTCTCCGGTTGGAATATTCCAGACAGATGCGAGTGGATCTATCATATATGTGAATCCGCAATGGTGTAAAATTACAGGCTTGTCGAAAGATGAGGCAATGGGGAGAGGTTGGCTCAATGCCGTTCATAGTTAAGATAGAGAAAGATTGGACAAAGGCTGGAAAAAAGCAACACAAACACAAGATTATTCTTACGCAGAATATCGATTTGTTCATAAAGATAGTCGGTTATGTTGGAACTATCACTGATATAACAGAACGCAAAGCAGCGGAAGAAGAATTGAAATTCAGAAGCATTCTTATGTCTACCCAACAGGAAGTGTCTATTGACGGCACTCTTGTAAAAAATGAAAAAGGAAAAATATTATCGTATAATAAACAATTCGTTAAAATGTGGGGCATCTCACCTGAAGTAATAGAGACGCAATTCGATAGGCTTATCTTGGAAGCAATACTTAACAAAGTGAAAGAACGACAGAAATCACTGGAAAGAATCGGCTATGTATTTGCTCATAAAGATGAATCAACATGGGATGAAATTGTTTTAAATGATAATAGGATATTTGACCATTACTCTACACCTATGTGTGGGGTAGATGAAAAATATTATGGACGTGTATGGTACTTCCGCGATATCACCGAACGTAAAAAAACAGAGAAAGCATTGCAGGAAAGCGAGAGAAACTATAGAGAATTAATTAACGGAATGAACGAAACAGTATGGGTTATCGATTTCAACGGGGATCTTATCGATGTCAATAATACTGCTGTCAAGAAATTAGGATATTCGAAAGAAGAACTGATCAGTGTCGGACTTTACGGTATCGATTCTTCATTGAAAAAAGAAGATATAAAAGCACTCGCTAAATCTATGCCGGCAGATAAAATCCAGATTTTTGAG
>Ga0315537_1002437_pt1 | contig 14189 bp, 12 predicted proteins | sample SalMarSW160270MG_FD_203091 | JGI IMG/M metagenome (GOLD analysis project Ga0315537, IMG submission 203091) | Salt marsh sediment microbial communities from the Plum Island Ecosystem LTER, Massachusetts, United States - Salt Marsh Sediment SW1602-70 ... | reverse complement strand
TTTTCAAATGAAAAATTTGTCAGGCCTACCGGGATAATACTTCGAAAGGGTAAAATTTTAGGCCAGGCTGGCCGATATTTTATTGAATTACTGCAGAAAAATGTAAAAAAGTCGTACGAACATTGAGCACCGAATACCGAATATTGAATGACTGCTTTTGAAATTTCTTAATGCCACAGACAGGCTCGCAATGATTTATTGGGTGGTATATTGGGTGGTATATACGATATAACATACAAATATTATGTCTATTAAAGCTGTGATATTTGATTTGGACGGCACGATAACCCAGCCTTATTTTGATTTTGATGCCATTCGGGAAGAAATAGGCTTAGCTAAAGATTCCGGGCCTGTTCTGGAATCGATGGAAAAGATGACCGCTCAACAGCGGCAGGATGCCGAGAAAATACTCCATTATCACGAGCAAAAAGCGGTAACGGAATCCAAACTCAATGCCAATGCGAAACAGACACTTTCGGCACTTCGTGCAGCAGGGATTCACATCGGGGTATTGACGCGTAACAAGCGAAGTAACGCCCTTGCTATCGCTCGCAAACACAAGCTGAAATTCGATGCTGTTATTGACCGGGAAGATGGGCCGGTCAAGCCCGATGCTTTCGGGATTTTGCAGTTATGTCGGCAGTTCGGCGTAAAGCCGGAAGAAAGTTTGCTGGTGGGCGATTACCTGTTTGATTTACTCTGTGCAAAGGCAGCAGGTGCAGTTGCGGTGCTTCTGGTCAATCACGAACAGGCCGACGAGTTTACCGAACATGCGGATTTTTGTATTGAAGATATCAGCCGGATACTTGAAATTATTGATAGTAAAAAATAATGTTTAGAGAAAATGGAGATCGGAATAATGAATAGAAAGATAATTATCAAAGCGGCCGTTATCCTGTTATGGACGGTGAGCTTGCCTGTGGCGAATTGGGCTACTCAGTGCCCGAAAAGTTCAGATACGGAGCAGCCGGTAGAAGAAAAGGTTAATACGGTTGATACGGTCTTAAAACAGTTGAACAAGAAAGCCCTGGAGCTTACGTCCTACCAGGCAGAGATTGAATATGGGTTCATTCAGCCATTGTTATTTGGCTCAGAAACTATCAGGAAAGGTACTTTGTATTATGGACGGTTTGACAAGAAATCGAAGCTGAGAATAAATTTTGAAACGCTTAAGCAAGAAGACGAGGAAGAAGGAAAATACTCCATACAATATATCGTGCTCGACGGCGCCAGTCTTACTCTTGCCGGCTACCAATTCCAAGGCACCTGGCTGGTGCATATCGACTACGAAATCGAGTCAGTTAAGTATTATCAGTTAGCCGAGGCGAAGGAGCCGAATAAGCCGGTGGATGCTTTTGATTTGGCCAGCAGGAATTTGCCGATGATTGGTTTTACTAAGATAGAAGATTTGAAAAAACAGTTTCAGATAACGTTGGTTGAGCAAAAAAAGTCCGAGCCGGAGGACTTTATTCAATTACACTTGAAAGTTAAGCCGGATTCGGTTTATAAGGATGACTATGTATATATCGATTTCTGGATTGATAAGAAATTAGGCCTACCAGCGAAAGTATTCGCCGTTTCAACCGAGCCGGCTACCGAGCCGGTAGAGCAAAAGGATATTTACGAGATAAAATTTATCAAGCCGAAGGTCAATAGAAAAATCGACGGTAAGGTCTTTGAGTTTAAGATACCCGAAGGTTTCGGTGAGCCGGAGATAATTCCGTTAAAGAAAAAGGGCGAACGAAAATAATATGGTTTCGGTAACGATCACTCATAAAGATTTTCAGGAGCTGATAACAAAACGTGCCCAGACATTGCTTGGCCTGGCGTGCTATCTGTCGCAGTGCAAAACGAGCGATAAAATTCTGGTACGTCCGTTTCTGGGCGAATTGTTTTCGCAATCTTTGCAGCTTGAGGAGCTTCTTGACGCCTACGATGCGGGCAACAGCTGCCGGTGGTGTTCGTTCAGGTCACTGACGGCGGCGATTAAGCTTTTTTCCGATGTAAGTTACGAGCTGCTTCACATTCAACACTCATTGCCCGCGTATCGGCTTTTGCCGATTGAGCGGGATTTCGTCAAGGCCACAGAAGAAGCGCTTGAGTTCACCGGCGGTGTGCTTTCGCGGGCGGCCAAGCAGATGGTCGTCAGGGCCTCTCAGCTTGGCCTTACGGTTCCATCGCGAAGTTTGCGTGAGAAAACTTACGCCGAGGAGCTTCCTCCCGGCCGACTACCACACGACTGCGGGACACGCAGGATAGAAACGGTCTCGGAGACAGTAACTTTACTTGCCACTGCCTTTTTGAACCTGGCCGCTGAAAGTAAAGATGTTCGCGCCGCCAGTCGGGCCAAGCCTGAAGAATATGCTTCTTACGTCCTGAATTCAATTAGTGAGGAAAAGCTGCGAAGTATCGAGCTTCGTTTCCACAACCTCCAGTCACTGTACGATACATACGTCTCAGGCACCGAAGCAGAAGAGCTGGATACGGACTTGCCTGTTCTGCGAGGGCATATAAGCGTTGTTTTTCATCTGCTGAAAACGGCCACATCGTTTGCTCACTATTACGAACGGCATGTGAATAAAGAGCTATGTGAATCGCCCACCCGGTTTGAGCCGTTGGTAAAGGCTGAGGAGCTGCTGGCGGTTCTGATGAATTACTCAGTTACGAGTATTAGCCTGTACATTGACTGCGCGGAATATCTGTGCCAGAGAATGCTCAAGCGTTACGCCGAGGTTGGCCGAATCGAGGTGTCCATTCCTCCGTATCGTGGCTTCCACGTTCGCCCATCCACGCTGATTTCCAAGCTTGTTCTGCACTATGGCAGCGAAGTACGGATGCAGATGGATGAGGAGGTTTACAATGCCTGCTCGCCCCTCGATCTGTTCCGCGCCAACGAAAAGATAAATGCGCAAAAACGGCGGTGGCTGGCCTCGGAGATCGTCCGTCTTAAGCTTGTTCAGGAACAGCAAGGCCGGAGCGACATAAGTGCCGTCGTTCGAGGCGTTGTGCTGACATTGGCCGAGCGAGGTAAACTAATCCTGTACGAACAACCTTTGAAGCTGCCGGACGAGCAAACCGAAAAGGAAGGAACGCTGCTGGAGAAGGTTACTGACGAAATGGCCCGGCTGCTGGCAATGGGTAAGATCGATGTTGATGCTAACCTGACCGCAACATTTATCGGGGACAAGCGAGTCCTGGCTGATATCAAGCTATTAGCAGAATCCGGATATGGCGAGGACAACTTCGGCAACAACGTTCCTCTATCGGAAAAACTTGGGTACCTGCGCCGCTGAGCCGGTGAAAGCGTCTTACTATTAACCGATAAAAAAGCAACCGCCTTGATTACCCAAACGGGAGAGCCCCTTGGGCTCTTATCATCAAGGTGGTATCTTTCAAAAACAATCTACTAATATTAATATACGGCAAATAAGCTGTGGAAGTCAAAAAAATATTTTGAATAAATGACGAGATAGGGTCAAATAGAGAATAAACAAATAGTCGTTGCAAGGTTAGGAGATAAATAGAAAGGGCAAAAATGGCAAATGGAATTGTTATCTATTACTCAAGAACGGGTAATACGAAAGAGATGGCCCAGATAATAGCCAGGGCCATGAATGAGGCTGACTTGCCGACTGAATGCAAGTCGGTCAGCGATGTAAAAGCCGATGACGTGTTCAGCTATGATGCGATAGTATTCGGCTCTCCGACATACTATGGCCAGATGGCGGCACCGATTAAGCAGTTGGTAGATGATTTGGTAGGCAGACACGGCCAGCTCGACGGCAAAGTGGGGGCGGCGTTCACCAGCGCGGCAAATATCGGCGGCGGCAATGAGACCACAATTATGGGCATAATAGAAGCGATGCTTATCAGCGGCATGGTAGTCCAGGGCGACCCGAATGGTGACCATTATGGGCCGGTTTCCATTGGCAAGCCCGACCAGAGAGTTGAGCAGCAGTGCCGGCGCCGTGGTCAGAGAATCGCAGAATTGACCAAAAAACTGGCAGTCCGATAAGCCGGTAATTCTGCCTTGAGAGTATTGTAATCTTCATTAACGCCCGAAAAGAGGGGAAAATCCATCAAATTGGGAAAAAATAAATATTGATTTTTTTACAAAAAAAGGCATTTTTCTTTGACAAAATAGTGATGTGCCGTTAAGTTTTTACCGATTTTAACCCAAAAATAGCGATTTTAATCCGAAAATAGAAATCTAAACCCTCGATGTGGAGGAAAGTTTAATGCAAGAGTATGAAGACCTGAAACAACATGTTGCTGAAATTGAAGCTGATATCAGCAAAGCCGAAGGTGGCAATAAGGCAGCGGGGACGCGAGTCCGCAAGCAAATGCAGAAAATAAAGCAGGCTGCTCAGGTTGTTCGCAACCGCGTTCTTGAAATCAGATCAGCCCAGTAAACCACCCCAAGCATTTTTATGCTTATTCAGTTGCGCATCGTGTGTTGCGTTTGTTGCGCGTGGTGCGTATTGAAGTATTGCGCAGGAACAGTTGGCAGGCAGTACGCAATACGGCAGCGCAGAGCGTTTTTTTTCGAGGTCAATAATGCCCCCTCCTTTATTGTTTGATTTATCGCAAATCGACCTTAAAGCATCTCCTGTTTTTGACAAAGAAGCGATTGGCGAAGTAAATCCACAGCGATTTGAGATGCAGCAGCTCGACGGCATCCTTTGGTATGATAAGGAAAAACGTTTGATTTTGGGCTATAAGGATGTGAGAGAGGACGAATTCTGGGTTCGCGGCCACATCCCGGGTCGGCCGGTGATGCCTGGGGTAATAATGGTCGAGGCGGCAGCTCAGATGTTGAGCTTTTTTATGAAGCGGATTTATGAAGAGAAGGGATTTGTCGGTTTTGCAGGTATAGATGCGGCGAAGTTCCGCTCCATCGTCGAGCCGGGGCAAAGATTATATCTGCTTGGGCATATTACAAAATACAAGCACCGGAAAAACACCACCCATGTTACAACAAGTGTACAAGGAATCGTTGACGATACCATGGTATTTGAAGCGGTTATATCCGGTATGCGAATTTAAGCGCCGAGACAGTCGGATGGCTCAGAACTTCAGCGTTTGGCGAATAGCCCCAAGGGGATTCGAACCCCTGTTGCCGGGTTGAAAACCCGGTGTCCTAGACCTACCTAGACGATGGGGCCAACCGGATTTAATCCATAGTGATTGCTTCCTCAGGACAGGCATCAACACAAACCCCGCAATCAACGCACTCTTCGACGTCAATCGTTGCCTTATCGGCAACCATGCTTATAGCCTCGCTGGGGCACTCTTCTACACAAGTTTCACAACCAGTGCATTTTTCCTTATCTACTTTAGCCGGCATTTACGCAACCCTTTCAAAAAACCTTAAAACTTACTACTGCTCTGTAACAACTGAAGTTTTGCAAAAGTCTTGTTACCAAATAGAATACGGAATGTTACAAAATTATGACGATTTTACAACCTATTTTTGAGTAAATTTTACAGGGCAGCAAGATGGTGAGTGGTGAGTAGTGAATATTCACTCACCAATTAACCAATTAACTAATCAACTACCTGCCCAAGGCAATTGCCATATCGCGAACAATCTCGCTTGAGTCATTTTTTGCCGTCCAGTCCAGTACCTTATCGAAGCTGCGGTCAGCGTTTTTGCTCAGCAGGTAAACAGCCATCATACGAACCGGCCAATTAGTGTTGTTCAGATTCTTTGCCACCGCACTTATCAGTTCGTAATCCAGCGGCAAAGAAAGCATCTCAGCCATAGTGTGCACCTTAACGACCCACTGGCCGTTGGCAGGATTATGCAACAGTCCGGATTCATGTAACAGTGCAGACCTCAACAAAGGCTCCATCCAATCGGCAGACTTAAATCTGTAAAGTGGCTTACGTTTTAACATCTCATTTTGTTCTATCAAAAGGCCGGTGAAAAGCTGGGCAGTTTGAATTTTTTGGCCTACGGAGCCTTTTGAGATTAAATTAAACCGGCTTCTTATATATTTACCAGTAAGTTCGATGCCAGGACGTTTTATACGCACCCTGATCGGCTCAAGATAAGTGAGTCTGTTAGTAATCTTGCCCTCATCAGTGGTTACAGGGTCAAGATAGAGGGTAAATTCTATATTCAGAGATGCCTGTGGATAGGTAAGAAGCGTCTTTCTAAGCTCGCCGGTAATAAGCCTCAGAGGGATGAGGATACTTCGGCCAGGCTCGATAAGCAATGCCGTCCGAATTTTTGCAGAGACCAGGTTCGGTATCGTTTTATTAAGGTCTCCACTAACGTCGGCGTCAATTCGAATATTGCCCTTAAATAAGGCGTCATCGCTGATTACAAAAGGCTCGGCAGAGTTATTTATTATTGTGACATTGCCGCCGAATTCACTGCCGTATGGAAACTCATTTCCCTGAATATTAAGCTGGACCGAGAATATCTTCTCCGGGGGAGTAAATACGGGAACAAGTGTTCGCCCAAAGGCATTCTCCAACATAGTTAAAACAGCATTAGGGTCAATTGGCGGGGTATATTTTTCGCCCTGTTGGGCCAGAATTTCTTTGGCACGTTCGGCTGCAAACGACCCGGGGTCTTTGATGATTGCGGCCTTTAGAGTTTCGATTGCCGAATCCTTTTGTCCTTCAGCTAATTGAATCTGAGCTAAGGTTAAATCTGCGATTTGGTTACGCTGGGAATTGTTGATAAGGGGCTTGACCCATTCCGTTTGATTATTCATCACGAGCGCATAAGCCAAAATAGCACCTGCCGCCGGCGAATTGCGTTCGGTTTCATAGGCTCTGTTAGCCCAGTCTAATGCTTTGTTCGGAAACGGTAGAACAAAACAATAAAACCAGGCAAGCTGCATGGTGCTAACTTGTTCTGAATCGCTGTTATCCAAGGTCTCTGAAGCATCGTGAACCGCCCCTACTTTCGAGGCTTGCATAAGAAGCTGTTGGGCTTTTTTTTCAGCGGCCTGAAATATCTGGGTTGCCAGCTCACCGTTGCCGATTTTCGTCGCTGCTTTGCCGGCTATGGCCTCTAAACGCAAATCAAATCGGCCGTCTCGCTGGACACGCTGGGCAATTTGGAGGCATTTGGACTGATTTCGTTGCGTGTTGTAGCTGCTAATCGCCCAGGGCAGATAAATGCGGGCAGGAAGAGCTTCAGAGGGGTAAAGATAAGTAAACAAATCGGCACAGTATTCATAAACGCCAGCGGCTGTCTCATAAAGTTGTAACTGTTCAGCCTGTTGTGCAAAGGTAAGGGCAGCTTCGATATCCGATGGGTTCTCACGCAATGCTAATCTTAACCGTTCAAGATATATTGTCGGCCCAATCCGCTCGGGCTTAAGCTCCGCCAGCTTTGCAAAGGCCAGCTTATTGTATCTATTCCTTTTGTAGGCCTGCATAAGGTAAAATTCAGCAGCTTCCAAATCCGCTTTTTCAGCCTTCAACAGGCCAAGCAAGGTGGACAGCTCGGAACCGAGAATAACGTTCTTACCGCCCAGAGTCCCCAACATCTGCTCGAGGAGCTTCTCCCGCTGCTCACGGGTGTTCAACTGACCAAGTAAATACACGACTGCTTTTTTTGCAATCTCAACGTCAGCGGACTCATCTACATAATCCATAAGTAAATTATACATCAAGTTGCCCCCTTCTTGCTTTCGCAAGAAAGCAGGGGGCTGCTCCGGGTCCCGACAGGCAAGCTTAATCAGTAAGGCACGAGCATCCCTGGCGTTATTATCGAGCTTCATCGCGGCAGTTAAGAATACAATCGCTTGGTCGAGCTGTGGTCCGTTAACATCTTCAGAGTGAGCCGGCTCGGCTGCCGGGCTGCGGTGGGCTTCGCCCAGACGAGAGCTCGCCGAAGTCAGCTCGTAAGCTATTTCATAAAACTTTTGGCTGACAGACGATGAAAACAACTTTTGATCCTCGATACTGGATGCTCGACCCAGCAGCGCTGGGTTCCGATCAAAACCCGCCGTTGGCGGGTCGGTCCTCGACGAGCCGCGAGTATCAAGAATCGAGTATCGAGAATCGGGTTGAGCTTGGGCCGAGGTAGAACAGCAAAGGAAAAGAAGCGCCCAAAAAAAGACTCGACAGAGCTCGCCGAAGTCTAAAAAAGACGCTATCTTGCGCATTTGTTTCTCCATTAAATCCCGCACTTATTAGGCACGATAAAATACCTTTTCGTTTAAAGTTATCGATGCTCGTATCGACGCTTGTCTTGGAAACTCGACCCAGCAACGCTGGGTTCCGAACAAAACCCGCCAGTGGCGGGTCGTTTTTATCCAGTATCCGGCTTCCAGTCTCCAGCTTCGATACCAGCTTCGACAACGCTAAACCAGCTTCTATTCGCGGGACAAAAAACGTTCTTTACGTTATTATACTTCATACTTCGGACAATTGCCATTTTTGCTTTAGATATAACGATAAACAGCTATTTTGGGTAGTTCACCTGCTGCCGGTGAATAGAGAAAGCATCTCGATATGCAGGAATTTGGCGGTCAGTACATACGCTGCTGCCGCTGAGGGCACAACCACAGCGAGTCGGAGGATATCAGAGGACCTCCCATCGGGCAAATTCTTCATCAGGGCCATAATTGCTGCCCCGGCCAGAAACATAAGGGCTGCTGCTGCGAGTGTTTTGGCCAAGGTAACGGGCAGTCCATCCAAGATTTGTCTGAAAGGGCCCGGTTTTCTCCGAAGCACCGTAACAAGGATTATGACCTGCAGGTATGAGCACGCCGCTGTCGCAGCCGCCAGTCCTGCGGTGCCAAGGTACCAGATAAGAGTCAGATTCAGAATAATATTAGCAACAACTGCATACAAAGCACTTCGTGCAGGTGTCTTTGAATCCTGCATAGAGTAAAACGCCCGCGTTGTTATCTGCTGGCAAAAATAGCCACACAGCCCCAAAGCATAAAACGATAATGTCAATGCTACTATTGGCGTGTCCGTACTTTTGAAATTGCCATGTTCAAATATAGCTGAGATTAAGGGCTTGGCGACCAGAAAGATTCCTGCAGTTGCCGGAATTGCAACGAATACAGCGGCCTTGATTCCGCGTGCGATTGTTTTGGTTAGTGCATCGAAATCCTTTCTCGCGGCATCTGAGCTCATAACGGGGAAAATCGCTGTCGCCAGGGATATCCCCAATACTCCTAAAGGGAATTGGTAAAGCCGCTGGGCGTAGTACAAATAAGACGGTGCGCCATAACCCAACGGGTCACCTTGCTCATTCATAAAGCAAAGCGCAATAATATCATCTCCGAGTGTGTTTAACTGCGTAACAGTAAGACCAAGTATCATAGGGCCCATCAGAATAATGATTTTCTTAAACGCCTTGGAGTGAATATCCCAGGCAGGCCTGATCGAAACTCCGCTGGCATGCAGAGAAGGAATCTGAATCACTATCTGCCCCAGCCCTGCAAGCAGAACCGCAACCGCTACGAAAAAGACCTGCTGTTCCGGCTTCATTTTTAATCCCCAGCCGGTAAATAGAATGCTTCCAATAACGAATATATTCAGCACAATGGGCGCTGCGGCAGGCGTGGCAAAATGTCTGTGGACATTGAGAATACCGGCAAGAATTGCCACAATACAAACAAATATCATATATGGCAGCATGATAGAGCACAATAGCAGCCCGAGCCGAGGGCCGGCTCTGGTTTCGAAAAAGCTGTAGTAGCTCCAGACGAGCCCTTGGCCAATAAGGACGATTGCCGCAAGAATTACGAATAAAACGGTTACTGCCGTGTTAGCCAAGCGTTTTGCCTGCTCCGGGTTGTTATGAAGCTCTTCGCTATATACGGGGATAAGAGATGCCGAAGCCGCCCCTTCGCCAAAGAGCCTTCGGGCAAGATTTGGAACCTTAAAGCCCATTGTCCAGGCCGTCATCAACCAGCCGGCCCCAAAAAAATGGGCGAACGCTATGTCCCGTACCATGCCGAATACTCTGCTGATTGCCGTTAGAGAAGCAATTTGTCTGAAGCCTTTTATCATTTCGTATCTTGCATCTCAGTAATCCAGAGTGCCTTAAAGTGAACTAAAGTGCCTAAAGTGAGCTAAAGTGACAGCTTTGCTGTCATTCTGAACGCAGCGCAGCGAAGTGAAGAATCTCTTTTTCGTTGACCAGATCCTTCGGCTTCGCCTCAGGATGACACTTACGTGTCACTTTAGGCACTCCAAACTTTAGTTCACTTATTCCGCTCACCACTCACTACTCACTAATTAACAAATTACGCCTTTGGTGCTACGCTAAAAGGCCTGCACCGTCCAACGTTATTTAATAAACCTATTGAGGCCATACTAACCAACAGGCTTGAGCCGCCGTAGCTTACCAGTGGTAAAGTCAAGCCCGTGATTGGCATCAGTCCCACGGTCATGCTCACATTGATGATAACCTCAACGACAAACATTGCGATAATACCGACAGCTAACAATTTGCCGAAGGGATTGGTATTGTGCGCTGCGATTTCCAGCCCACAGCCGATGATAATAATATAAAGCGCAAGCAAGCCCAGGCAGCCCCAGAAGCCCCATTGCTGGGCAATGATGGCAAAAATGAAGTCGTTGTGTCTCTCTCTTAGAAAGTTGTATTTGACAAAGGGCCCCCGCCGAAAACCGTACCCTTTGGCACCACCGGATGCAACGGCATATTTTGAGCGAATCAGATGCCAACCCCAATCACTCTTCCATAGCTTTTCACTGAATCTTGTGCCGACGAGCACTTTACCCAGCCAGGGGTGCTTCTCGGCCTTTTCACGAACCCAGGAGTTTTGTAATACGACACTACTAATTCTGATTCGCTGATAAGACCTCATCTTATACCATAGCAGCGGGCTTATTAGAAGTGCCATAAGTATTATGATGAGCAAATGCTTAACCTTTGCCCCGGCTACAAACAGCATCGTGAATAAGATTGGCATCATTAGCAGCACAGTGCCCAGGTCCGGCTCAAGGAGAATCAGGACTATCGGCAGAAGGGTTAAAACAAAAGGGCCGATTAGGGAGCTAAGATTGTCGTAATTACTGCGGTACCGCAGGTACCAGGCCAGCGCCAGGATATATGCCAGTTTGCAAATTTCCGACGGCTGCAGGGTAATAGAATATCCTGCTATTGCGAGTTCTATCCATCTCCGTGTACCCCTTCTCTGTGGCACAGTAAGTACATTGCCGATCCCAATATCTACAAACTTATCGAGCAGTAACACGCCCAATAGCAGCAGCACAAGTGCATATATCCAATAGCTTGCCGCTCCAAAGCGTCTGTAATTGACTGCGTTAACCACTATAAAGCCGACTATAGCGACTCCGGCGAAAATGACCTGCTTTTTCCAGAGATTGCTCAGGTTACCGATCTCGGTGGCCGGGCTGGGCTCTGCGGGGTGGCCGACAGAATAGATAGTAGCTATGCCGATGCCAACCAGGATTAAAGTAGCCGCCAGCAGGCATAGTCTTACAATTATTAGTCGTCCTTTTAGAAAGTTGAACATAAACGGCAACATGTGTTAAATCGGGTAATTATGTCTCAAATGCTGATTTTTTTCGTTTTTTTTACATTTATCTTCGATTCTTGCACAAACCTGTGGTGTTTTCCACTTAATTTTCGCCAACAACACCGTGGATACTTTATTTTTTATGTGATTTTCGCCGGTTGGCAGGAAAGAAGGAGATGCAGACAATGAAGTTTTTGGCTCAATTTCTCGTTTTTTTTGCAAATTTTTCTTGAAATACATAAAAACTTGTGTTAGGATATAATTGATCTTCACCAAGATAAAACCTGTAAAAGTATTGTAGGACACGTATTTCGCTAATTAGCGAGAAAGGAGGATGTCTAAAGTAAGAATTGTTTGTATTTCCGGTTGCTCCTGCCGGCCGGAGCGCGATGTTCAATAATTCAAATGTGCTAAGTGTCATAATGAACAAGCGTGCCTTTTCTGCAGCAGGAAATAAAACCGAGAGCGCAGAGTGTGTGGCTCTGTGCAGACGAGAAGAAAGGAGTTATATTATGAGAAAGTTGTTTTTTGCTCTGGTGGTGGCGATGCTTGCTACGCCGATGTGGGCAAGCGTTACCATTACTGCCACCGACCTGGGCGAAGGAGTAGTTGCCATCGACTATTCGTCGGATGATGCTGAGCTGGTCAGAGCGTTTGCTCTGGACATCACGGTTGACGCCGGCACTATTGAGGCCGTGGGTGACTTCAACGTGGGGGATGACAACCACGGCTACGGCATTTTCCCGGGCAATTTCAGTCGGTACATTACCGTCGACCCTGTGACTGGTGAAGTCAGTGACTGGGGCGTGGACGGTTATACACCCGTGGCTGACGGTAATGACCCGGGTGCACTGGGTGGCCTGGGCACGAATGGTATCACCATCGAGATGGGGTCACTCTATGACACTAAAGCTCCACCCAAGCAGGGAAGACTTTGCACGGTTACGTGCAGCGAAACCTGCTTACTGACTGTTACTACCAATGCGACCCGGGGCAATGTCGTACTCGAAGATGCTTCAGAAGCAACCGTGGATTTGACCGGTGCAACCAATTATCCAGTCAACGTTGGTGCACCACAGTCCTACACCGGTCCGCAAATGGACGAATGGGTTGCTGTCGGTAAGCCAGACTGCTGGTGTGCCAGTATTAACCCGAGACAGTGCCATGGTGACGCAGATGGTCAGTCTCAGGGTAAAAACAAATACTGGGTATCAACCAATGACCTGAACATTCTGATTGAAGCCTGGAATAAACCGCTGGAATCACTGACCGGCAATCAGATTTGTGCTGACTTCGACCACCTGCCTCAGGGTAAGAACAAGTATCGCGTTTCGACCAATGACCTGAACATCTTGATTGCCAACTGGCAGCTTGCCGATGCTCCGGCTCCTGACTGTCCGTAATGTGGACTCAGAGAAGTTGTAGTAATTGGCGAATTTGAGGAGCTGGAGACGCTAAAAGTTTGTTGTTTCGAAGAGATTGTATCCTCGGAACGAAAGGAGAGGATGATGAAAAGACTACTAATGATGATGTTGGTTCTTGGGATGGCATCGGTAGCGAACGCTGTGCTTATTCAAGTCGATGGTCAAGACCCTGGTCAAACCGTTGATATCGCTGAAGGTATCACATCGGTAATCAGCGTTGTAAGCGAGGACACTTCCGGTTGGCTGGGTTATATAATCATCGAAGATGGTGGTACAGGAGCCTTAGGCGATGCAGCCAGGCTGGATGCAGCAGGTGATATAGGTTCTGTTTCAGCTTATACGGAGGCTGGCTGGGGTGTTGGTTATGAGCTTACAGTGGCAATGGGGCAGGGAGGTGTTCCTGTTATTGCCGTCGGGCCGCAGTTTACGATGAATTACTCAGGAGGTGTCTTAGGTGATACTGCTACGATTTCGTTGTTCCTTGACCCGGAGTATGGGGTCCCGGCCGATTCGGTAGCTATTACTATTGTTCCTGAGCCAATGACAGTTATACTGCTTTGTTTTGGCAGTCTGTTTCTGCGTCGTCGCAAATAAGAAAGTTAGCCTTGGCCAAGGCCAACAAGTTGGTTTGCAAAGAGGCGAGTCTTCTGACTTGCCTCTTTTTTTGTCTTGCAGGGCGTGTTGAGGTTTCTTAATATTTATAAGCGGGCTTTGACCTATGAAAAAACTATTGGCCTTATCGATTTGTGGTTTATCCGTTTTTCTGCTTGGCAGCTGCCGGAGTTCCGGTGGGAATGAAAGTGGCGTCGAAGTAATCATTAACGGCGATGGACGATTCCCTGGATTTCTTGTTGGCAGATGGGAAGCCGATAAAGGCGGCTGGGAAATTGTCTTTGAGCCGGATGGAACAATTTCCTCAGCAGTAGTCAGTCTCGGCAGGGTGAGAATGAAGCCCGGGCAGGTAACTACCACGAACATGATATTAGGTGGTAAAGGACTGTTCGAGCCGGGCCGGTGGACAGTTCAATACTCACAGGAAAAACGCGAATTAGCTGTTGAGATTGCAATAGAACATTTTCGTGTCGAACTTGGCGATAATGTGGTGCGAGGTCAAACTTGGGATTTTTTCGTTGGTTTGGTTTCCAGTGATGGCCAATTGTGGTGGGCCGACCGGTTCAGTTTTCCCGAGTACATTGTAGATACGAAGAAATTTCCGAATTATAAGCTGCCTTTTGACCCTGATGACAAACCGCAGGAGAGCTTAATTTTCCGA
>Ga0315537_1002433_pt1 | contig 14204 bp, 5 predicted proteins | sample SalMarSW160270MG_FD_203091 | JGI IMG/M metagenome (GOLD analysis project Ga0315537, IMG submission 203091) | Salt marsh sediment microbial communities from the Plum Island Ecosystem LTER, Massachusetts, United States - Salt Marsh Sediment SW1602-70 ... | reverse complement strand
CCGGGTCATAGATTCGGCGGCGCGCTCAGGACGAGATATCGGCTGAATCTCTATCCCTTCGGCAGGCTCAGGGCAGGCCCTGTCAGGAGTTCTTACCCTCGGGGCTTTGGGGCCGTACTTTACTTTTAGCATTTCTCTTTTCTGGTAGCACTGCTCCGTGAAAACAGCAATTTCCGAATCGAGATTTGCGCTGGGGGAATCACCAAAGAATGCGTGGATAATCGGGAAGACCAAATCGGGTTTTCTCTTTCTTAGCTCTTTCGCCATTGCCTCTATTTTCGCAGTTGCAACTCCCTCCTGCATGCAGGTAAAGGGACCCACGTGAAATATTCCTGAGATATAGGCATCGCCGGTGGGCCTGATTAAATCGTTCATAAAATGATAAGCGATGCCCGTGCTCAGCGGAGATTCTCCTTCTATATTGCCGTGACCTTCGTGATTGCGTTCCAAAGTCTCTATCATATCAATCGGTTTTGGAAGGGCATGTCTGCCTTTAAGGACCTCGTGAAACGGCCCGGCTATTTTATCTTCAATGGAAGACATATACCTTCCTTTAAGAAAAGACCTGATGAATTTTCCCGTTACTTTTAATGTCCTGCTCAGATTGAAACTCTTAATCGCCAACCTCAGGTCTCTTCCGGCATTTCTTATATTCATTTTATTCACATAATCCAGCCAATCGGTTACGGGGTCCCTTACAATTTCCAGGCCTTTTTCTTCCAGCCGGCGGACTACAAAACCAGTACATGGGTCGTGCTGCCTCACATAGATCTCCCCTATGTAAAGAACAAGAGGAAATCTTGTGCCTTCGGTACCCTTGTGGTTTCGCAGATTAATTTCTTTAAACAGTGATACCGTTTCTTCTCCCCACTCTATGAGGTCCGAGGTTTCGGCGCCTTTTTCGACAATCTTTTCCAACTCGCTTAACCTTTCCTTTTGGAGTTTTTCCACCAACTCCTTATCCTCGGCGTACGGGCGAAATCTCAACGTTATATCTTCCAACAGGTCGGACGCTTTTATCCCCTTAAACAACATTTTTTGCATTTTGGTTTTGTCCGACGAGCTAAGCTTCCTCGGAAAAGGTATGTCCTGATAATCGGTTTCCGAAGAAGGGCCTGCCACCGGGACCTTTTCCAGGCCTTCCCGGTCCAGAAATTCCCTGACCAGCTCTGTATATTTTCCAAATCTGCAGGGGCCGCTCGTTGTCGGAAGCATGACAAGATAGTGACTATCGACATATTCTTTGCCTTTTCTTTCAATTTCTTCCTGCAGAAAACCGATTGCATCACCGACAACGCCCTTAAGTGGATGGCAGACTTCCGTATAGATGTGCTTTCTGGCTAATTGGTAACCTCTGGGCGTGTCTGTCGGTAATACGCTGCTGTTTACGCCGAAATGTCTCAGGCCGGCGGCCCCGACGAAACTGGCATTTCCCATATAAGGAAGAAGCCATGTTCTTTCTTCGGAACCATCGTACGTGCGCATTTTTATCCGCTCAATATCCAATTTTTTAGGCCTGCTTTGATTGACAACCCTTTCGTGAGCTTCCGTCCTTGTTATAAAGGGGGCGTTGTTTGTTTGAGCATCCGTCAGCAGGACAAGTACAGGTTTGTTCGCAGCCTGCTGAATATTTTCTTCCTGATAAATCTTTAAGCTGTCCGGGCCACAGGCAAAATTCATCATCCTTATAGCAAATAAATTCGGATGTTTCGCTACGAAAAGATTGGCCTTCAATATCTTGACGCTCTGGACCCAAAATTCGTTCTCCACCACATCATCCAGAGAGATGCTTAAGAACTTATGTTCCAAAAAGAGCTGCGGTATGTAATGTAAGCCCCGAATCTGTGAGAACATAGCCCCCGAGCTTGAGCTTGCTTCCGGGTCGAGCAGCACATAATCTCTGCCGATACCAATATATGCCTTTTCATTATTCTCTTCGATTCTCTTTAAGAACTTGTCCCCCTCTTCATAAAGCTCATCTTTGAATCTGCTTTCGGCCACGTCGGCGTATTTGATAGCTTCTCTGAGCTGCCTATCCGTGAAGCTAAACCCTAATCTATCAAATTCCCGTTTAATTTCTTTAACGAGAAGCTGTATATCTCCAAAGTGCAGAACAGGATTTATCTGTTTGCTCTTATCGAGCGAAAGGACATCGTTTAAGATGTATCCTTCCGACTCCGTGTAAATACAGTACTTCAGGTCCGGAGGGGTGCCGGTCCTTTGCTCGATAAAACTCGGATTAAACAGGTATTCTATGTCCGGATTTTTATTTAATACCGCTGCGTGTCCTGTTGCCAATTTTCTGGCTATACAGAACTCTGTTCTTGAATTATCAATTCCTATCTTTGCAAGCTCTTTATCGGTTCTCGGTGATACCACAGGATAGAAGCCGAGTTTCCTGAACAAAGCGGCACTCCAGATTCCTTTCTCTCCGAGCGTCGCAGTGCTTCGCTTAATCCCCACCGTCGCCGTCTTCTGCTTATCTCTTTGTGAAGAAGACAGCTCCTGGAGCAGGCATCCCTGCTTTTTGAAGTGCTTCTCGTATATCTTATGGTATTTTTCCACGTAGTTTGTCTTAGGTTTTTTCGCTGACTCGGAATTTCCTCTCGGGCAAAAGCCTCCTGTAAGTATCTCATCTTCCTCAATTGAAAATACTTCGAGCTGACAATCCCTAACGCCGCAGGATTGATCTGCGAACAGCTCTTTGCAGGAAACTTTGCGCTTTTCGAAAGGCATATCGACTAAACCCCAGCCTCTGAATGCGGATTCGCAGCTTTTGCCCTGTGCTTCCAATTGTTTTATGTTCTCGATGATGTCCAGGGCCTGGCCCCAGGCGCCGAACATTTCCCGGTGAGGATAGGCCTCTATTTGTTTGTCCGTTACCTGGGCAAGCGCAGCGAGGAAAGCTTTTCCCAAAGGAGGGCCTCCCTGTGCGGAACATTTGTCCCCGGCGTGCTGAGAGCCTCCGACAAACTTAAAGTAATAACTGGCGGCGGTTCCCCTGACTACCGCAGCAGCTATTTCTTCTTTGCTGAAACCCTCGGCGATAAGCCTGTTTTCATCCATCTCCATAAAGACGCCACAGGTCGAGTCGATTACCGGAACTCTCTGGGCCTTTAGAGCGGCCTGCTGTAAGGAATTTTCCACATTCAGATTGATGACGTCAGCCATATTTTCGAGCGTCTGGCCGGAACCGGCCTGGCAGCTATAATTCATTTTTGCTTCCTTGACCGTTCCATCCTTGGCGAAACTGGTAAACTTCATATCCTGGCCGCCTATTTCGAAAATGGTGTCAATCTCCGGATTGCAGTGCTTAACGCCGAGGGCATGACAGGTAATCTCGTCAGTTACTCTGTCTGTGAGCTCTATTCCTTTTTTAGCCAATTGCTCCGATTTCTTTTTGCCGACCAGAATCTTCTCGTACAATTTCCTCGCAGAGCCGGTAGCTCCGACACCCTTTACAATCACTTTGTCCTTGTGTCTGCTCAGGTACTTTAGAACCCGCTTTAGCGATTCCTCGGGATTGCCGTGGGTTTTGATATAAAGTTTATCGAGAAGCTTTCCTGTTCTTAATTCAACCAGCGCCCCTTTTGTTGTCGTACTGCCCCCGTCTATTCCCAGCACTACTTCGGTTCTTTTTGGTATCTGGCCTTTTAAGCTATCGCTGTTTTCATTCACCTTTTCGAGATATTCGAAAAGAGCGGGGGCGAACTGTCTTTTTTCCCTGCTGTAGGCTGCGATTTTATCGAGCTGTCCGAGACTAAAAACAACGCTGTTATTCTCCTCAATTCCTTTGGCCGCGGCGCCTATGGCCGCTATGTTGTGGTAGTGCTGCGGCCTTGTTATAGAAATCCCGAGAAACTCTTCGAGGTTCTTTCTTATGAGGTCGTTGGTTAGAACACCCCCGGTTGCAATAGCATGAGCAGAATCTTTAGAGGCCTTGAATTCTCTTGCACCGAGAACGTCGATTTTATAATTTCTCGCGACCGTCCTGAACAGCCCTGCTAAATTATCTTCCCTTTTTGCACCTTCATTTTGCTTATGAATCAAATCAGACTGAATAACGACACCGCATCTTGCCAAGAACTCGCTTGGCTGTTTTGACTGCCCGGCCTCTTTTTGGGCCTTATAGAACATCTCCTCCAGTCTTAACTGTAATTTCTTCCTGTTCTCTATTCTGATACTTTCCTTTTGTTTTTCGTCCGTTACCTGAGCGTTATCACCAAGCTCAGGTTCGGGAACTTGGCCTTCGAACAGCCTCCTACATTGTTTTTCTATCAATGTTCCGGAGCCGCCGCCGCACTTGGTCCCTGTTTTCCATTCCTGAATAATCTTTTTGCCGTTTATCTGTTTTAGATTAAAAAAGTATGAATCTTTGGCACCAATATGAAAGATGTACTGTGCCTGAGGCTGTGCTGTTTCGGCGCCCTTTGGGATTGCGACGCTGTCGAACGTGTATGTTATACCTTCCATAACCTTCGTGAAGGATTCGGCCCCGCTTCCTGTAAACGCTGTATTTTTTATTTTATCACTGCCGTATTTTTCTATTACGTCCCGCCATGCTTCTTTCACTGCTCCAATAGGGTCGGCAAAGTGCATTATCGGTTTCGGAGAGTATATAATTTTTTTATCCTCCGCGAGGACCGCATAATGCACAAAGCTGCTTCCAACATCAAAGCCTGCAAACAGGTTTTCCGAGCTGGTGACTTTTCGCTTAATTTGTTTTTCCATAATTTACTCCCTACACTCTCGCTGCGCTAAGGTCTCGTACTTGTTGTGCGCTTTGTTCAGTAATGTTGCTACGGATTTTTTCGAGCATTTCTATGAGCTTTTTTTGTTCAGTCTGCTTAAGAGCAGCCATTATTCGCTTCACCTCCTTTGCATAAAGCGGCTCGATTTGGGCAAGCAATCTTTTGCCCCGGCTGGTAAGCTTGACTATATTAGACCTTCTGTCAGATGGTGCAGGCGTTCGTATAACAAAGTCTGCCTTTTCCATTCGGTCTATAAGAGAGGTAATATTTGCGCGGTTAACGAGCATCATATTACTTAACTGTGCCTGGCTCAGACCTTCTCTGGTGCCGCTCTGGTGCTGAAGGAGCATCATAAGGTTGAACTGGACGTCCGTTAGGCCAAAAGGCCGTAAGAAATCGCCGGCTTTTTTTCTCAAACACGAGGCGGTATAATAGGTGTTGAGCAGGGCCTCATGGGCCAGCGTAGCTATTGGTTTTTTAAAACGCAGCTCAAATTCGAGAGACATTTTTGTATCCCCTTACATTTTCTATATATTGTTTATATATATATTGTTTCTTAGTGAACTAATATGTCAATTCAATTCTGCAAAAAAACCTGAAAAATTTACTAACACGACAGAGCTTTGAATAGCAGATAAGCTGTTAGTAAGTGTGTTAGAACCATCACGAACTAACATTGCGATATTAAGCAGCTACTGTTTTTGTGAGTTTTACACCCGAATATAATAAGAAATATAACAGTTTTTCCACAAGGATACGTTCGAATATCTTCTCCCTAACTATCGGTCCTATCAAGCTTTAACGCCCGGCTATCCGGCAGATGTAACAATTTAACCGACTATATGACTAATAATACTACCTTTAATTTATCAATAGTTATTATTAAGAATTGCCACCGTGAATTTTTTAATAGCAGCAATAGGTTGCTATTTATTGACACTTTTAGTATCTTGGCGTGCTATGACTTATGAGCGTTCGCATTCCAATCCCAAGATTAGACAAGCTTTGTCTATTCGCCGCCTATATTATTTTTTAGCCTCTCGTGCTTACAGTGTTATTATGTTCGGTGCGTTATTTTGTACGATGTTAGTGAAATTATTCCATTCGCTGCGTTACAACTTAGTCAGTGAATATATAGGCTGGGTTCTTGCTGATATTTCCTTTCTGTTGTTTGTTGAGGTTATCTTGGCGCTGGTTTGTTTTCGATGGCCCAAGAAAGGGGTCCTGCGCACGGCCACTATTATTGCCGCCGTTGTGTGCACATGGTCGGTTATGAATGCCGGCTGGCTAATCAGAACAGGGACACAAATACTACCCAGAGTTCTTTTGCCATTAGTCCGGTCGCCATTGAATACTTTGTGTATTATCGGTGTTAACCTTATAAAAATGCCAAGAGCAGCGATTATTCTGCTTTGTCCCAGTGCGGTTGCTCTTACCTTCTTCTTTATTGTTTTGGCAAATCCATTGTCCCCGGCTTACAATCGCAGGCGTTTTTTCAGCAGAGTCGTCATTTCTATCATTGTTATTATTATTAGTGTTGTGGCCCGTGGCGCAGTGTCCAGAGGCGGCTCTCCGCAAGTAGCCTCCCTGGGGCTGTACTACAATTGCCACCTGCGAGCGATATTCAGCATTGTTACATCCGATTATCGCTTGTCGGTTAAACCTGAGCGTAAAATTCCCAACATCGACCAGCTCGAGATTACAAGAAAACCACAACAGCTAAACCGAAACGTAGTCATAGTTGTCCTCGAAGGCATTCAATACCGGTACAGCTCACTTGCGGACAAACGAAATAAATTAACGCCATACCTTGCGACTTTAGCTGAGGGTGGGGTTGAATTTTCAAATGCTCGCTCATCGTTAACCCATACCACAAAGGCGCTTTTTGCACTTTTAACCGGCCGATTTCCTTCTGCTTCCCACGATCTTGCCGAGGCGGTTCCTGTTTTAAGACCCTATGCAGATATTGTCACGATTCTAAGATATAAGCTGAATTATCGGACGGCGTTTTTTCAATCGGCAATGGGCGACTTTGAATCTCGTCCCGGGCTGGTGTACAATCTTGGCTTTGATAAATTCTGGGCCAGGGACGACCTGGGTGACCCTAACAGCTTTCTTGGTTATTTGGCGTGCGATGAATTCTCAATGTTAAAGCCGGTCACGGAATGGATACAAGCGGACGAGAGGCCGTTTTTCCTTACGATTCTTTGCTCGGTTACTCATGACCCTTATGAGGTTCCTGGGTGGTTCGACACGCCGGCCAAGGAGCCAGTGGAGGAGCGCTATCGACAGGCGATTCGTTATACCGATAAATTCTTAGCTGCTCTGGATGTGGAGTTGTCCAGGCTGAATCTTACAGATAAAACGATTTTTTGTGTTATTGGAGACCATGGTGAAGCATTCGGCGAGCACGGTCAATCAGGGCATGCGCTGATAGCTTTCGAGGAGGTCCTGCGCATTCCATTTTGCCTGCGTGCTCCGTTTCTGGTAGAGCCGGGAGCTAAGGTTGCCGAACCAGTCAGCTCTGTTGATTTGGCGCCAACCCTTCTAGAGCTATTAGGTTTCGAGACAGGAGCTGTTGGCTTTGACGGCGTTAATGTTCTTGGTTCTATACCTGATGGCCGCAAGGTGTATTTTTCCAACTGGATGCAGGAGGGCCCTGCGGGTTTTATAAGAGGCGGACGTAAGCTCATATATAATCCAACAGACAAAACAGCCTGCGTTTATGACATTAACACGGATCCTTTTGAGCTGGTCAGGCTGGAACTGCCTGAAGAGCAGACCCAGAGGATTGCTGATGAGATTGTGGCGTGGCGGAAGAGCACAATTTTTCAGCTTGACCAGCAGAGAACCGGCAAGGAAGTTCTTTTTGGCCACTGGCTTTGCCGCTGGACAAATCGGATTTGCTCTGCTAAATATTACAAAAAGTAACACAGTGGTGACAAACTTGATGCTTGCGTCAAAAGTACACTCAGACAGCTTTGCTGAGCTTTGAAAATCCCGCAAACTTGGTGAATTTGTTCATTTTATTCACCCCACGTTGCATTTTGTAAACACCGAATAAGCAAACCTACCATATAGCGCCTTATGGCACTGGGTGTGTAAAATTGGGCTGGATGGGAATAATAAGTGTTGACAAATAACAACATAGTGTTAAAATACAACACCATCATTTTTGTGGCCGGAACGTCTTTTGTGAACGTAACAGATTTTATTATAAGAAGTTAAGCCAAACTGTGGTTGTGTTCCGTCTTAATTCCTTTTTATTGGCATATTTTTTGCAGTTTTATTATGTTTCGTCCTTGTTTATAAGTAGCTATATTGGGCGGACGGCCTAAAAACGTATCGGAGGAGGACATGTCCGCCCGATTTTAAGAAATTTCAGAATCAGCTTAGCCGGTTTTGTTAATATTTTTTATTTTTTTGCGGGGTCGCCCTGGAGGAGGGTCGGCTCCGCCTTTTTTTACTTGCGCAAAGACAAATCTTATATTACCACAAACATGTCTCGAAGAAATCAAATTAGATGTTGCTGAATACTTTAGCTCTTGGCTGTTTCGTGTAATTTTTGGCTACTAAATATCCGTTCCTGGTCGTATAATCAGGGTCGTTATGGAGCAGGCGGTTTATAGAATTATCGATGCTAATTTTAACCGTGCTCGTGAAGCGATTCGCGTAGTAGAAGAGTTTTGCAGATTCTCTTTGAATTCGGTGCCGCTTACCGAACGAGCCAAGCAGATCCGGCACCAGCTTTCAGCAGCTATTGGTAAGCTCGATGCCGGCCGGCTTATCTCAAGCAGAGATACGCTCGGTGATGTCGGTCTTGGAAAGACGGTCGAGCGGCAGCTTGCGCGGGGCAATCTAAAGGATTGTTTTACAGCCGGCTGCAAACGCCTGACCGAGGCGCTGCGGGTGCTTGCTGAGATGACCCAGACGCAAGACCGATTGGTAGCAGAGACGATCGAAAATCTGAGATACGCTGCTTATACTCTGGAGAAGGACATTGTTCTTTTCAGCGATGCTTTTGAGAAATTCCAAGGTGTCAGGCTGTACGTGATAATTACCAGCAACCTGCCGGCGGATGTTATTTCTTTGGCATGCAAGTGTGCAGCCGACGGTGCCGATTGCATCCAGCTGCGTGCAAAGGCCATCGATGACGACAAGCATTTCGCCGTTGCTGTCGAATTTGTGCGGATATGCAAAGACGCCGGCGTCCTTAGCATAATAAACGACCGGGTTGATATTGCAGTAGCTTCAGGTGCCGATGGTGTTCATCTTGGCCAGAATGATTTGCCCGTAGAATGTGCACGCAAGCTCCAGTTAGCTCCGCTGATTATCGGCAAAAGTACACATTCGCTCAAGCAATTGCGTGTCGCCTGCGAGGAGCGGCCTACGTACGCTGCTCTGGGGCCGGTCTTTGCCACCGAGACGAAACCAGCTGCTAAGGCGGTTGGCCTGGACTATGTCAGTAAGGGCACAGAGATACTTACCGATACCGGTGTTTGTAATGTGGCTATCGGCGGTATAACATTAGACAATGTGGAAGATGTTTTGAGAGCTGGTGCCAAAGCGATTGCGGTTTGTGCTGCGGTGACGAAAGCCAGTGACCCGGCAGCGGCCTGCCATGAACTGAAAGAGAAAATCGCGGCTTTCGACAAAGGCTGATTACAACAACCACGAACAAGCCTTTAACGAGCTCAGGTCGGGGTTTAAGGTGGATGTGCCCGCTTCGGCCTGTTGGAAAGGGTCCTTGACTGAAAGGCGGGATGCTCTTTTTTTAATAATGTAGAGTTCAATTATTCAGGGAGATATGGAAATGATTAAGTCAAGGCGTTTGAAATGTGCTGTTGCGGGGTTGGTTTTGTTAGCGACCTTGAGGTGTCAATCTCAATCGCTATGGGATTTGGCAAATGAAAATAAGGGTCTTTTGAAGATAGCTACGCTGTTTACGGCGCAGAATGTGCGTGACCATTTGGGTACCGAGGAGGGCATAAGTAAGGCAATCGACTGGTGTAAGAAGACCGGCGTTACCCATGTTTTCATTGAAACTTTCAGAAGCCGATATACCGCCGAGAGAAGAACCTTGGAACGAGCGAAATCCCGATTTGAAGCAAAAGGCTTTGAGATTTCGGGCTGCGTTACGACCACGCAGGTCGGTAAGATATCGACAGGCTGGAACCTGATTTCCTGTTATACCAATAAGGGCACGCAAAAGAGCTTGCAGGAAATCTTCGAATACACGGCTTCGATATTCGATGAGATTATGATTGATGATTTTCTTTTCACCGATTGCCAATGCGATGAGTGCGAAAAGGCACGCGGCGGCCGGACGTGGGCCGATTACCGCTGTGAGCTTATGGTCGGGGTGAGCCGTGAGAGGATATTAAGGCCGGCGAGGGCGGTCAATCCGAATGTAAAAATCATAATCAAATATCCTCAATGGTACGACAATTTCCACAATCGCGGGTATGAGGTTTCACGCCAAACAGCCGACTACGATAGAATCTGGGTCGGCACCGAGACGCGCGATTATGATGATAAGCGCTGGGGAGGAAAAGTTCAGTACGAAGCTTACTACATTATGCGATGGCTGGGCGAGATAGGCGGCTCGAAAACGGGCGGCGGGTGGTTTGACCCTTACGGGACCACGGAAAATACATACGTGGAGCAGGCGCGTCAGACGGTACTGGCAGATGCCAAGGAGATGCTGTTGTTTTGTTATGGGTCACTGTTGCGGGATACCGGGCCGGCAAATGTTGATAAATTACGGACGGAGATTCCCGGATTATTCAAACTCGCCGGTTTTGTGCGGAATAAACCTCTCAAAGGCGTTCTTGCTCCAAAGCCGGCAAACAGCGATGCTTATGATGAGCAATACATATTCGATTTCGTGGGGATGTTGGGATTGCCGCTTGTGCCTACCGCAGAGATTCGCTCTGATGCGAAGGCTGCGTTTTTCTCGGTACACGCAATCAAAGACCCGAACTTGACCAAGAAACTCGAGAAAATGCTCGCTGCTAAAAAGCCCGTGCTTATGACAGATGGCCTGGCCAGGCGGTTAGATAATGTGAATTTTGATGATGAAGACTTAATCATCCTGAAGGTCAATGGGAATCCTCGCGGCTTGCTTAAGCTGAATCGAGAGCAACTCAAACCCATCAGGGACAAATTGTTGGCGCCATTGGGAATAAGGTTTGATGCCCCGAACAAAGTAGCCTTGTACTTAATTGGCGAGGATTGTCTGATTGTTGAGAATTTCAATGATGAGCCGGTCGATGCGGTTCTCGAATTCTCTAAGCCTGTTACGGCACGTAAGACGCTGGTTCTGCCGATAGATGGAGATGCGAATTTTTCCAGTAACCGGAGGAGGTTGAATTTTTCCAGGATAACGCCGCGAACTTTAGTGGCGGTTGAGTATTGAGAGGTTCTGTTGGTGGTCTGTAACACGATAAATGACTGTTGGTTACGGGTGGTTGCTCCGAGCCATCCACAAGCACGGCGGTTAAGGAAGTGTTTTGGTGACGGAAAAATTACGGTTTTATCGGAACACTAAACATTCTGGAGGGTGTGTATTTACTCTTGATATAAGAATTATGAAAAATTTTTCCATGATTTATCCACTAACAGGATAAATTTTCACGAGTCTGTTGCAAATCCAGCGTAATCTGGGCATTCTGAGGGCTCGCAGGATGTCAAATTTAGACGACTTTGAGAGGCGGTTTTGTCTGTAAATGTAAGCTCTTTATTAGAAATAAGTTACGGGAAAAAGTTTGGTCTTTGAGCAAGTCGCAGAGGCAGCGGTTCAAAAATTCAATCTTTTTTGTCTGGCATTTATCTGTGTTACTGAGAAGTGGCTTGAGGGGTGGATTTTGGGTTATCAACAGGTTATCCACAACGCAAAAAAGCCAACAGTGGCAATTGTACAAGTCACTGCAACACTAACATAGAACACAAAAGAGGCACTGGGATTGTATAAGTGTTTGTAAATACAGGCTATAAATAAAATAGCAGGCGTTTTAGATTTTTGTTATTAAGGACAGTACGATGAAGAAACCGCTGATTACTATTGGCGAATCGATCCACGCTTCGATTCCGAAGACCGGCATGATAATGAAGCAGCTGGGGGAACTCGGCCCCAATGCCTATTCGATGACAAGCGAGCCATTGAATTATATTAAGGGCTTAATTGAATCACAGGCTGCTGACGGGGCCGATTATATGGCGGTCAATCTCGATGCCTTTGGTGAGGACGAGCCACAGCTTTGCGTTGATATGATGGTCGAGTACGTCCGAATGGTTCGTAAGTGGGGCAATGGCGTGCCGATTTGTATCGACAGCAGTAACAATGATGTTCTGATAGCGGGCCTGAAGGAGTGGTATAATGCCGGCGGCCAGGTTAAACAGCCACTTATAAACTCGGTCAAGGTTTATACGATGGAGGACATATTGCCGCTAAAGAAAGATTTCGATTTTGCGTTCATCGGTCTTTTGGTCGGCGAAGGAACACCGACCGGGCCGGGCGGCTCGCACTCGGTTGATGAGCTGTATTCCTTAGCTAAGCAGATTTTTGCCAGGGCGGTCGGCGAATACGGCTTTACGCCCGGCGAAATATTCTTCGACTCGACCGTGTTTCCGTTAGCGATAGATATGCCGATGGAGGCGAATGTTCCGGGTTATACGTACAGGGCATTCGAGACGATAAAGAAAATCAAAGGCGATGTGCAGTTCAAGGGTGTACATTGCTCGCTTGGTATTAGCAACTGCGTCCGTGACCTGCCTGGCCGAAGGATCGGGATCTGCAGAGCCTACCTTGCAAAGGCGGCCGAGTACGGCCTTGATGTTGCGATTGTCAATGTCGCACACAAATATGGGCAGGTTGAGCCGGATGCTGGATTGATGGAATTAGTGGATGCCTACGCAAAGATGGACGGCTCGGCTGAAAGGATGAACAGGGCAATGGAGCTGATGGGTAAGTTCTGCCGGGAAAATAGAAAAGGAGCGTAAGGAAATGGGAAAGATTCGATTATTAAGAAAACTTTTTTTTGAAATACCAAAAGGCATCCTGTGGATTGCAATTGTAGCGATGTTCGTATTTTTAGCAGGCTGCCAGATGCAGGAGTCGAGTCAATTGCGGGCTGTTGCGTTTACCGATGTGGTTATCGCCGATGAGTTCTGGGCGCCGCGGATGGAGACCAACCGTAAGGTAACAGTGCCCTACGATTTCAAAAAGTGTGAAGAGACCGGCCGAATCGATAACTTTGCGAAGGCGGGCGGCCTGATGGAAGGAAAGTTCGAAGGCATCTACTTTAACGATTCCGACCTATATAAGGTCATAGAGGGGGCCGCATATTCGTTGAAAAGTCATCCCGACCCGGAGCTTGAAAAATACGTTGACGGCGTGATTGAGAAAATCGCGGCGTCCCAATGGGAAGACGGCTATCTTTATACCTTTTATTCTCTGCCCGAGCGCCAGCCGGAAAAACGCTGGACGGATGTTCGCAACAAGCATGAGCTTTACTGTGCGGGCCATTTCTTCGAAGCAGCCGTCGCGTACTACCAGGCTACCGGAAAAAGAAAAATTCTTGATGTTGCAATCCGGCTTGCCGATTACATCGACTCGGTTTTCGGTCCCGATAAGAAACATGATGTGCCCGGTCACGAGGAGATAGAAATAGGCCTGGTGAAGTTGTATCGTGTAACCGGCGACGAGAAATACCTCAAACTCGCGAAATTCTTCCTCGATGAGCGCGGCCAATCTGATAGGCGCGAGATTTATGGCGATTACTGCCAGGACCATAAGCTGGTGGTTGAGCAGGACGCTGCAGTGGGCCACGCCGTCCGGGCCGGGTATTTATATTCCGGGATGGCGGATGTGGCGGCCCTGACGGGCGATACCGGTTACGTCGAAGCGCTCGAGCGGATATGGTGGGATGTCGTCTCGAAGAAGCTGTATATCACCGGCGGTGTCGGAGCAAGGCGCGGCGGCGAATCGTTCGGCGAGGATTACGAGCTGCCCAATAAGACGGCCTATTGCGAGACCTGTGCGGCCATAGCAAACGCTATGTGGAACCATCGGATGTTTTTATTGGGCGGCGATGCGAAGTATATCGATGTGCTGGAAAGAGTTATCTACAATGGTTTTCTTTCGGGTATTTCGCTAAGCGGAGATGAGTTTTTCTATCCGAATCCTTTAGCCAGCGACGGCAAGTATCAGCGGAGCCCTTGGTTCGGCTGCGCCTGCTGTCCCACGAACATCGTCCGCTTTATGCCGTCGCTTCCCGGCTACGCTTACGCGCAGCAAGGTGACGTTTTGTATGTGAATCTTTTCATAGGCGGAAGCGCCACAATCAAGATGGATAATAATACCGTGCGCCTGAAGCAGCAGACGCGCTATCCGTGGGATGGGGCCGTGAAGATAATCGTTGAGCCGAAACGTTCCGGGGAATTTACGATTTG
>Ga0315537_1002431_pt1 | contig 14206 bp, 14 predicted proteins | sample SalMarSW160270MG_FD_203091 | JGI IMG/M metagenome (GOLD analysis project Ga0315537, IMG submission 203091) | Salt marsh sediment microbial communities from the Plum Island Ecosystem LTER, Massachusetts, United States - Salt Marsh Sediment SW1602-70 ... | reverse complement strand
AGAATCAAAAAATTCTTTGGCACATCGGAAAATGCTGTTAAAACTCAAATATGGATTGCGATATCAACATATGTTTTGGTTGCCATAATGAAAAAACGGTTGAAAATTGACCTGACTCTCTACACTATTTTACAGATTTTAAGTATATCCCTATTTGAGAAAAAGCCCATTTATCAAGTGTTGACGGACAATGATTACACAAATAAAATTACTAGTGGACATATCCAGCTGAAATTATTCGATAGTTAACCGGACACTACTGGCTCCATATGAAAGTTAAACCTAAATTGAGCGATTTTTTACTTGATCTGCACGGATCTTTTGCGCAGCAAGGATCCGCGAAAATCCTCGACATATCCATCCCGATGTCTTTTCGGGACGGTTTTCGCGAATCCTTATGCATCAAAATCTCAACACATCTCTTCGCAAAAAATCGCTCAACTCCGGTTAAAGGTTATGCAAAGGTTAGCAAGATTAGATGCCCCTGGAGTGTTGGCCATGTCATGGGTTGCGGCATTGATCGAAAAAAAATATTTTTCGGCAATATAGATCGCAATGATTTTATACCTGAGTCTTGCATGAAGACTAAATGAGAATCTTTAGGCTATTTATTTGAACCGGTTTCATACAACCTCATGTAATTATACGTTTTATCCAAATGGTATATGGGGAAATTTGGGGGCGTCTATTTGTCCTTTGCGCCGGCATCATCTTTCATCCAGTACCTTCCGAACCATTTGAGCCAAAATGCGTCTATTAAGGATCTCCGCGGGTTTCTGAAAGGCATAAACACAGAGTTCGAACGAGAGGCGGATAGAGTATGAATATTGTCGATTCTTCAGGTTGGCTTGCATATTTTGCGGATGAGCCGAATGCCAAATATTTCCTAACCCCTTTGAATGAAGCGTTACAAGCGGCCGTTGCTATGCAAAAAGGAACGGTTGTGGATCTAACAGCTACACTGGCCATTGCTGCCTCAAAACTAAGTCTGGAGCATAATCTTCCAATGGCTCACAGCATTATTCTCGCAACAGCAAAAGAATTCGTCGCTACCATTTGGACTCAAGATTCAGATTTTAAGAATATAGGCGGTGTCAAGTATTTTCCTAAGAAATAAGTAAACGGTCTTTTTGCTTGCCCCGTTAAATCCGTATTTAATATTTGACGGTCTCGTAAAAAGTCCAACTTCTGCGTTGTGCTGCATTTCGCAATCATTCAACGTACGATAAGTACGCCTCATGATTACAAAATTTGCACGCCTTGAATTTGAACTTTTTACAAAACCGTCTAAATCGGACTTTTTACGAGTTCATCATATTTAACCGGAGCCCAATTTCTGCGTTATGTTCAAAAAATCAATTTGCCAAAGTTCGGTGGCGAATAACTCCTCGGAATATTAAACATATGCCTGCTGTCCCGCCTGCCCCGTAGCTCCCCGTGGAAGCACCGGGACAGGCCGGCAGATGGTACCGGGATGGTTATTTTTTTCACATGCCCCTCCGGAGCGTTGGCCCTACGGGCCGGAGGCTTGATCTTGAACAAAAATCCTCATTTATGAATGGACACTATTTTTTAAAAAAAATAAGGAGGTGAAATGAACGCAGCAAAGATTTCGACCGCATTCGCTTTTATTCTCGGGATTGCTTTAATTGCCGGGTGTAGTTCTGTCCAAAACTTAACAAAGCAAAATGTATTGACAGTGAAATCAGATGATGGGAGCTCTATCACCTATGGTGTTCATGGCCAAGGGGGGACGACCATCGTTTTTGTGCATTGCTGGACATGCAATCATGAATTCTGGAAACCCCAGATTGAGTATTTTTCAAAAAAACATAAGGTCGTGTGGTTAGATTTGGCAGGTCATGGACTTTCTAATAGCAAGCGTAAAAAATATACCATGCAAGCGTTTGGGAAAGATGTTGCAGCGGTCGTTAATGAAATAGATGGTGGTCATGTTATTTTGGTTGGCCACTCTATGGGAGGGCCCGTATCGATTGAGGCAGCCAAGCTGCTGGGTAATAAAGTGATAGGAGTTGTTGGCGTTGATACATTCTATACGCCATTCCAATATCCTAAGTCTGAAAAAGAAATTGATGACTTTGTGAAACCATTCAAAAATGATTTCAAAGCCGCATCAGAGCAATTGGTGCGCTCTATGTTTACGCCGGAAGCCGATCCGGATTTAATAACGTGGATTGTGACACAAATGTCCGTTGCCGGTCAAGAAATGGGAATCAGTGCAATGTATGAAATATTCAGATGGAATGCCAAGAATGTTCCATCCGATTTAGATAACTACTCTAAAAAGTTGCGCAATATAAACGGGGCGCCCACGGGTAAAGAAATAGCTTTGCATGAAAACGTCGTCTTAATTTATGGTGCGGGTCATTTTGTTGCACAAGTTAAACCCAATGAATTTAACGAAGCTTTAAATCAAATTATTGATGATTTTCAAACTCGTTAGCCCGAATATTTCATGAAAATTGTTGAGAGGCCTTCAAACAGCCCTGATGTTTCGGTCAAAAAACCTTGAGGTTGTTTTTTAGTTGATGTATGCAAAATTTAGGTGTAGAAATGCTACCTCCAAATTCAGGTGATAAATGATCCGGATATGAGAAAATCCGGGAAACACTAACGGACATTGCCAAAATGAAATAAAGGGAGAGCCAATGACGGACAAAAAAGCAGACCTATCCGGACCGGGTATCGGAAACTATGATGACTTGGAAAAGATTCTACCCACAGACTACGAACCTTTGCTTTCTCCAAAAGAAAGAATGAAGGCTGTTTTTGCAGTGAAGAAGTTCATTGAAGAGAATCTGTGCAAGGAACTTAATCTGCAAATGGTGCAGGTACCCCTGATCGTTGACCGCGATAGCGGTGTGAATGATTACCTGGATCGCGACGGCTCGCGAACTCCCGTGGAGTTTACGTGTGGGCTTGGACTCAATAAACCCATACGCGCCCAGGTGGTTCAGGCCGCTACCAAGTGGAAGCGCATGGCACTCAAACAGTTTAGCTGTGAAGTGGGTGAAGGCATATGTACTGACATGAAAGCGGTTCGCAAAGACTATTTTCTGGACCACGATCACAGCGCGTATGTAGACCAGTGGGACTGGGAGCTGGCCATAACCGAGAACGACCGCAACCTTGACTTTCTCAAAGATGTCGTTAAAAAGCTCTGGAAGGTTATCCGGGGTGCGGGCAAGATGGCTCAGGAAATGTTCCCCCGGTTAAAGACAGATAAATACCCCGACTTTCCCGAGCATCTCACATTTGTTCATGCCGAAGAAATACTGGATGGGTACCCGGACCTGCCGCGGAAGAAACGAGAGAATCGGATCCTTATGGAAAAATCCCCGGCGATCTTCATCATCGGTATTGGCTGGCCTTTAAAGGATGGGTACCCCCATGAAATGCGCGCTGCGGATTACGATGACTGGGCTACCGAGACCATCGTTAAAGGCGGTGAACCGTATCATGGATTAAACGGAGATATCCTGGTGTGGAACCCGGTAACCAGACGGCGCCACGAACTGACGTCCATGGGGATACGGGTCACCAAGGAGACGCTTAAAATCCAGCTAAAGATGTCCGGCCAGGAAGAATTCCTCAATTTTCCCTATCACCGGGCCATCCTCAATGATGAGATTCCTCTGAGCATCGGAGGCGGTATCGGAGAGTCCAGGACCCACATGTACCTGCTTCGAACGGCCCATATCGGCGAAGTCGAAGTCTCTGTATGGCCGAAGATCCTCAAGGATATGTGTGCAAAGAGAAACATCCATGTTTTGGAGTAAATGGCAGACAGTATTATTTTTTGCAACAGCCAGAGTATTCTCCCAATAAATAGTGCATGGCCAAATCCATCTTGTTCGAGAACCGGGAGGGTTTATTGATGTACTATCCGATTGTTCAGGAAGGTGTATTCCTTCGGTCGCATCGAAAACAGGGGAGCCTAGCGCACATCTGGTTATTGCACGGTTTTGGAGAGTCGAGTCTCAGCTTCCGGGAGGTGTTTTCCAGTGAATTGGCGGTGTCCTATACTATTTTCGCGCCGGATCTGCCGGGATTCGGCGTGAGTCCTCCTCTGCCGGGAAAGATGTCTCTGGAAGCAGCGGCCGGGGTTACCATAGACCTGATCAACGCGCTTTCGCGCAACAGACCCGTCCTGCTGGTGGGTCACTTTCTGGGTTCGGTGATCGCAACGCGGGTTGCACGGGAGTTGGGTGAAACCGTAAAAGGTGTCTTCAGTATCGAAGGCAACCTGACCCGTTCGGATGGATATTTCTCGGCACGGGCCGCAGAGTTCGATCGAGCGGATGCGTTTTATCGATACTTTATCGATCTGATTTACGGACGGGCCGCAAAGAGTGAGGCGTACCAGAGGTACTTGGCCAGCTTACGGTTTGCCAGTCCCAAGGCAATGATGGCCTGGGGGCGGTCTTCAGCGCAACTTGGCGAAGCCGGGACACACGGCAGTGATTTTGCTTCCCTGCAATGTGCAAAGCTTTACTATTGGGGCACGGAGAGCACGCCGGAAGAAACCCGGGAATTCATTATCACACATGACATTCCAAACCGGCAATATACAGGCGATACCCACTGGCCCATGGTCGAGACCCCGGATGTGTGTTATCATCATATGGGTGAGTTTTTCGCCAGCGTAGCGGCATAGAATGTTATTGATAAACCCTATAGTACGGTCTCGATTTCTTCGGCAATGCGGACAGCGGCATCCTTTGGATCCTTTGCATCCCTGATGGGCCTCCCGATTACAAGATAATCGGATCCGTTTTCAACCGCACGAGCCGGTGTGGTTACCCGCCGCTGATCATTTTTACCGCCTGCATCCCAACCGGGACGTATGCCCGGCGTTACCGCAATAAAATCTTGACCGAATGTTTCTTTTATCATCTTCACTTCAAGGGCGGAGCAGACGATCCCTTTACAGCCCGCCTGTTTTGCCATGGCCGCCCGTTTGATGACGAGGCTTGTCAGGTCGTCATAATATATTTTCCTGAACCCCGCAGATTTTAGGTCTTCATTCAAGACGCTGGTTAAAACCGTAACTCCCAGTACGCCAACCTTGTCCTTGCCGCCTTTAACTGCAGCTTCAAGCATTCTGGAAGTCTCTCCGCAATGAACCGTTGCAAATGCAACGCCCAAGTCGGCAATATTCTGCATGGCACGTGAGACGGTTTCCGGAATATCATGCAATTTCAAATCCAAAAAAACCCCGGTTGCTCCGGAGGTTTTTATGAAATTAATGATATCAGGCCCGGATCGAATAAAAAGTTCCAGACCTATTTTGAACATGCCCACCGATTCTGAAAGGGTTTCAACGTATTGTTTGGCGGTCTTTACGGAAGAAACGTCCAGCGGAAAAATGATATAATCTTTTGCTTTTTTCATCTCTGGTTTGTACATTTGCACCTAAATCCTGAATAAATAATTTTGAAGTGTTTTTGAATTATACCAGCCAACGAAGTGTGAAGTGACTAAAGTGAACTAAAGTGACTAAAATTTTGGAATTATGACAATTTAATATAAACAGCCGGAGTTTAGCGACTCCTTGACTTTAGCTCACTCCAAACTTTAGCTCACTTTTCACTTTTCCGGTTTATCCCGGTTAGGTTGTAATAATTTTCAACGCACCGGGAACCACATGAATGACAATCGGCATCATTCCGGGCTGCTCTCCATCAACATCAAGAAGAACCTGTTGATCCGAGGACGCCTCTATTTTTTCCCCGGTAAATATAACAACCTTGTCAATATCATATATCCTGCCATTGTAAAGCTTGGGGAGATTTAAAAAGATTTCAGGAATGGTCAGATCTCCGATGACCGTTATATTCAAGAGGCCGTCATAAACCGATGCATCCGGGGCTACCCGCATACCGCCGCCATGGTACCGGCCATTTGCAACGGCCACGTTCCAGATATTAAATTCCTGTTCAACATCATTATCGATTCTAATCCGTATCCGTTTTTTACCGTATAGAAAAATGGAGATAAGCGTTGCCCACAGAAAAGAAATAAACGGACCCAACACTTTTGAAGTCCTGTTGACCCTCCGGGCCACTTCACCCCCCAGACCGAAACTTGTAATATTATGGAAATAGCGGAGACATTCACAACCTTGGTGATTTCGAAAAAAAAGTTTTCCCAAGTCTATGCTGCGAACAGGGCCGGCGGCAATCAAATTTAAGGCATGTTCCACGTTTTTTGGTATGGGAACGGTTCTGACGAAATCACAGCCTGTGCCATTAGGGACAAAACCGAGCGTCACATCTGACCGTATGGATTCCTCATGCATCATGATTCCGTTGATAACCTCGTTCAGCGTACCGTCTCCCCCCATACAGACCAAAAGAGCGGCTTCTTTGGCAACGGCAGCTTTTGCGAACATCCAGGCATCCCCCGGTTTTTGCGTCATATACGTCTCAAAACGGCCCAGTCGATCTCTGGCAAGAGCTTCAATAAAAGGCCAATTTGATCCCGTTACACCGTTTCCGGCATGCGGATTGACGATAAAGGCGATTTTTGACAAAGTTACACCAGCCTTTTGTGTATAATATGGCAATATTTTTTTTGAAATTCTTGATAGCTTATAATTTTGAATGCATAAAGTATTTTTTCAACCTGTATTTTACAGGGCAAATAAATCTATTGAAATAAATAACTTTAAAATGGTATGAAGTTTACGTTAAAAGCCGAGATGACTTCTTCATTGCACACTTAAATTAAGAAAGCATTGGAAACAGAAATGGATGTCACCGAAAAACAACAGGCTCTTTTGCGAATGCTTCCCGGAGTCGATTATATCCTTGAACTTTCAAAGGCAGATTCTTTTTTTAATGACATTCCGAAATCTGTTCTGGTACGCACGATTCGCGCTGTGGTTGAGAGGCTCCGGACCGTTATTATAGATGACCAACAGGGTATAACGGAAACAAAACTGTCGGATTCCGTTATCCTTGAAGAGGTTAAACATAGTGTTACAAAAGTGATGACGTCCAATCTAAAACGTATTGTCAATGCCACCGGTGTCGTTGTCCATACCAACCTCGGCCGGTCATTGCTTGCCAAAGATGCTGTGGAAAACCTTATGACTGTTGCAAGCAGATATTCCAATTTGGAATTCGATCTGTCAAAAGGTATGCGCGGGTCCAGATACAGCATTGTTGAAGATATCTTATGTGAAATAAGCGGTGCCCAAGCGGCTATGGTGGTTAATAACAATGCAGGCGCCGTGTTTCTCTGTTTGGAAACCCTATCCAGGGACAAAAAGGTTATTGTCTCACGGGGAGAACTTGTTGAAATCGGCGGGTCATTCAGAATCCCCGATGTGATGGCGAAAAGCGGTGCGATCTTAAAGGAGGTGGGGACGACAAACCGTACCCACTTTCACGACTACGAAAAGGCCATCGAGCATGATACGGGTCTGTTGTTAAAGGTCCATAAAAGCAATTTCAGTATCGTGGGTTTTACGACGGAGGTCTCGCTGGAAGAACTGGTCGGCCTGGGTGCAACATATCAGATTCCGGTGATGGAAGATCTGGGCAGTGGCACTTTTGTCGATTTTTCAAAATACGGCCTGTTAAAGGAGCCCACGGTCCAGGAATCAGTGGCGGCCGGAGTGGATGTTGTCACTTTCAGTGGAGATAAGCTCCTCGGAGGCCCCCAGGCCGGTATTATCGTCGGGAAGAAGGATTGGATTGACAGAATCAAGAAAAATCCCATTACCCGGGTGCTTCGCATAGACAAGCTGACATTGGCTGCACTTGAAAGTACTTTGAGACATTACAGAAATATAGACAGGGAAATAGATTCCATTCCTACATTACGCATGATAACCTTTTCTTTCGGTTATACGGAAACAAAAGCAAAAGAACTTGCTAAGTTACTCGAAAATATTGGTGATTCTCGCATGTCCGTACACCTTATCGACCTTTTTTCCAGGCCGGGCGGCGGCGCGTTTCCGCTTCTAAAACTTCCCAGTAAAGGTGTGGGAGTCAAGGTTCAAGGAATTTCTGCCAATACCGTGGAAAAAAAGATGCGCAGCAACGAAATTCCCATAATCGGGAGGATAGAAGAAGATCGCTTTATTTTGGATTTGAGAACCATACAGGATGATGAACTTCCGATTATTAAAAAAGCATTCGACAACATGCTGAGAAAGGTCTGATTATGACACACAAAAAGCCGGAATTATTTCACCACCGCAGCTCCAGCCGGCAGTTTCTTTTCTGTAAATCAGATCCTATGCCAAAGGATGATAAGATTGCGGAAACATCTCGGGTTGAATCGAGCACCGTATCAGAAATGTTTCCGAACATTCTTGTGGGGGAGGATTTTATTGATCATGCCATGGCCGGACTCGATTCTTCAACCCAGTTTGAGGCCATGGTGATTAGAATTGACGATTCGGATCATAAAGCCGAATCCGGGTCAAGTGATAACGACAGTAAATTTCTCGTGGATATGGTCAAAACTATAGACGAAACATGCAAAAACGAAAATGGAATGTGGGGACAGCTTGATTACGATATGTTCGGATGTTTTATCCCGGGGAACAACAAAACTTCATCCCTGGAACTTGCGGATAAAATAAAAAGCCGCTTGGCAGAACTTCACAATGGAACCGTTTCCATCGGCATTTCCTCCTTTCCCACGCTTAACTTCCAAAAGAACCAGACGATTGATAACGCCCGTAAAGCCCTTGATCACGCAGCATTTTTCGGTCCTGGCAGTATGGTTTTATTTGATGCCGTAAGCCTAAACATAAGCGGAGACACCCTGTATCAAAAAGGAGACATCCACGGAGCTATCATGGAATTCAAGGCGGCACTTTTGCTCGATCCATCAAATGTAAATGTCCATAACAGTCTTGGGGTATGTTACGGTGTTTTGGGCGATTATGTAAAAGCCTTGGAAGAATTTGAAGAAACCGTCCGGATCGATCCTGAAGAAACCATGGCCTTGTATAATGCGGGCATGGCAAACCTGTTAATGGATAACCGGGATAAGGCCCTTGAATACTTTCTTGATGCAGACAGAAAAGAGGAAGATATTTTTGAGGTTGCGTTTCAAATCGGAAGACTTTACCTGGAAATGGGAAAGCCGGAACAAGGGAAAAAAAATCTTGAAAAAGCGATCCGGCTTAACCCAAACTCAGGAATTGCGTTGCGTTACCTGGGTGAGTGCTGTGTTGCCATGGCCCTGACAGATGAGGCGATTTCTGCGTATAAAAAGGCCATCCGGCAGAACCCGAACGACGCGGAATCTCTATCTGCCCTTGGATATCTGTTTGATCTTAAAGGTGAAAACCCTGAAATTACCGCAATATTCTGTCAACAGAGTATTGATATTGCACCTGAGAACGGGCTGTTCAGATACAGGCTCGGCAACCTTTCCCTTAAAAGAAATCAGCTTGAAGATGCACTGGAGCAGTTCCGCAAAGCAGACGATCTGGGATACGATGCCAAGGAATTGATTGAAAGGGTCCAAAAATTAATGAAAAATGCTTGATACCGGGCTCACGGTTCAGAATAAAGGATCCGGGGATCTTGCATATCGAGAATAGAAACGGTAGGATAAACTATGAAAGACGTTATCCTGGATACACTTCAAGACAGTATAAGGGTCAAAGACCGGTTCATAAAAAACAACATCCCTCTAATTCTAAGAGGGGCCGATATGCTGGTTACCTGCATAACCTCCGGTCACAAAATTATGATTTTCGGCAACGGAGGGAGTGCCGCAGATGCCCAGCACATTGCCGCCGAATTCGTAAACCGGTTTCAGATCGAACGGCCGCCGCTTGCGGCTATTGCTTTGACGACCGATACATCTATAATCACAAGCATTGGAAATGACTATCATTTTGATGAAATATTTTCCAAACAGATAAACGCGCTGGGTAAAAAGGACGATATCGCTATCGGTATCAGTACCAGCGGCAGCTCTAAAAATGTCATCCACGCAATTCATGCTGCCGGTAAAATCGGAATGTTTACCATTGGTCTGACCGGTCGCGGCGGAGAGCTGGCCCAATGTGTGAATCTGGTATTTGCCGTAGAATCGGACATAACGGCCAGGATTCAGGAATCTCATATTACTTTGGGACACATTTTATGTGACCTTGTGGAACGAATCCTTTTTCCGGAAAAAGTCAGCAACCCATAATTATGACAAAAACATTTAAGCCAATTGATTTGAGCCGGGTGAAAACATACCCGCTCTCGGAACGGAAAAGCAGGGTATTTTCATCGGATTTTGCCAAAACCTGGCAAAAGGGATCTTATTTTAAGGAATTTCTCGAGAGTCTTCCGGACATACTTGCCGGGGCTCATATCAAGACCGTCATATCTTCAATTGTAACAGCCTTTAAAAACAAAAAAACCATAGTTCTGGGCATGGGAGCACATGTTATTAAGGTTGGGCTAAACCCTGTAATTATAGACCTTATGGAAAGAAGAATTATTACGGCCGTTGCCATGAACGGGGCCGGTATTATTCACGATTCGGAACTTGCTATGGCCGGCCAGACATCGGAAGATGTCGCAGCATCCATCGGTAACGGCAGCTTTGGGATGGCCCATGAGACCAATTCCTTTTTAAGTGATGCCATTCGTAAAGCCGGACAAAATTCTTCCGGACTGGGTAAAAGCATCGGCCGGGCAATGATTGAAGAAGACCTTCCCTTTTTGGACCAAAGCATCTTGGTTGCAGGCGCTCGTCTGGGTATCCCGGTTACGGTACATGTCGCATTTGGAACGGACATTATCCATATACATCCCGGGTTTGATCCAAATGCAGCAGGGGCTGCAACCCACAGCGATTTTCGTACGTTTGCATCGGTAATTGCCACACTTGAAGAGGGGGTCTACCTGAATGTAGGATCTGCGGTAATACTGCCGGAAGTATTTTTAAAGGCGGTTACACTTGTCCGAAATCTGGGTCATAATCTTGATAATTTCACTACGGTTAACATGGATTTCATCAAACATTACCGTCCGGTTACAAATGTTGTTAACCGGTCCACTGCCAGGGGCGGGCAGGGGTTTAACTTGACGGGCCACCATGAAATTATGCTTCCGCTTTTAGCTGCCGGGGTTATAGAAGAAATAGGGTAGAAAACACTAGTGCCCATCCATAAATGGTCTTTTTGCCCAATCTCTGCGTTATGTTCAAAAAATAATCCTCGGAATATTAAACATATGCCTGTGGTTATTTTTTTCACATGCCTTGATCTTGAACAAAAATCCTCATTTATGGATGGGCACTAACTAAGCGTTTACGGGTTCAGGGTTCAAGGTTCAGAAATTGAATGCCGGGTTGATTAAATACTATTGATGATTATTTTCAATGAGTAAGCCAAAAAAAATTTTAATCCGAACAAGGAGTAATGAATAATGCCTATTTATGAATATCATTGTGATGTGTGCGAAAAAAATTTTGAATGTCTGATTTTAGGAAATGAGAAACCGGAGTGCCCTTCATGCAACAGCAAAAAAGTTAAAAAACTCATTTCGTCATGCAGTTTTTTCAGTAAGGGAAGCCATGGCCAAACGGTCAAGTCTGCTGCTTCGCAACCATCATGTAGTGGGTGTACCGCCACCAGTTGTACGACCTGCGGTCAATAATGAAAAAAATAATTAAAATCGGAACCCGGGGCAGCAAACTCGCTCTCTGGCAGGCGAACTGGGTTAAATCGGCCTTAACGGCAGGGCATCCCTCGCTTTCTGTTGAACTTGTACCCATAAAGACTGAAGGTGACAAGATTCTTGATGTCGCTCTTGCCAAAGTTGGCGGCAAAGGGCTTTTTGTAAAGGAGATAGAGGAGGCGCTGTTGAACGGCGATATAGATCTTGCAGTACACAGTATGAAGGATATGCCGTCTGAAATACCGAAAGGTCTGTGCATCGGAGCAATTCCTCAGCGAGAAACCCCGCAAGATGTTCTCATCTCAAGAAAAAGTCTGCTCCTTTCCCAGCTTGGGCCCAACGCTCGGATCGGTACCAGCAGCCTCCGACGTACTGCTCAGCTTCTCCATTCCCGGCCCGATCTGTTGATACACCCTTTAAGAGGAAATCTGGACACGCGTCTTAAAAAGCTTGACGCTAACAATCTCGATGCCATAATTCTGGCGGCCGCCGGCGTAAAGCGCCTGGGGCTTGAACACAGAATAACCGAATATATAGATGAAAAGGTCATGCTGCCGGCAGTGGGTCAGGGCGCCCTATGTATTGAAATCAGGGAAAAGGATCCTGAAGTGGAATCGATAATTACTTTGCTTGAGCATGATGAAACCAGGGCCGTGGTCATGGGTGAGCGGGCTTTTTTAAACCGCCTGGAAGGAGGCTGCCAGGTTCCCATTGCAGCCCACGGAAAAATCGAAAAAAACAGGTTCACACTTTGCGGTCTCGTTGCAACCGTGGACGGGACTACCGTGATTAGGGAAACCCTCTCCGGTCAAAAAGATTCATCCGAAAGAGTAGGCGTAACACTTGCGGATCGCCTGATCGAAATGGGGGCGAAAACAATAATGGAAAACCTAAGAGCCGAGCAGAATGAAAATCATGAAAGGTAAGGTTTATCTTGTCGGTGCAGGACCCGGCGATCCCGGATTGATTACTGTAAAAGGACTTGAATGTATTAAGAAAGCCGATGTGTTAATATACGACTATCTTGCATCACCGATCCTGTTGAAACACGCCCGAAAACATACTGAAATCCTCTATGTCGGGAAAAAAGGAGGAGATCACACACTTTCCCAGGATGAAATCAATTCGCTGATCGCAGAAAAAGCTCAAAAAGGTTTAACGGTTACCCGGCTTAAGGGCGGCGACCCCTTTATATTCGGCAGGGGTGGAGAAGAAGCAGAGATACTTGTCAGGAATGAAATTCCTTTTGAAATTGTGCCCGGCGTAACTTCGGCCATCGCAGCCCCTGCGTATGCGGGAATCCCGCTGACTCACAGAAAATTCACATCCACTCTCGCTTTTGTTACCGGACATGAAGATCCTTTAAAAGAAGAATCGAGCATTGAATGGGCAGCGCTTGCCAAAGGAATCGGTACCCTTGTATTTTTGATGGGAGTTAAAAACCTGCCGTATATAACAAACCGGCTGATTCACCATGGCATGAACCCGGATACACCCGTTGCGCTTATTCGCTGGGGAACCACGCCCAGGCAGACCACAGTTACGGGAACACTGGATACGATTTCAGAGCGTGCCAAAGATGCGGGTTTCAAACCCCCTGCCGTTATTGTAGTGGGCCATGTTGTAAAATTAAGAGAAATGCTGAAATGGTTTGAAAGCCGTCCCCTGATGGGACAACGTGTCGTGGTGACCCGGTCCCGGGAACAGGCAAGCGAACTGGTTCAGCGCCTTTCCGATCTTGGAGCGGAATGCCTGGAATGCCCGACCATTGAAGTAGCCCCTCCGGATGATTTTAAACCACTGGACACGGCCATCGAGAATCTTTCGACTTATGAATGGCTGATATTTACAAGCGTAAACGGCGTAAGTTTTTTCTTTGACCGGCTTTTTGCAAAAAACAAGGACGTCCGTGCGTTAGGTAATGTACATACTGCGGTCATCGGTCCTGCAACGGCAAAAAGACTTTTTGATTTTGGGCTACAAAGCGACATTGTCCCTGAAAGTTACCGGGCTGAGTCCATTATCAAGGCATTTGCCGGTAAAGATATAAACGGCAAAAAGATACTGCTCCCACGAGCCAAGGAAGCACGGCCCATCCTTCCTTTAGAGTTGACCCGGATGGGAGCCATTGTCGATGAAGTCACCGCATATTGTACCCAAGCGGTTCGGGACAATGCGGATCTTTTGCTCAAACGGCTTAAAGAGAAAACAATAGATCTGATAACCTTTACAAGTTCATCTACGGTAAAAAACTTTCATGCCCTTGTCCCACCCGAAGATCTCCAGAGCCTGATGCAGGGAGTCACGGTTGCAAGCATCGGTCCCATAACTGCCGATACGGCACGTCATCTGGGATTTGATATTCACATTATTGCAGAATCTTATACCATACCGGGATTATGCGAGGCCATTAGACAGCATTATAGTACAACCTAAATTCTGCAGATTTTGGGTTCCCTTGATTCACCGCCAAAAAAAATAAAAAACCTCGTTGCGCTTGATCAATCAAGCAGATAGTATAGTTTTGACAA